>Ga0316204_10008962_pt1 | contig 13599 bp, 11 predicted proteins | sample 6monrhotite_MG_2_FD_205661 | JGI IMG/M metagenome (GOLD analysis project Ga0316204, IMG submission 205661) | Microbial mat bacterial communities from mineral coupon in-situ incubated in ocean water Damariscotta River, Maine, United States -... | ecosystem: Environmental > Aquatic > Marine >... | reverse complement strand
TCGAATGCCACTCAGAACACGGATCACGGATGATCTGAAAACGGCGATGCGGGAAAAGGATGCCACGCGGCTTTCCACCCTGCGCCTGATCAGCGCCGCCATCAAGGATCAGGACATCGCCGCCCGCGCCAAGGGCAATGCCGACGGCGTCGGTGAGGGCGAGGTGCTGGCCATTCTGGGCAAGATGGTCAAGCAACGCCAGGAAAGCGCGCGCGCCTATGAAGAGGGCGGGCGGCTGGAACTGGCCGAAAAAGAGCGCGAGGAAATTGGCGTTATCGGGGATTTCCTGCCGCGCCAGTTGAGCGATGCGGAAGTCGCCAAGGCCGTCAATGACGCGATCAGCGCCACCGGGGCCGACAGCATCCGTGACATGGGCAAGGTGATGGGTGCGCTGAAGGCCAAATATACCGGCCAGATGGATTTCGGCGCGGTCGGCCCACAGGTGCGTGACCGGCTGGTGTAAAGAGCGCCGGGCAGGTGGGGCTGCTCGGAGTGCGCAAGTAAAAAAGAGGCCGCGCGAGGGAATTGCGCCGGCCTCTTTTTTCTTTGGCCGGTCGCGCGGGGTCGCACGATCTGCCGGGGAGGAACCTTGAAATAGCGGGCCCGCCAAAGGGGCGCGCGTCATGTGGTCAAAGCGATATCTGGCGGGTCCCTGCCTTGGCCCTTTTGGAGGGCTGTCCTGGGCAGGAACCCTGACCGATATGAAACGCTGCGGGTCAGGCGGGTTGGGCCGCCCGTTCGATCCGCGATCTGGTATACCGGGGATCATTCATAGGCCATTACCCCTAATACGGGGTTAACGGGCCGGATTTCTACCGGCCCGCGCTGCCAGGGCGTCGCAGCGGTCGGTCTGAGGCCGGGGGCGGGCTTGGCCCGCACCTCCGCCCGCTTCAGAACGCGACCGCGCCCGTGGCCACGTCGAAGATCAATTTGAGGTTCAGGATAATCAGAACCGCCGCGATCACCCAACAGGTCGTGGTCAACCAGCGCGGCGCGGGCAGGTCGCCCATTTTCTTGCGGTCCGAAGTGAACCAGATCAGCGGCACGATGGCAAAGGGCAGTTGCAGGCTGAGCACCACCTGCGACGCAATCAGCAGCTTGGCGGTGCCGCTTTCGCCGAAAAATACGGTGACAAACACCGCCGGCACGATGGCGATGCCGCGGGTAATGAGGCGGCGCAGCACCGGCGTTACGCGCAGATTGATGAACCCCTCCATCACGATCTGCCCCGACAGCGTGGCGGTGACGGTGGAGTTCAGCCCCGAGGCCAGCAGCGCCACCGCAAAGAGCGTGCCCGCGATGGTGGTGCCAAGCGTCGGGTCCAAGAGGCGGTAGGCATCCTGAATTTCGGCAACCTCGAACTGCCCGGTGGTATAGAAGGCCGCCGCCGCAAGGATCAGGATAGAGGCGTTGATGAAGAGGGCGAACATCAGCGCGACGGTGGAATCGATGGTGCCGAAAAATATGGCCCTGCGCTTTTCCTCCTGCGTATCGCCGATATCGCGGGTCTGGATGATCGCGGAATGCAGATAAAGGTTATGCGGCATCACGGTGGCACCGATAATGCCGAGCGAGAGGTAGAGCATGACCGGGGAACTGATCAGATCGACCTGCGGAACAAAGCCCGCCAGCACGTCACCGATTACCGGATCGGCATAGGCCATCTGCACCGCAAAACACACGGCAATCACCAGTGTCAGGGCAATCACGACCGCTTCGAGATAGCGGAACCCCTTGTTCTGCAGCCACAGGATCAGGAACACATCGAGCGCCGTCAGCACCACGCCGATTTCGAGCGGGATGTTAAAGAGCAGATTGAGCGCGATGGCGGTGCCGATCACCTCGGCCAGGTCCGTGGCGATGATCGCGGCTTCGGCCAGCAGCCACAGAATTGTACTGGTGAGGCCCGGAAAGGCATCGTGGCAGGCCTGGGCCAGATCGCGGCCGCTGGCAATGCCGAGCCGGAGCGCCAGCGCCTGTAGCAGGATCGCCATGAAGTTCGACAGCAGGACGACCGACAGCAGGGTGTAGCCAAAGGCCGAACCGCCGGCCAGCGACGTGGCCCAGTTGCCGGGGTCCATATAGCCAACCGCGACAAGGTAGCCGGGACCGAAAAAGGACGCGAACCGACGCCAGAACGACCCCTTGCGGATTCCCACGGTGTGATAAGATTCCGGTAAAGACGGCTCACGCCGGTCTTTTTTCCATCCACCGCTGCCCGGAAAGGCCGAAAGCCTGTTTGTGTGGTCTGTCATGTGTGGAATCTTTTATTGCGAATAACTCGCAGTATCAATAGCGGCGCGGAATTGGGACGTCAAGCGCGCCTTTGAGGGTGCCAGCATCAGGGCCAATCGGGGAAGCGCCGCTATGGCGCGGGCCCGGTTGCGGGCAGCATTTCGCGTTCCAGAAGGGCATGCAGGCTGCGGCGCTCGGCGGGCGACAGGAAGGCCCCGATTTCAACCTCGCGGCCCTCGGCCTTGAGGGTCAGGTAATCGGGCACCTTGGCCCCTTTGGGGATGCGCCTGAGCCGCACCCAATAGGGGTTGGCCTCCCAGATCTGCGGCGCTTTGCGGGGGGCCTTGTGCGTCAGGCGCATCCAGCCCTCCCAGATCACCAGATCCTCGCGCAGATCCCGATCCCGCCAGGACCGTTGCAGCCCCCACCAGATTGCAGCAATCGCACCCAGAAAAAAGGGCAGCAGACCCCACAGGGCGGGACGTCCCAGTGCCATCAGCAAGGGCAGCGCCATTAGCCCGGCGGTGAGCCCGATGAACCAGACAAAGCCCGGCGGCGTCAGCGATTGATGCGGCCGGATCACCAGGTGCAGACGCGGGACCCCGTGGGTGCCATGCGAAAGGGCCCCGAATTCCTCCGGGGCCCCTTCGTCAAATCGGGTAATACCAACCGGCATCAGTGTCCGGGTTGCTTGTCCCACATATCCGGTGTGGGCAGCTCTTCGAACGTGTGCTCGGGCGGCGGGTTGGGCAGGGTCCATTCCAGCGTTTCGGCATGCTCGCCCCAATAGGCGTTATTCTCGATCTTCTTGCCGGCGCGGATGGTGTAGAACACGATCCCGATGAAGAGCAGGAAGGAGGCAAACGAGATGAACGCGCCGATCGAGCTGACATAGTTCCACAGCGCGAAGGCGTCGGGATAGTCGATATAGCGGCGCGGCATACCCTGACGGCCCAGGAAGTGCTGCGGGAAAAAGGTGACATTGGCCCCGATGAAGAAGGTCCAGAAATGCACCTTGCCCCAAAACTCCGGGTATTGCCGGCCCGACATCTTGCCGATCCAGTAATAGATGCCGGCAAAGAGCGCGAACACGGCCCCGAGCGACATCACGTAGTGGAAATGGGCCACGACGTAATAGGTGTCGTGATAGACCCGGTCGATACCCGCCTGGGACAGAACGATGCCGGTGACACCGCCCACGGTAAAGACAAAGAGGAACCCGATGGCAAACAGCATCGGGGTCTCAAAGGTGATCGAGCCCTGCCACATCGTGGCGATCCAGCTGAATACCTTGATCCCCGTGGGCACCGCGATGACCATCGTGGCGATCATGAAATAGGCCTGCTGGTTCAGCGTCAGGCCGGAAGTATACATGTGGTGGGCCCAGACGACAAAGCCAAGCGCGCCAATGGCGACCATCGCATAGACCATCGGCAGATAGCCGAAGATCGGCTTTCTCGAGAAGGTCGCGATGACGTGGCTGATGATGCCGAACCCCGGCAGGATGATCATGTAGACCTCGGGGTGGCCGAAGAACCACAACAGATGCTGATAAAGCAGCGGGTCGCCGCCAAGCTCGGGGTTGAAGAAACCGGTGCCGAAATTTCGGTCGGTCAGCAGCATGGTGATGGCACCCGCCAGAACCGGCAGCGACAGCAGGATGAGCCATGCGGTGATAAAGATCGACCAGGGAAAGAGCGGCGTCTTGTGCAGTGTCATACCCGGCGCGCGCATGTTCAGGAAGGTGGTGATGATGTTGATCGCCCCCAGGATCGAGGAGGCCCCCGAGACATGCACCGCGAAGATCGCGAAATCCATCGAAACGCCCGCCTCCAGCGTGGATAGCGGTGCGTAAAGCACCCACCCCACGCCCGATCCGAGCTGTCCGTTGCCCCCCGGTGCCAGCATCGAGGCGACGCCAAGCGACACACCGGCCACATACATCCAGTAGGAAAGGTTGTTCAGGCGCGGAAACGCCATATCGGGCGCGCCGATCATCAGCGGCATGAAATAGTTGCCAAATCCACCGAACAGTGCGGGAATCACCACAAAGAACATCATCAGGATGCCGTGATAGGTGATCATCACGTTCCACAGATGGCCGTTGGGCGTGCATTCCTCACCGCTGAAACCGCCCAGGAAACGGGCCCCTTCGGCGCACATGAATTGCACGCCGGGCTGCATCAGCTCCATGCGCATATAGACCGTAAACGCCACCGAAATCAGGCCGACGGCCCCTGCGGTGAACAGATACAGGATGCCGATATCCTTGTGATTGGTGGACATGAACCAGCGGGTAAAGAAACTCCGCTGCTCGTGGTCATGTCCGGTCGTGGCAGCGTCAGCCATAGCCGTCTCCTGTTTTGCACTGCGCGCCCCTGGCCCTCACGGGTCCTGGCCACGCGCGCATCGTTTCCTTCCCGCCGTTCTAAATAGCCGGGCCAGCCCGCGCAATGCGTTTGGCAGCAATCGAGTGGGAAAAAATGCCTCAGGCGGGGATTGGCGGCAAATTCGGCACCCTGCAAATGGATGACGCGCGATGTGGATCAGTCAAATTCGGCGGCGACAGAAGAAGGACCAGCTAGATCAATTTGATGCGCCCGGGATGAATTGACATCGTTCACCGCGACCACGACCGAGCCCGCGACAAGCAACGCCATCCCGAACAAGGCGGCCAACAGCACCCGGATTTCGCCCCGGTTGTTGCGGTCTATCATCAAGTCGAATTCCAAGCTGCCTGTCCTCTTCACATGTCGCTTTGGCCCGGCCGGGAAACGGCGAGCGTGCCGGGACAATGCCCGGATAGGTTTGACCAATCCTTACCGTCAGGCAGGTCGAAAACTGCTTCGACCCGGACTGAGGCCCCATATTCAGGCAGGTGCAGAATTGTCTGCAAACCGCTGCCTGACCCATTTCGGTCGCACGCCTTACCGGGCTGCGACGGAACTGTATTTCGGGGTGAATTGCGGCGACAAAAAGGCAGGTGGGGGCGGCTTTTGGAAACAGTCAGTTTTCCGCTGGATCGGCTCCGGCGCGCCGGGCAATTTCCGCCGTTCCGAAAATGTCGCCGAATGTTTTCTGCAAGGCGATGTCGACGTCCTCCAACGTCACCGGCAGCCCCAGATCGACCAGCGAGGTCACGCCATGGCCCGAGATGCCGCAGGGCACGATGCCGGTGAAATGGCCCAGATCCGGTTCGACATTGATCGACAGGCCATGCGTGCTGACCCATTTCGTCAACCGCACGCCAAGTGCGGCGATCTTGTCTTCGCGCGGGCTGCCATCGGGTAGCGGGGGCTTGTCGGGGCGCGCGACCCAGACGCCGACCCGACCATCGCGCTTTTCGCCGCGCAGATTGAATTCGGCCAGAGTGGCGATCACCCAATCCTCCATCTGGGCCACGAATTTGCGCACGTCCCGCCCGCGCGCCGCGACATCCAGCAGCACATAGGCCACCCGCTGTCCCGGCCCGTGATAGGTATATTGGCCACCACGGCGCGACTCGAACACCTCGAACCGGTCGGGATCGGTCAGATCGGCGGGTTTGGCCGAGGTTCCCGCGGTATAGAGGGGGGGGTGTTCCAGCAGCCAGATCGCCTCGTCCGCGTCGCCGCGCGCGATGGCCGCGGCCCGGTCTTGCATCCAGGCCACCGCCTCGGGGTAGGGCACCGGGTGATCCGCGTGTATCCATTCAACCATGTCCATGCCCGGTCGCTTGCCGGCCTCCGTCTGTGTTGTGGCCCGATCGGGCCACGAGTGATGGGGTCGCCTGCGGGCCCGTCAAAGTCAAGATTGTCGGGGTGCCGGATGTTGGTGCTGTTTCGCTCCGAGGTCCGAACGGGGCGGCGAATCGCCCTGTTTTCCGGGTCCGGGCGTCCATCGGGATATACCGGGTTGCCGCCCGACCTGCCAATGCGCCGGGTTTCCGCGCAAAGCGGCGGGTTTCCGAATTTTTGATTGAACCAAACTGTGCTAGTCTGCGACCCATGTTATGAGATCCAGTTTCGGAGGACCCAACATGATCTTTAAAGCTATTACCGCCGCGACCCTGGCTGTCGCCCTTGCAACCTTTCCCGCCGATGAGGCCAACGCCGATGCCGGCGACGTGGTTGGCGGGCTGATTGTCGGTGGCCTGATCGGGGCCGCGATTGCCAATGGCAACAATGCCGCCAACCGCCCCGCCGCCCCCCATCCAAGCACCGCTGCGCCTTCGGGTCCCGTTCATGCCGGTATTCCCGCAACCCAGATGGGGCGCGACACGCAAACTGCGCTTAACTATTTCGGGTTCAATGCCGGTGCGATCGACGGTCAGATCGGGCGCGGCACCCGCGGCGCGATCGAACGCTATCAGGCGTCCATGGGGTATCCCATCAACGGGCGCGAATATCCGGCCTATCAGTATAACGAGCTGATGCAGGCCTATTATTGGGGTTTGAATGGCGGCGCGGCGCAGACCGGGCTTTATGGTCAGCCGCTGTTGATGGCCTATCGCTCGGCGCAGGTCGCGCCGGCCCCCGCGCCCCAGGTTGTCGTTGTTCCAGCGCAGCCCACCGTTGTTGCGGCCCCACCCGCGCAGACCGTGATCGTCGCACCGCCGACCGCAGCGACGATCGTTCCGGTGGTCCCGGTTCAGGACACCAAGTAACCGGTGCAATCACAGTTGAAACGGGGTCGCGCCGATATCTGGCGCGGCCCTTTTTGCGTGTGGCCCATGGGGGCGGGATATCGCTGCAGAATCCCCCTTCACATCCGTCATGCGGGCGGGTACAAGCCCGCCACCTACCTGATCACGTGCGGTCGTGGCGGAATTGGTAGACGCGCAGCGTTGAGGTCGCTGTGGGGTAACACCCGTGGAAGTTCGAGTCTTCTCGACCGCACCAAAACAGACCCGTCGGTCTGTTGGCTTCTCTGAAATCTTGAATGGAAGCGAGATATCGGGGTGGCGGCACCCTTGTTTCGACGTATTGAATGCGGTCAGCGAAGGCCGGATTCAGGACAGCTCGGTGCAATGCGTCTGATGTCATCGCCAGTGGAACAGATTTGGGGTTTTTGAGCCAGCCGTCCACTTTCTCCCAAGGCCTTCCATTCCCGGCCTGGGTCTATTGGCTCATGATCGGAGCGCCGCGCCCCCCCGAATTCTCCCTCAGAATCTCCTCATTTAACGGCTTGAGAAAATTCAATTTTGAACGCGCCCGATTGCCGGAGGTCGGGGTCCGTCTGCAATTTTCCTTATACTATGATCCGTATTCAGGCGAAAATGGCCGCGATCTTGTCCAATGTCGCGATGTTGACCGCGACGCCGTCGCGGGCCGCTGCGATGCGTTTGGCGCGGCGTCCGTCGCCGGGCAGGTGTGCGTCCGCCTGCGAGCGGATCGCGCCAATGAGATCGGACATTCTTGTAGAAAAACTTCCGCCGCTGGTGGCACCGGGGTCGATGGCGATGAAGCATTGCCCGGTCTTGGGCGGCCCGCCTGCGGTGCCGGAAAACGGGGCCGCGTGGATGCCGAGCGTGGCCCCGGACAGCGCCGCCGCCATGACCTCGACCAGCAGCGCCACGCCGACGCCCTTGTAGCCGCCCGAGGGGGCCATCGAGCCTTTGAGCCCGACATTGGGGTCGGTGGTGGGGTTTCCGTCCGGGTCCAGCGCCCAACCGACTGGGATGGCGCGATCCTCGCGGGCGTGTTTCATGACCTCGGATTTGGCGATGGTGCTGGCGCTCTGGTCGATCAGGATATCGACCGCGCCGCCGCCGCCGGGCGTGGCCAGCGAAAACGGGTTGGTGCCGACAACCGGCTTCGCCCCGCCCGAAGGCGCGATCGAGGCGGGCGCATTGGTAAAGCCAAGCCCAACCAGACCGGCCGCCGCCAGCCGGTGGGTGTGATAGCCCAACACGCCGCAATTATAGCTGTTGTGGATGTTCAGAACCGCGATGCCCTGTTCGAGGGCCAGATCCATCAGCTTGCCGAACCCGATGTCAATCGCCGGATGGGCAAATCCGGTGGCGGCATCGACATGCAGCGCGGCGGGGCGCGGATGGGTCAGGACCGGCACGGCCTGCCCGTCGACCTTGCCGCAGCCGACATGCTCGCAATAGATCGGGATATAGGCCAGCCCGTGGGAGGCCACGCCATCGGCCTCGGTCGCGGCGGTGGCCACGGCCAGCGGGCGGGCGTTTTTCTCGGAGGTGCCTGCGGCGATAAGGGCGCGAAAGGCGAGATCCTCGATTTCCGCAAGGCTCAGGGTTCTGGTCTGGATCATGGCATCCTCACTTCAGTCATTATCGGAAAGCCCGGCCCCGGCACCCAGACGGCGCGAGGCATCTGTGGCGGGCGCATAGGTGCGCGCGGCAAACGCGATCAGCACGTCCCAGATCGCGGGATCGGGTGTGGCGCGGGTCTGTTTCGGCAAGAAGCCCGCCATCGCGCCGCCCATTGAAACGGTTACATCCGAGGTCCCCGGCGGACTGGGGATATGGGTCAGGTCGACACCCGCGCCATCGGTATGGGCCACCAGATCCTCGCAGGTCAGGGTCAGGACGGTGCCCGTCTGACGTGCGGCACCGGCGGCAAAGGGCAACAGCAATTGCGGATGCGCGACGTCAACGATGCGGATCGGGCCTTCGGTCAGTTGCGCCGCGAAATCCGACAGCGCCGCGCCGGTGACCAGCGGGCAGAGCACGCCCGAGGCCGACCAGATGCCGGGTTTGAGCTGTGGGCTGGCATGGCGCGGTTCCTGCAACAACGCCGCCAGCGAGGCGCAGCCATCCAGACCCTGCGCACAAAGCCAGCGCGTGGCTTTGCCGGCCTCCTCGGCCAGGCCCCAGGAATAGCCCGCGCCGCGGGCGGCTTTCTTGGCGGTGACCTCGACCTCGTTGAGGGAAAAGCTCATGTCTCCACCTCCGGGTAGATCCAGTGATCGGCGGTGGCGGGGCTCAGATCCTCAGGGTAGGGGGCACCGGCATACATGCAGATGCGCACCCACCGGTCCGATCGCGGGTCGAAATGCGTGGCCCCGAAAAACGCCAGCTTGGCGCGCAGCATGTCGATGGGCAGCACGGCGGCGCTGATCGTGTTGTCATGGATCTCGCCATAGGGCGCGATGGCCGCGATCTGGGCCCGGCGGATGGTGTGGCGGTGGTCTGGATGGGCCAGGAGGAAGGTGGCGATAGGCTGGTCACCGGCCCGATCGGCCAGCGCGGCATGGGCGGCGGCAGCATCGCGCGCGGGGGCCAGCGGTTGCTCGTATTCGGCAATCGGCTCGTCGAACCGTTCGCCCAGGCGCGGCTCCAGCTTTTCCTCGGACACATACCAGGCGCGGGCGCAGTTTTCCGGCGCGTCCCAGTCAATCGCCAAAGCCCATCCGAAACTGGCCTCCAGCGCCGCGCGGGTGGCGGCGACGGTCACCGCGCCGTCGATGCGGAAGGCGTCCGCATTGTCATCGGCCATGCAGGCGGCCAGCCCGTCGACCAGATCGGGATAGGGTTCAAGGATGAGCGAGGCGACAAGCTCCTGCGCGTCTTCGCCGAGCGTCGCCTCGGCCCAGTCATAAAGCCGGTTCCACGGGCTGCTCGTGGTCAGATCGGCGGTGTCTGCATGGGCAATGAGTGCGGCCATATCGGCGCGCAGAGCCGTCAGTTTCTCGACTTGTATGGGATGCTCGGACCGCCAGTGGGCCACCGAAAGGGCGGAGCGGTCGAGCAGCGCGCGAAAGGTTGCGGTTTCCGTGTCGGTGGCGGTCTTAACGGCGCGGACGCGGGCAATTCCCTCCTCCCGCGCCATGATCCAGTTGTTGAACAGAACCGGATGATTGACGATGAAGGGGGCCATGCCAAGCCCGGTGGAATTGCCGATGCCAAGGCTTTGCGCGATGGCCGGGTCAAGCGTCGCCGCCTGATCGCCGCCGCGTGTATCCGCCATATGCTGCACCAGATCGCGGACAAAGACCCGGGTCAGGTAGACCGAGAGCATTTCGGCCTGGAAGGGCACGGCCAGTTCGGGGCGGTTTGCAATCGTTTCGCGGTCTGCCGCCCCCAGTTTGCCAGAGCCGTAGACGGCGGTGGTGCGCATCAGGTATCCGACGGCGGCGGTTTTCCGGGGATCGGGTTGCTGGCCCGCCGCCAAAGCGTCGACGAAATGTTCCCAAAGCCGCACCGAGCGATTGGCCCGCGACACCGAGATCTCGCGCTCACTGACGCGGCCTGCCTCCTGCAGCGGCACGTTTTTTGACAGCCGGTCGATATCGGCGGCGTCCGGCACCCCGTCAAACAGGGTGAATGTCGCGTCCCAAGCGGTTGCAATCACCCGGTCCGAGCGCATCTCGGGCGGCAGGTCATGGGCGAAGGCCACCAATGAATAGGTGCGCTCCGGGCCGGTGGCGGAATAGACGGCGTGGCCGACGCCATCGCCGCCGATATTGAACACCGGTCGCGTGAAGCGCCAGCCCTCGGCCGCCATCGTTCGTGTCAGCACACGCATGAAGCTGAGCCGGCATTGGTGCAGCGACCCAAGGCGCGACAGGCGCATCACCTGTGTGGGCGAACGCAGGGGGAAACGAGTGGGGGCCGGGTCGCGCATCTGCCTTATCCTTTCGGGGTGAAGTTTTCGGCGTAGAACCGATACCAATTGCCGCCCATGATGCCCGCGACCTCCTCGGCATTCAGGCCGGTGGCGCGCAGCCCGGCCTCGATATTTCCGAAATCGCGGTTATCGCGGAACCAGCCGGGCATGGCCGGAAAACCGGGGGCGGCGGCCGATCCTTCGCCATAGTCGATCTCTTTCGTCCAGCGGCCGACGCGCATCCATTCGACCACGCTGTCGGGCTGATCCTGGCAGAGGTCGCTGCCGATCCCCAGATGTTCGGCACCGTAGCGCCCGGCGGTCTCGGCGATCATCTGGCAGAAGCTTTCCAGCGTGCAGCCGGATTTGTCTTTCAGGTGATGCGGATAGAGCGAGAAGCCGAACATGCCGCCCGCGTCGGTCACGGCGCGGATAACCGCATCGCGTTTGTTCCTCAGCGCGGGCTGCCAGGCATGCGGGTTGGCATGGGTGATGGCGATGGGGCGCTCGGAAAGCTCGGCGGCCTCGATGGTGGAGCGGTCGGCGGAATGGCTCATATCGACCACTAGCCCGACGCGGTTCATTTCCTTGATCACCTGCCGGCCCATCCGGGTGATACCGGCATCTTCCGCCTCGTAACAGCCCGTGGCCAGCAGCGACTGGTTGTTATAGGTCAACTGCATGAAGCGCGCGCCGAGCGTGTGCAGAATCTCGACCAGTCCGATATCATCCTCGATGGGAGCCGGATTCTGGAAGCCGAAAAAGATCGCGGTGCGCCCGGTTGCGCGGGCAATGTCGATATCGCTGGCCCATTGGCCCTTCATGATCAGGTCGGGGAACTCTTCAAACCAGCGGTTCCATTTCTCGAAATTCAGCACCGTTTCGCGGAAGTTTTCATGGTAGCAGATGGTGACCTGCACGGCATCGACGTTGCCTTGGCGCAACTGGCGAAAGACCTTTTCCGACCAGTTGTTATATTGCAGGCAATCGATACGAAAATGGGTCAAGTGGGGCCTCCGGTTGCGAGCACGTGAGCCGGGTTGTGTCCGACTGCGGGTGGGCGCGCAAAGATCGCATGGAAACGCTTTATGGTGCCGCCCACTGCCGCCGATTGCAGGACGTGAAACACTGCAGGAGTGCCCGCCCGGGGGGCGGTCGGGCGCTGCCCGGCGGCGCGCAGGGCGCGCCTTGATTCCGGGCGGTCCCGCATCATGGCGTGCCCGCGCTGATATAGGCGGTTTTCACGGTGGTGTAGAATTCCGCCGCCGCGCGGCCCTGTTCGCGGGGGCCATACGAGCTGTCGCCGCGCCCGCCGAAGGGCACGTGGTAATCGGTGCCCGCCGTGGGCAGGTTGACGGTGACCACGCCGGTGCGCGCGTTCCTGCGGAAATGCGTGGCGCGGGCGAGCGATGTGGTGACGATGCCCGAGGTGAGGCCGAAATTGGTGTCGTTGACGGTGGCCAGCGCCTCGTCATAGCTGCCGACCTTGATGACCGAGGTCAGCGGTGCGAACATCTCTTCGCGGTTGATCCTCATGGTGTTGGTGGTGTTCAGGAACACGCCCGGCGACATGTAATACCCCTCATGGGGCATATCGAGGCGGGTACCGCCGCAGGCCAGTTCGGCACCTTCGGTCTTGCCCAGATCGGCATAGGCCAGGTTTTCAGTGAGCTGGGTTTCGCTGACGACAGGGCCCATCTGGGTGCCGGGTTCCAGCGCGTGACCGACCTTCATCGCCTCTGTCCCCGCCACCAGTTTTTCCACGAAGGCGTCATGGATGGCGGCATGCACCACCAGCCGCGACGAGGCGGTGCATTTCTGGCCCGTGCTGCCAAAGGCTCCGGCAAGCGCCAGTGAAACCGCCAGATCAAGATCGGCATCCTCCATCACGGCCAGCGCGTTTTTCGAGCCCATCTCCATCTGCACCTTGGTCAGATTCTGAATGGCCGCCATGGCGATGCCTTTGCCAACGGGCACCGAGCCGGTGAAGGAGATCGCGTTGACCTTGGGGCTTTCGACCAGCCGCTGCCCGATGTCGCGCCCCGACCCCATCACGAGGCTGAACAGCCCCTTGGGAATATCCTGCCGGTCGATGATCTCGGCCAGCGCCACCGCCGAGGCCGGCGTGATATTGGCGGGCTTCCACACCACCGCATTGCCATAGCAAAGCGCGGGTGCGATTTTCCACGATGCGGTGGCGGTGGGGAAGTTCCAGGGCGAAATGATTGCGACCGTACCCACCGGCTCGCGGCGCACATCGATCTCGACGCCTGCCCGCACGCTATCGGCGTTTTCGCCAAGCTGTCGCAGGGTTTCGGCGGCGTAATAGGTGAAGAACTGCCCGGCGCGGTAGACCTCGCCTTTGCCCTCGGCCAATGGCTTGCCTTCCTCGCGGCTCAAAAGCCTGCCCAGTTCCTCGGCGCGGGCCATCAGCTCAGAGCCGATGGCCATCAGCACCGCCTGCTTGCGTTCGATCCCGTAGGCGGCCCACTGGCCCTGCGCGATGCGGGCCTGATCCAGTGTCGCGTCCAGCTGATCGGTGCTGGCCTGCGCGTAGACGCCAACCAGATCGCTGAGATCCGAAGGGTTGCGGTTCTCGATTTCGGAGGCACCCGGCATCCAGTCACCGGCAATGAGGTTCAGCTGTGTCGGGGCCATGGCGCGTTCCTTTGGGGGCAGAGGTCGCGCGCAAGATGGGCCGCAGGACAGCGTCAGTCAAATTCAAAGAAGTGAACTTAACTTCAGAAAATATGAAATGAATGACCCGCCCGGTCAGGTCATCACGTCAGGATCTGTGCGCCGGGTGTTG
>Ga0316204_10008961_pt1 | contig 13600 bp, 15 predicted proteins | sample 6monrhotite_MG_2_FD_205661 | JGI IMG/M metagenome (GOLD analysis project Ga0316204, IMG submission 205661) | Microbial mat bacterial communities from mineral coupon in-situ incubated in ocean water Damariscotta River, Maine, United States -... | ecosystem: Environmental > Aquatic > Marine >... | reverse complement strand
TAGGTATCTGCTGGATATGGAGGTCAGTTTGAAATGCGCAAGGTAATGATTGGAATTGTGGTCAGTTTCGCAGGAATTGCGCAAGCCGATGAGGTGGTTATTGCCGCCTTGGGGGACAGTTTGACCCAAGGGTATGGATTGCCTGCCGAACAGGGGTTTGTGCCGCAGTTGCAAGCATGGCTGGATGACAATGGCGCCGAGGTGCGGCTGATCAATGCCGGAGTGTCCGGCGATACCACGGCTGGCGGATTGGCGCGGGTGGATTGGACTCTGACGCCGGATGTGGACGGAATGATCGTGGCGCTGGGCGGCAATGACGTGCTGCGCGGGTTGCCACCTGAACAGGCGCGGCACAATTTGACCGGTATCCTCAGCGCGGCCCAGGCGGCAGAGGTCGAGGTTCTGCTGGTCGGCATGCAAGCGCCGGGGAACTATGGAGAAGAGTACAAAGCCGACTTTGAGGGGATCTATCCCGATTTGGCCAAAGACTTTGACACCCTCTATCTCGACAGCTTCTTTGCGGGGCTGACCGAGGAGCAGGAAAGCGAAGACCTCAGCGCCTATCGTGCACTGTTCCAAGGTGATGGCGTGCATCCCAATGCCGAGGGCGTGGCGATGATTGTTGCGCGGTTCGGGCCAGAGCTGTTGCAGTTGATCAACCAGATTGAGGGCTAACCGATGCCCGGACGCCTGTTTTTGACATCGCCGGTCTCTGAATTACGCGATGTTCTGGGCGCCGATACATCTGCGTTTGAGAGCGAGCCGCCCCGCCATAATATCGCACCGGGGCAAGGGCTGTTGTGCGTCACGGCTCTTGGGTTGTCGCGTATGCGGTGGGGGATCATTCCGGTGGGCCGGGTCAACGCGCGGGGGCGTCCGGTGATGGAAACGTTGATCAACGCCCGGTCCGAAACTGTTTTTGAAAAAACCGCTTATGAAGGCACGGGACGGGCGGTTGTGCCGGTGAATGGCTGGTACGAATGGACCGGTGAGAAACGCAAGAAAACCGCATGGCGCATCGCGCCAAAGGACGGTGGATTGCTGTTCTTTGCGGCGATTACCGACGTATGGAATGGCCCCGGCGGCGTAACGGTTGAACAGGTCGCCACGATGACCTGCCCGCCAAACGCAGATGTTGAACCGATCCATCACCGCATGGGTGTTCTGTTGCGGCCAAGCGATATTGCTCTTTGGTTGCAGGGCGATACATCCGAAGTCCACCGCCTTATGGTACCCTGGCCGCATGGCCAATTGCGGATTGAGCATGCGGAAGGGGTGGACTGGTCCGGGCCCTAGCCGTCGCTGCCCCAGCCGCCGATGATCGCATCGGCCTCCAGCTCAACCAGCCATTCGGGGTTCACGAACCGGTCCACAGCCATGATCGTGTCCACCGGACGCACATCAACAAAATACTCTTTGCGCACGTCAATGGCGGCTTTCCAATCGTCAATGTTGGTCAGGATGACCCGTGTGCGCACCACGTCATGCAGCCCTGATCCGGCCTGTTCCAGTGCTTGTTTGATGATTTCGATACACTGGCGGGTCTGTGCACCAACATCGCCAACTCCAACTGTTTTGCCGTCTGCCCCAACCGGTGCGGTGCCACCGACAGATATGAAAGGCCCAACCCGCACAGCGCGGCTGAACCCCACTGTTTTCTCCATCGGGTTGCCGTTTGAGATAAGTTCCCGGTCAAATATCATTTTGAATTTCCTGTTTGAGGCGCATGCTGCCCCGCACTCTAGCAACAACTTCGTCAAAAAGCGGCCAGAAATGGCATCAGGCGCAGCCGGCATTCTGGTATCGTTCGAAAAGGCGCATGCGATGGGAGCGTTCACAACAACCCTATAGAATGGATAACGCGGAAAAAGCGGCCTTTGTGTTTCGCCCAAAGACTGTGCAGTAACGGTCGGGAGACCAATTTCTTGCCTCTGCAATAATTTTACCAGTTGATAAAAAAATGAATCCGTGAGACCGTTTTGAAAAATCAGGTCATTCAGGGGTGTACCAGATGTCATCAGACGTTTTTGCCGAAGGGATCAAACCGGGCAGGTTGGATCAAGAGAGTTACGAAGCGCAGTTTTCGGATTTGCATCCGCCGCTTGATGCGCATGAGGCGTTGGTGGCGGCCGACCGCTGCTATTTCTGCCATGATGCGCCCTGCATCACGGCCTGCCCGACGGATATTGATATTCCGCTGTTCATCCGCCAGATCGCCACTGGCACGCCTGATGCGGCCGCCAAAACGATCCTGAGCCAGAACATCATGGGCGGCATGTGCGCGCGCGTTTGTCCGACAGAGACGCTTTGTGAAGAGGCTTGCGTGCGGGAATTGGCGGAGGGCAAGCCTGTTTTGATTGGTCAGTTGCAGCGCTATGCAACCGACCATTTGCAAGAGCAGGGTATACATCCGTTTGAACGCGGTGCGGCCACGGGCAAGAAAGTGGCGGTCGTGGGCGCGGGGCCTGCGGGCCTATCGGCGGCGCACCGTTTGGCGATGATGGGGCATGATGTCGTGGTGCACGACGCGCGGCCCAAGCCCGGCGGGCTCAATGAATACGGGATCGCGGCCTACAAGACGCCGGATGGCTTTGCGCAGGGGGAGGTGGATTGGCTGCTGAAGATTGGCGGGATCACGCTGCAACATGATGCCAAACTGGGGCAGGGGATCACCCTGCAAAGTCTGCGCGATGGGTATGACGCGGTGTTCCTCGGGATTGGTCTGGGCGGGGTTAACGCGCTGGGCGCAGAGGGCGAGGATAAGGGCGGCGTGACAGATGCGGTGGATTTCATCGCCGATCTGCGGCAAGCCAGCGATTTTGCAACGGTGCCTATTGGCCGCGATGTCGTGGTGATCGGCGGCGGTATGACTGCCGTAGATGCTGCCGTACAGGCCAAGCTGCTTGGCGCGTTGAATGTCACGTTGGTTTATCGCCGTGGCCGTGACCGGATGAATGCCAGTGCCTTTGAACAGGATCTGGCCGCCTCCAAGGGGGTGCGGATCGTAACCCATGCGGTGCCAAAGGCGGTGCATGGCAATGGCGCGGTGCGCGAGATCGAATTTGAATATGTTGACGAAGACATGAACGGCACGGGCCAGACGCTGCGCCTTGCTGCGGACCAGGTGTTCAAGGCAATCGGCCAGACCCTTGAAGGGGATGACCTGCCAGAACTGGATGGCCGCAAGATCAAAGTGGATGGCACGGGGCGCACGTCGCTGGACGGTGTCTGGGCCGGGGGCGATTGCGCATCTGGCGGCGATGACCTGACGGTGACCGCTGTGGCCGAGGGCCGTGATGCGGCAATGGATATGCATGGGGTGTTGGTGGGTTGAACCCCACCCAACGGGAGAGTGAAGAATGGCTGATCTGACAAGCAATTTCATCGGGATCAAATCCCCAAACCCGTTCTGGCTGGCCTCTGCGCCGCCGACGGACAAAGCGTACAACGTGCGCCGCGCCTTTGATGCGGGGTGGGGCGGTGTGGTGTGGAAAACCCTTGGGTTAGACCCACATGTGGTCAACGTTAATGGCCCGCGTTATGGCGCGATCTATGGTGCGGACCGCCGGCTTTTGGGGCTGAACAACATTGAGCTGATCACCGACCGTCCGTTGCAGACCAATCTGGACGAGATCAAAGAGGTCAAGCGCGACTACCCTGCACAAGCGATGATTGTGTCATTGATGGTTCCTTGTGAAGAGGAACCGTGGAAGATGATCCTGCCACGTGTCGAAGAGACCGGCGCGGATGGGGTTGAGCTGAACTTTGGCTGCCCGCATGGGATGAGCGAACGCGGCATGGGATCGGCCGTGGGGCAGGTGCCGGAATACATCGAAATGGTCACCCGTTGGGTCAAGGCAAACACCCGTATGCCGGTGATCGTAAAACTGACGCCAAACATCACCGACGTGCGCAAACCGGCCGAAGCGGCCAAGCGCGGCGGCGCGGATGCGGTGAGCCTGATCAACACGATCAACTCGATCACATCTGTTGATCTGGATCTCTTTGCGCCAGAACCGACCATCGACGGCAAAGGTGCCCATGGCGGCTATTGCGGACCTGCGGTCAAACCCATCGCCCTGAACATGGTGGCGGAAATTGCGCGTGATCCGGGCCTGCAAGGCCTGCCAATCAGCGGCATTGGCGGGGTCACAACATGGAAAGACGCGGCTGAATTCCTCGCTTTGGGGGCTGGCAATGTGCAGGTTTGCACCGCGGCAATGACCTATGGCTTCAAGATCGTGCAGGAAATGATCTCGGGTCTAAGCGATTATATGGACAGCAAGGGCATCACGTCCGTTGACGAAATTGTTGGCCGGGCTGTGCCGAATGTGACCGACTGGAACCAGTTGAACCTGAACTACATCGCAAAGGCGAAGATTGATCAGGATCTGTGCATTTCCTGCGGGCGTTGTTTTGCCGCCTGCGAGGATACCTCGCATCAGGCGATTGCCATGTCCGAGGATCGCACCTTTACCGTGATCGACGAGGAATGCGTGGCCTGCAACCTGTGCGTCAATGTTTGCCCGGTCGAAGACTGCATCACGATGGAGGCCATGGCACCGGGCGAGACTGATCCGCGGACAGGAAAAGTTGTCCAGCCGGACTATGCCAACTGGACAACCCATCCCAACAACCCTGCCGCCAACGCGGCAGAATAACAGCTCCTCCCGACCTGTTGGCCTTATCCTTTCTTAAGAAAGGGCGAGGTCGGCAGCGGATCAGGCATCGACACTTCGGGAAGGCCGGCACCGGGCAAAGGTGCCGGTTTTTCTGTTTGGGTTTGTGCCGCGACAACCGAACTTCGGGTCGCATCGGCCGGGCGCGGGAACGCGCCGTTGGTCATCTTGCGAAACAGCGCGACGTTTGCGCCTTGATCGCTTGTGCCACTGTTGCCCGATCCGGAAAAACCGGTGCTATTGCCCGCCGCACGCCCCTGCGAGGCGGCGATGGTCGGCGCGATAACGGGAACGCTGGTGGTTTCTGCCGCAACACCGGGCGGAGGCGCCTGTGTGACAAACGGATTAGAAAGTAAGATAGAACTCATGCTGTGCTCCGATCTTGATCAAGAGGAGCCCGCCACCCGCATTCACCTTGGGCCAAATGTGTAAATGACAGCTTAAGGTCGCCAGCCCGCCGCAAATGCGGTTAATCAGGTGTTTACGGGGTCAGCAACTTGCGGAACAAGGTCTCTAGATGTGCGGCAGCGCCGTCAAACACCTCGGCGCCGCCCCCCAAAAGAGTATCCACCTGGACTTCGAAATCAGCGTAGTGCTGGGTTGTGGCCCAGATCGAGAACAGCAAATGCCGCGGATCAACCGGCGCCAGTTTTCCCGCAGCGACCCAACCCGTAATCACCGCGCATTTTTCGTCAAACAACGGTTTGAGACCATCATGCAATTGCGAGCCCATTCGCGGCGCACCTTGCAGAATTTCATTGGCAAAGAGCCGGCTTTCGCGGGGCAAATCGCGGGTCATGTCCAGCTTGCGCTGCACGTAGGCAAGGATTTCCTCCAGCGGATCGCCGCCTGCGTCCATCTCGACCAAAGGGTCCAGCCAGGTTTCCATCAGCTGGCTCAGCAAGGTGACGTGAATCTCTTCCTTGCCGTTGAAATAGTACAGGATGTTCGGCTTGCTTAGCCCGGCCTCTGTCGCGATCTGGTCAAGGGTTGCACCGCGATAGCCGTGGCGGGAAAATACATCCAGAGCCGCATCAAGAATAACGCGGCGGTTGCGCATTTGAATGCGACTTGGCTTTTTCGTATCAGGCACCGTGGCGAAATCCTTGTTGTTGCCGCAAAAAAAGGCATCTTACCTCTATACGGGCTTTCTAGGTAAAACCAGTTCTTGACAGGGAACATGGTAGACGCAATCGTGGATTTACCAAATGGTAAAATTTCTGATGATAGCCGATCAAGGAGCCCGCCCATGCCAGCCCCCGGAGAAAACCTAAAGATCAATCCAGATCGTCTGTGGGACAGTCTGATGGAAATGGCCAAGATCGGGCCGGGTGTGGCGGGAGGTAACAATCGCCAGACGGTCACCGACGAGGATGGCGAAGGCCGGGCATTGTTCCAAAAATGGTGTGAGGATGCAGGCTGCACCATGGGTCTGGATCAGATGGGCAATATGTTTGCCCGCCGCGAAGGCACCGATCCCGATGCGCTGCCTGTCTATGTGGGCAGCCATTTGGACACCCAGCCAACGGGCGGCAAATATGATGGTGTGTTGGGCGTTCTGGGCGGGCTGGAAATTCTGCGCACGATGAATGATCTGGGGATCAAAACCAAACATCCAATTGTTGTGACCAACTTTACCAATGAAGAGGGCACACGCTATGCCCCCGCGATGCTGTCATCGGGGGTGTTTGCGGGCATTCATACGCAAGACTGGGCGTATGACCGCGAAGATGCCGAGGGCAAGAAATTTGGCGATGAACTCAAGCGGATTGGCTGGCGCGGCGAAGAAGAGACCGGTGCCCGCAAGATGCATGCGTTTTTCGAGTTGCACATCGAGCAAGGCCCGATCCTTGAGGCCGAGGGCAAGGACATCGGAGTTGTCACGCATGGGCAGGGTCTGAGCTGGACGCAAGTGACGATACACGGCAAGGACAGCCACACCGGTTCAACCCCGATGCCGATGCGCAAGAACGCAGGGCTGGGCATGGCGCGCATCTTGGACAAGGTGGATGAGATTGCATGGTCCCACGCGCCTCATGCGGTGGGCGCGGCAGGGCATATCGATGTCTATCCCAACTCGCGCAACGTGATCCCCGGCAAGGTGGTGTTTACGGTTGATTTCCGGTCGCCGGAACTGAACGTGATCGAAGACATGGAGGCGCGGTTGCGGGTTGAGGGGCAGAAGATTGCAGATGACATGGGGTTGCAGATCGAATTTGAGAAAGTTGGCGGATTTGATCCGGTGGCCTTTGACGAGGGTTGTGTAAAAGCGGTGCGCAATGCGGCAGAGCGTTTGGGCTATTCACATATGAACCTAATCTCAGGTGCGGGGCATGATGCTTGCTGGATCAACCGCGTTGCGCCCACTGCGATGGTTATGTGCCCTTGCGTTGATGGTCTGAGCCACAATGAGGCCGAGGAAATCTCCAAGGAGTGGGCGATGGCCGGGGCGGATGTGTTGCTGCATGCGGTGGTAGAAACAGCGGAGGTTGTGGGGTGAAGCGGACGCCGATCTTTTTGAAAAGATCGGGCCGGAATTTTCAAAAATTCCGGCGATGACGGGCAGCGGCCAACAGCCATCAGCCGCACAGCGGATTGATACTTTGCTGGATGCCGAACTGGACGCGGCCGCGAAAAGTCAGGACGACGTGCTGAGACGCACCGCGCAGGACTTTGCGGCGCTTCGGTGCCCGCCCGCCGAGGTCACCGTGAACTTTTCAGGCGGCCTGACCCAGCGCTGTTGGTCCGTCAGCCGGGGCGATGGCACCTACCGGGTGGTCTATCTGCCCAAGGCGGGATATTTCTCGCTGTGTGTGGAAAGCGATTTTGGGCCTCTGGATATCGGTGTGCATGGGCCCGCGCTGGGGTGTTTTGGATCGGTTTGACTTGGGGCGCTGCCCCAAACCCCGGAGTATTTTGGGGCCAAAAAGAAAGAAGATGGGAGAAAGACGATGAGCAAGGTGATCAAAGGCGGAATGGTGTGCACGGCAGACCGGACGTGGAAAGCGGATGTGCTGATCGAGGGAGAAACGATCAAGCAGATCGGTGAGGATCTCAAGGGGGACGAATACATCGACGCCGAGGGCGCATATGTGATCCCCGGCGGCATCGATCCGCACACCCATTTGGAAATGCCCTTCATGGGCACCACGGCGGCAGAGACATTCGAGACCGGCACATGGGCGGCGGCTTGCGGCGGGACAACCATGGTGGTTGATTTTTGCCTGCCCGGCGCGGATGGGTCGATCAAGAATGCGATCAACGAGTGGCACCGCAAGTCGGCACCGCAGATCTGTTCTGATGTCGGCTATCACATGGCGATCACGGGTTGGGACGAGAATGTCTTTAACGAGATGAAAGATGCCGTGGATATGGGGGTCAATTCTTTCAAACACTTCATGGCCTACAAAGGCGCATTGATGATCGAGGACGATGAGATGTTCGCCTCTTTCAAGCGCTGTGCCGAACTGGGTGCATTGCCGATGGTGCATGCCGAGAACGGTGATCTGGTCGCCGAATTGCAGCAGAAGTATTTCGATCAGGGGATCACTGGCCCGGAGGGTCATGCCTATTCCCGTCCACCTGAGCTTGAGGGAGAAGCGGCGAACCGGGCGATCACCATTGCCGATACCGCAGGTGTGCCCTTGTACATCGTGCATGTGTCCTGCGAGCAGACCCACGAGGCGATCCGCCGCGCACGGCAGAAGGGGATGCGGGTTTATGGTGAACCACTGATCCAGTTCCTGACCTTGGACGAGAGCGAATATTTCAACAAGGATTGGGACCATGCCGCGCGGCGGGTGATGTCACCTCCGTTCCGGTCCAAAGACCATCAGGACAGCCTGTGGGCCGGATTGCAGGCGGGCAGCTTGCAAGTGGTGGCCACGGATCACGCGGCGTTCAACACGGAACAAAAACGTGCCGGGCGTGATGATTTCCGGATCATTCCCAACGGATCGAACGGGCTTGAGGAACGGCTGGGTGTGCTTTGGACCGAGGGTGTTGAAACCGGGCGTCTGACGCCAAATGAATTTGTCGCGGCGACCTCGACCAATGTGGCGAAGATCCTCAACATCTATCCGCGCAAGGGTGCCATTGTCGAAGGGGCGGACGCCGATATCGTGGTATGGGATCCCAAGATCACCAAGACGATCAGCCCGGCCAATCACCATTCGATTCTGGATTACAACGTTTTCGAGGGGTTTGAGGTCACGGCCAACGCACGCTACACGCTCAGCCGCGGTGATGTGATCTGGGCCTGGGGCCAGAACAGCCAGCCACAACCGGGCCGAGGCAAGTTTATCCCGCGTCCGGCGTTCCCAAGCGCCAATGTGGCGCTGAGCAAGTGGAAAGCGCTGACCAGCCCGAAGATGATCAAACGAGACCCGCTGAACATTCCGGCGGGTATCTGATAGGACAAGACATTCAAAAGGGGTGGCCGGGCGCTGCCCCTTTGCGAGGGACATGAAGTGACTGAAAAGCAGAGCGTGATCAGCGCCAGAAACCTAGACCTGACCTTTCAAACCAATGACGGGCCGGTCCATGCGTTGAAAGACGTGAACCTTGAGATAAAGGACGGCGATTTTGTGTCGTTCATTGGCCCGTCAGGCTGTGGCAAGACCACGTTTCTGCGGGTCATGGCGGATCTGGAGCAACCGACGGGCGGCACGGTGACGGTGAATGGTGTCAGCCCCGAAGAGGCGCGCCGCCAGCGGGCCTATGGCTATGTGTTTCAGGCGGCGGGTCTTTATCCGTGGCGCACGATTGGCGGTAATATCCGTTTGCCGCTTGAGATCATGGGCGTTCCCAAATCAGAACAGGCCGAGCGGGTGAACCGGGTTCTGGAGCTTGTTGAACTTGCCGGTTTTGAAAAGAAATTCCCATGGCAATTGTCGGGCGGCATGCAGCAGCGTGCCTCGATTGCGCGGGCGTTGAGTTTTGATGCGGACATTCTGTTGATGGATGAGCCGTTTGGCGCGTTGGATGAGATCGTGCGCGATCACCTGAATGAGCAATTGCTGCATCTGTGGGAACGGACGGGCAAGACCATCGCCTTTGTCACCCATTCAATCCCCGAGGCGGTCTATCTGAGCACGAAGATCGTGGTGATGTCACCACGTCCGGGGCGGATCACGGATGTGATTGACAGCCCGCTGCCCAAGGATCGCCCTTTGGACATTCGCGACACACCAGAGTTTCTCGAAGTGGCGCACCGGGTGCGCGAAGGGCTGCGGGCGGGGCATCAAGATGATTGACCCGAAACACCGGCAGACAGGACGGATGAGTTTTATTAGCCAAATGAAGCAGGAGGGCGGCGCATGAGGCGATCTGTTGTTCCTGTTTTGACGGTTGTCGGGTTTCTGTTGGTGTTGTGGTATGCGGCGGCGATATGGCTCAATGCCCCATGGGCCTATGACAAGGCGACGCGCAGCGGTGAGGTTTTGACCACCTCGACCCTGGTGGCCGATACGTGGTCACAAGAGAAACCCAAGCTGCCGGCACCACATCAGGTGGGCAAAGAGATTTGGAAAACCACGGTCGAGAAGAAGATCACCTCCAAACGGTCGTTGATCTATCATTCCTGGGTGACACTCAGCGCAACTTTGCTGGGCTTTGTAATGGGCACCGGGCTTGGCATTTTGTTGGCGGTTGGCATTGTCTACAACCGCACCATGGATATGAGCGTGATGCCCTGGGTCATTGCCTCGCAGACCATCCCTATACTGGCGATTGCACCGATGATCATCGTGGTGCTGAACGCCGTTGGCATTTCGGGGCTTTTGCCCAAGGCGATGATTTCGATGTATCTGTCGTTCTTCCCGGTGGTTGTTGGTATGGTGAAAGGGCTGCGCAGCCCGGATCAGATGCAACTGGATCAGATGCGCACTTGGTTTGCCAGCAAATCCCAGACGTTCTGGAAGCTGCGCTTGCCAGCGTCGATGCCTTATTTGTTTACATCGCTCAAGATCGGCATGGCGGCCTCTTTGGTTGGAGCCATTGTGGGTGAATTGCCCACGGGGGCTGTCGCCGGATTGGGCGCAAGGCTGCTGGCAGGCAGCTACTATGGACAGACGATCCAGATCTGGTCGGCCCTGCTGATGGCGGCGGCCTTGGCGGCCAGCCTTGTCGGGATTATCGGGATCATTCAGCGGGTCACGCTGAAACGGATGGGGATGGCGTGATGGGCTGGCTGATCTTTGCAGTGGTCGCGTGGATTGTGGGTTGGATGCTCAATGTCTGGCTGGCGCGGCGTCCGCCATCGCGGCTCACTGGGCTGGCCTCACCCATTGTGTTTGGCATCACTTTGATCGCGGTCTGGGAAGGGGTCGTGAACGGCTTTGAAATCAATCAGGTCTTGCTGCCCGCGCCGAGCGTCATCGCGGTACGCTTTGCTTCGTCTACCGCGATCCTATGGGTCGACTTTGTACAAACTGTCCTAAAAGGTGCCCTTTCCGGCTATATCATTGGATGCGGCTCTGCGTTTCTGATTGCGGTGGCCATCGACCGGTTTCCATTCCTGCAACGCGGCCTGTTGCCGGTGGGCAATTTTGTCGCCGCCCTGCCGGTGATCGGGATGGCGCCGATTCTGGTGATGTGGTTCGGGTTTGACTGGCAATCCAAAGCGGCGGTTGTTGTGGTCATGGTGTTCTTTCCGATGTTGGTGAATACTGTGCAGGGATTGCAATCCACAGACGCCATGCAGCGCGACCTGATGCGAACCTATGCGGCGGGTTATTGGAATACCCTGCTGAAGCTGCGGTTGCCTGCGGCGATGCCGTTTGTGTTTAATGGGCTCAAGATCGGGACAACGCTGGCGTTGATCGGGGCGATTGTTGCTGAATTTTTTGGCTCTCCGGTCAAAGGCATGGGCTTTCGCATTTCGACATCCGTCGGACAGCTTGCGCTTGATCTGGTCTGGGCCGAGATTGTGGTGGCGGCGATTGTCGGATCGGCCTTTTATGGCTTGATGGCTTTGGTCGAAAAACGCGTGACATTCTGGCACCCGAGTCAACGAAATTAACTACGATACGAAGACCAACCAAGAGGGAGATAACAAAATGAAAAAGTTTACAAAATTGGCAGCCGGTGCGGCGCTGGGTCTCTGGGGGACCATGGCGCAGGCGGCGGACGATGTCACATTGCAGCTGAAATGGGTCACACAGGCGCAGTTCGCGGGCTATTACGTGGCACTCGACAAAGGCTTTTACGAAGAAGAAGGCCTCAATGTTACGATCAAGCCGGGTGGCCCAGATATTGCACCAACGCAGGTTCTGGCTGGCGGCGGTGCGGATGTGACCGTTGACTGGATGCCATCCGCCCTGTCCGCGCGGGAAAAAGGTCTGGCGATGGTGAACATCGCGCAGCCGTTCAAAAGCTCTGGCATGATGCTGACTTGCCGCAAGGATGCGGGTGTGGCCAGCACCGATGATTTCAAAGGCAAAACGCTGGGCGTTTGGTTCTTTGGCAACGAATTCCCGTTCCTGAGCTGGATGAGCAAGCTGGGCATCTCGACCGATGGCGGCGATGATGGTGTGACTGTGCTCAAGCAGGGTTTCAACGTTGATCCACTGTTGCAAAAACAAGCGGCTTGCGTGTCCACCATGACCTATAACGAGTACTGGCAGGTGATTGATGCGGGCCTGACACCGGACGATCTGCAGGTGTTCAAATACGAAGATCAGGGCGTCGCGACGCTTGAAGATGGTCTCTATGTTCTGGAAGACAAACTGTCTGATCCGGCATTCGAAGACAAAATGGTCCGTTTTGTGCGGGCGTCCATGAAGGGCTGGAAGTACGCCGAAGCCAATTCTGATGAAGCGGCGGAAATCGTTCTGGACAACGATGCATCCGGCGCACAGACCGAAATGCACCAAAAGCGCATGATGGGCGAAGTGGCCAAGCTGACTGCGGGTAGCAATGGCGCCCTTGATCCGGCGGATTATGAGCGCACAGTCGCATCCTTGCTGTCAGGTGGTTCTGATCCTGTGATCTCCAAAGCGCCAGAAGGGGCTTGGACACATCAGATCACGGACAAGGCGCTGAACTAAAGCGGCTTTACAACCGGACTAAAAGGAAGGGCCGATGCGATGCATCGGCCCTTTTCCTGTTCAGGATCTTGAAACTAGCGGCCTGAGAAAATGGGTTGTAGAATTGACGCAAAAGGGCCGGCGCATGGCCAGCCCTTTCATCAAACTATATCGCGTCAAAGATTACAGAACGGTCACAACCGTCCCGACAGGGACACGTTCGTATAGGTCTTTCACGTGCTCATTCATCATCCGGATGCAACCGTTGGAAACCGAACGGCCAATGGAATTGGGCTGGGTTGTGCCGTGGATGCGGAAATATGTGTCTTTGCCGTTCTGGAACAAATACAGAGCCCGCGCGCCCAACGGGTTACCGGGGCCGCCGGGTTGCGCTTCGGTGTTGCCGATGAACCGCTTGTAAGCTTTGGGGTCACGTTCGATCATCTCGTCGGTCGGGCGCCATGTGGGCCATTCTTTCTTGAGCGCGATCGTCGCGGTGCCGGTAAACTCAAGGCCCGCTTTGCCAACGCCGACGCCATACCGGATGGCTTTGCCCGGGGCGGTCACGAAATACAGGTAGTGGCTGCGCGGCAGGATCAGCAATTGACCCGGCTGATACTGGCGTTTGATGCGCACCTCTTGCGGGGTGGGATCATAGGCGGCGGTCTCTGCCATTGCCAGTTGTGGAAGGGTGGCGGCGGCCAGCGTGCTGGCAATAAATGTGCGGCGGCGCATAGGACGCTCCATGTTCGTTATGAAAATCTGATTTTATTGTCGCAAACTAAGGCTCATTGGCAACCCTTAGGCAACAAAAAACCGGCCTACTGTTGCCAGTAGACCGGTCAATTTTGCGTGTGGGCAAATGCCCGCAGCCCTTAGGCCAGTGCGATGTTT
>Ga0316204_10008960_pt1 | contig 13601 bp, 13 predicted proteins | sample 6monrhotite_MG_2_FD_205661 | JGI IMG/M metagenome (GOLD analysis project Ga0316204, IMG submission 205661) | Microbial mat bacterial communities from mineral coupon in-situ incubated in ocean water Damariscotta River, Maine, United States -... | ecosystem: Environmental > Aquatic > Marine >... | reverse complement strand
AGCTCGTATTCCCAGAAGAATTACAGAGGAAGTCGAAGCGCCAGGACACTTGAGCACCAGACAAGCAGAGCGCGTACGCCATGCCATTGACGCTATCAATCTATTGCCGCGCTGGAGGAGTGGTTACGGAGATGATCTGGCACAGCTGCTGAGGCAAGGACGTATTTTTGCCGGTCGCCAACAAGCTGCAGTAGGCGGTTCCGTGCCACTGGAACCTTTAGACGAGTGGGATCCCGAATGGATCCCCTTGAGCGCTAGTGATTTGGTAGCACCAGCACCCGCACCTTCGGGAATTCGTCAAATTCAACGGGGTCTTACGGTCGAAGATGCCATTATCCTCGACTTTGAGGTACTGACATCTGATTGGCGCAGGGATCAGGACAGCACCACAGGTGTAGGAGCAACTCTTGTACATGAGTATGAGCACATGCGCCGGGGAGGACTGCATTTAGAATCTACTGTTGAGGGCGTAGAACAACAGTATATTGAAGATATGATTCAACTAAGGACTCAGCTTATTCGCGCCACTCGCCCAGCGCGTTCTGGCACACCAACGGATACTTATACCGGCTCCTGGTCTGCACGAATCAGTGGTGTCTCATACACCCTGCATCGCTATGGTATGAATGAATGGTTTATTACATCGCCATAAGCCTTATCGTTGAGCACCTTTCTTGAAAAGCGATAGAGTCAGTACCAGACTCCTTCGAAAAATCTGCTTGCTTAAAGGTCTCAATAATAAACCTGGTATTTAAAAAACAGGCACCAGATGATAACCCTGTGCCTGATAACCGATTAAAGAAATAAACCCGTCCCCGACCAGATTGAGCTCCGCAAACAAGGTCGCATTATCAACACCAAAGACCCGTGTAGCCACCGCACAAATTTCCTGTTTGATCCCCAGCTTGGCCAGCTTGCTGACATTTGACTCTATATCAAGCAGTATTTCTCCTTCGGATTCTTCAACAGCTTTTGCTGGTGACGTGGTCAAATATTTTACGCTGGGTCCAATATAAACCAGAATAAAATCTGGCTTGACGCCCTGATTGATCATACCCTGATAAGTCTCCTGAATGATTTCCAGGTAAAAATTCATTTTTTTGGCATCACCGATATCAATAAGAAATACACCTTTAGCTGTTTTTAAATCCGCTAATGCCGATTTATCATTGATCGTTTGTGCTGAGACGGATACCGCTGCACAAGCTAGCAAAATTAATATCAGAGCGGTTTTTATCATAGTTCTCATGGTATAGATTCCTCTATTTTAGATTGACTCATTGCTCGTCTGTTGCAAATCAACGATTGAGCAGCTTGTTTTACGAGTTGCATGGCAACGCTCTTCACCCGGAATAAATTCATAAGAACAGAGCAATTGCTGTAACATTGAATAATCGGCTTCAGAATAGGCATGGGCGGGTAAATTGGGTGGAAAATATACACAGCCCAGACAGATCTCCTCTTTATCATGGCGTATCGAGTTCATATACTTCTCCTGTTAATCAGCGCGCCAACTAAAACGAGCGTTCGTTCTAGTTGGCGCGTATAAAAAAATTTGTTCTAAGTCCTGGAAACAGCTTTCCATGAGTAATTCCAGACTTCATCAAGATATTGATTCAATGGTTGTTGTAACAATCCGTCCAGAGCGGCGGTAATCATACGTATCGCACCACCGAAAAGACAGGAGGATGCAACCAGTACATCCCCTGGCATAATTTCACCTTGTTGCATGCCGTTTTGTACCATGGAACGCATCATTTCAAAGGGTTCAGACGAACATACCGGACGTTCATTGGGCAAAAATTCACGATGCTTTACGTAGAGCATAAAGGCCATAACATCCGGTTCCTTTTCAGTGATTTCAAACAACAGAACAATGACAGCCCGGCATTGATCATGAGCGGAAACCTGTTCCTGCATGATCGTTTGCAGCTCATGACTCATACGGACTATCATACTTTCATATAGGGCATATGCGACGCCCTCTTTATCTTTGAAATAATGATAAACCGATCCGGTGCTCACCTGTGATTGGCTGGTTATATCCCTCATGGAGGTATTAAAATAGCCTTTTTCGCTAAAGAGCTTTAACGCGGTCTCTAATACTTTGTCACGGTTACTCATGATTGTTTTAACATTTTGTCCATAGGCCCATATTAGATCGAACGCTCGTTCTAGTCAATAGAATCGCATCAAATTCCCTTATTTTCCTTTTTGATTTCCCTTCTAACAGGGAGCTCCCGGCGCCCCGATACGCAGCATTGCCCGCAGTGTCGCCCGCGTCTTTGCAGCGGCATTCGCCCTATTCTGGGCCGTCACCGCATTGGGATGCCCGACGGCCTGGCCAATGTTGTGCGGACCACTGTCCACCGTCTCAGTGAACTGATTATTCCAGGCCAGTACACAAAGGTTGTAGCAGCAATACTCCCAGGTAATGTAGATTTGAGGTTGATACCAGCCGTTGCCCAGGCGCTTGGCATGAGTGCCCTTGAGCGTTGCGCCCAGTAACGCGCCATCGCCAATGCACTCCTGAGTACAATGCCAGGGGATGTAGCCAGTTGCCATGATGAGCATGAGTGAAGCAAATTCCAGAAGAAGTATTAAAAGACGTTCCAATAACACCCCAACTTCCTCAATAGTGGCCACTAATATCTGCCGCTCGAAGGTAAAAGGCGTTCGTTCGACAATTGGCTGCGGACCATTTTCATCCGCTTCACTTACCATTTCTTTCCTTGAGTGGCGGGCCGCACATCCGCAGGTAGAGGAAAACACTGGCAGATGAATGGCAATTCCTTCGTCATCAAGTCCTTCTCCCACGGTTGCAGCTAGTCGCTGGGCGACCATCCCGGTATCGAACACCAAATCCGTGGTCATCTGTTTCAGGTTGGACAGATCGATGTCATTGTTTTTGTTCTTCTTTGGCACTCTAATTCCAGACAGGCTTTCCCCGCCATCAACAAGACTCTCTGCAACCACATTGAGTCCGTCCGCCAGAAGGCCGACGGCTTCGATGGTTTCCGGTTGTTCATTGATACCGCAATTTTCCAGAACGCCCAATCCCAGAGCCGCATGACCCAGTCCTGTTCCTATCTCGTTCATCCATCCAGGCTGGGCACTTGAATCCACTGTCGGCAGCCATCTGCCAATATCCAGGAGCTCTTTTGATAATACTGCAAACTGGTCTGAAACCGTCTTCTGACTTTGTGCTTTCTGTGTTGAGGTTCCAAGCCTTTCGCCCAGTTTTTTCAGTGCCTTGGCTCTGGGGGTCTTTGTTTTACCTTGTCCCATGATCTTCTCCTTCAGTACTAATTAGCCACCTCTTTACTTCAGTGTAGTGAATAGATGTCATGATTCCCACTTTTAGTACTTTGACGAGAAAGTATGTTAATGTCTGAAAAATCAGTGATAACGATCAAATGGCAACGATCAAAAATGGACAAAAAAAGGACAAACAATGAATGATGAAACGAAAGAATCATACAAAGACCGAAAAGTGTGGTCACGGGGTCTCTATATGCTGATATTCTTATTCCTGTTGGGAGTGGTGAAGTTTGTTGCCTTCGTAGTGATACTTTTTCAGTTTTTAACCGTACTGTTTACGGCAGCAACCAATGATAAACTGCTTGGATTTGGCAGAAGCCTGAGTATCTATCAATATCAGATCATGATGTTCCTGACCTATAATAGTGAAGAACATCCTTTTCCTATGGGTGAGTGGCCAGAACAACTGGAGATTCCAGAACAAAAATAAGATCCAGAGTCAATATACCAGATAATTTAGTGATGACTTTGGTCGCCAGTTTGATTCATTTTGACCTTCCATCCACATGATGGAAGGTCAGGCAATCGACCTAGAACAATGCCGAGTTGATCCAGAAATGACACAAAATACTGACGACATAACCGACTGCAATGGCAGGGGCCCATTTCAGATGACTGAAAAAGGTATACTTGCCTCGTGCCTGTCCCATCAAAGCAACACCAGCTGCTGAACCAATGGACAGCAATGAGCCACCAACGCCTGCGGTAAGCGTGACCAGTAGCCATTGACCGGTGGACATTTCCGGCTGCATGGTGAGCACTGCAAACATTACCGGTATATTATCAACGATTGCCGACAATAGCCCAATGATCACATTAGCATTGGTAGGCCCCCACTGAGTGTACATCAATTCTGAAATCAGGCTCAAATAACCTAGAAAGCCAAGGCCACCCACACACAACACGACACCATAGAAAAATAACAGAGTATCCCATTCGGCACGGGCTATTTTGTTAAAGATATCAAACGGCACGATATCCCCCATTTGTTCAGAATGGTCATTCTCTTGTTGAGCAACGGCATGACGATGGCTGGTTTTTTTCAGATAGAAACCAAATAACTGCAAATAACTCAGACCCGTCAACATGCCAATTACGGGCGGCAGGCCCAGGAAGTTATGAAACGCGACAGCCGTGGCAATGGTCAGCAAAAACAACGCAATGATACGCTTGGCACCCAGTTTCATAGCAACCGCCTCGCCACTGGTATTAGGCTGTTCTGCCGGCACGGCAAAGTGCATAATCGCAGCAGGCACAACGAAATTAACCAGAGATGGAATGAACAAAGCAAAGAATCCCCAAAAATCAATGAGGCCCTTTTGCCAGACCATCAAGGTAGTAATATCGCCAAACGGACTGAACGCACCGCCGGCATTAGCAGCTACGACGATATTGATGCATGCGATACTGACAAAACGGGTATTGCTGCCACCAACCGATAAGACCACCGCGCACATGAGCAGTGCTGTGGTCAGGTTATCTGCAACGGGTGAAATAAAGAACGCCAGAAAACCAGTCAGCCAAAACAACTGGCGAAAGCCAAAGCCTTTCTGGATCAACCAGGCGCGTAGCGCTTCGAACACACGACGTTCATCCATGGCATTAATATACGTCATGGCCACCAGCAGAAACAGCATCAGTTCCGCATATTCCAGCAGATTGTGGCGAACCGCATGCTCCGCCTGTTCTGACAGGCCATGGTGCATATACACGGCGCCAATCATTGCCCAGATAATACCGGCCGCAAGAATAACCGGCTTGGATTTGCGCAAATGGGTAAACTCTTCGGCCATCACCAAAAGATAGGCAATAACAAACACTGCAATCGCTGCGTAACCAATACCGCTCTGAGTCAAATCAGTCAGAGCTTGTGCACCATTGCTGCCCGTTTCACTAGCGGTCGCCAGCATCGGTAATATGATGGCGACAATGCCTGTCAGCACGTTTAAGATTTTTTTTGTCATTCAAATTATCCTGTTTGTTGAACGCAGTGATCTCTACCATGCATAAATATGCATGGCATTGACTGTATTAGGTATGAAAAAATGAAACCCCGGATTGTCTTTCTAAGCTAAAGACAATCGAGGATATTGGTTGATTTAGTTTTAAAAAATCACATTCATCATGAATATCATGACCACGATAAACAGGACCGTCATGATACCGCCGGCTTTCATAAAGTCAGGGACGCGGTATCCACCTGGCCCCATAATCAAGGCATTGACCTGATGGGTAGGAATGAGGAATGAGTTGGACGTGGCAATCGCCACCGTCAAGGCAAAAACGGCTGGATTAGCACCTACTCCAAGAGCGATATTAACCGCTAAAGGCACCAGCAACACTGTAGCACCGACGTTAGACATTACCAGAGTGAAAAAGGTCGCCAGAATGGCAATCGCAGTTTGAATAACCCAGATTGGCGCATCACCCACCACCAGCAGTACCTGCTCAGCAATCCATTTTGCAGTACCGGACGATTCCACAGCCAGCCCCAGAGGTATCAGAGAGGCCAGTAGAAAAACCGTTTTCCAGCTGACGGCTGCATATGCTTCTTCAATGGTGAGGACTTTAGACAAGACCATGCCCATGGCTCCTGTCAGTAACGCTACTGATAAGCGCAAATCCGTAAACAGCACCAAAAACAGAGCAATTCCAAAAAACAGACCGGCAAAGCCCAGTTTATGTGGACGTAATTCTTCATGGGGATATTCGGTGGTAACCAGGACAAAATTGCGATCATTTTTCAGACGGGCAAAACTTTCCCAGGTGGTATGCACGATCAGAGTATCACCAGCCTGCAGCGGCAGATTACGAATATCATCGCCTTCTCGCATGGTTTCGCCATTGCGGTGCAGACCGATCATCGCCAGGCCATAGACTTTACGCATCCAGACATCACGGGCACTTTTATCAATCAATTGCGAGCCGGGTGGAATGACCACTTCAGCAATACCGGCTTTGGCCGAAGATAACTGTTCCGAAAAACTGCGCAAATCGTTGCGTTTTTTCAAACCAAATTCATTAACAAATCGTTCCAATTCAGCGGGTGCAGCAATAATCCCCAACACCATACCGGCCTGCAGGCCCGTATCACGGGCCAGCGTACCGGCACCTACCCGGCTTTCTTCACCACTGCGTTTTCCGGCAATGACGCGAATGCGTTGATTACTTTCAATTTCATCCAGGGTTTTACCAATTAATGGACTGTCATTAGTGACCACCACTTCATTGAGCGCATAGTCAACTCCATAGATTTTTTGAAAATAGGCCATGGCATCGGTTCCTGCAGCGCCATCCATTTCACTGGTTGGCAATACCCAGCGTCCAGCCACCACAAAATAAATAATCCCTGTCGCCACCAGTGCCAGACCAACGGGTGTCACTGAGAACAATCCCCAGGTTGCCATCTGCTGGTCCGCCGGCAAAGCGGTATTGGATGTCAAAATCAGATCATTAAGCAAAATCAAAGGGCTGGAGCCGACCATGGTGACCGTACCACCCAAAATGGCTGTAAATCCCATCGGCATCAGTAAACGTGACATGGGTAAACCGGAACGTGCAGAAATTCGGCTGACCACCGGAAGGAATAAGGCCGCGGCACCAACATTCTGCATAAAGGATGAAATAAAACCCACGGTGCTGGAGATAATCGGAATAATACGGCCTTCGGTGGTACCGCCAATTTTTAAAATAAAACCGGCCACTTTGCTCATAATACCGGTTTTATCCAGACCGGCGCCAATGATCATGACTGCAATAATGGACATCACCGCATTGGAGGCAAAACCATCAAACAGATGTTTTGTATCAACCAGTCCATGCTCGAGTCCCATCCAGGGCGCCAGCAAGCTAGTCAATCCCAATACCACCATCACCGAAGCCGCGGCCACATCAACACCCACCACTTCAAAGGCGAATAAATAAATGGTTAATAATAAAATGGCAGTCACCCAGGCAATTTCAATGGATGGAACTACCCAGGCCAGATAAACGCCCACGATAGAAAAAAATGCCAATGCCGCAATGTGCTTGACTAAGGGGACTCTACTTTTTGAGGTAATTTGCTCTTCATCAGCTAAAGCAACCATAAACTTTCTATCCTAACTAATTTTAAAAAAATTTTATCAAAGGGTTTGAAACGGGCGCTCCCATCATCAACCTGACAACCAGCACATTCATTGCTCTTATCAGGATACTTCCCAATCTGGAATATTTTGCAGCGTCACCAAAGGCTACAGCTAATTGCATGCGTCTGTAATTTGTTGTTGAGGCGAATAAGAATGCAGCATCATAAAGTATGAACAAATTATGTTCAAATGAATTAAAGTATAGTAATATTCCATTATGGAATATAAAAACCTCCCTGATTTTAAATCACTGGCAGCACTTCGCGCTGTTTTTGAACTTGGCGGCGTCGCCGAGGCAGGCCGCAAACTCAATATTGGCCAACCTGCTATAACCAAGCGCTTACGCGTTCTGGAGGAATGTTATGATGTTAATCTGGTGCACCGAGAAGGTCGCAAACTGGAATTAACGCCCGCCGGGAAAAAAGTGTATCAATTTTCCCGACTGATTCTGGATCACCAGGCCTTGTTAGTCGAAGATCTGGAGTCTTTGCGTATTGGTCAAAACCGGTTGCGACTTTTAGTGACCTTTGCCGTAGGTGAACACCTGCTGCCGGAACTGTTGCTGGGATTTGCTGATGCCTTTCCACAATATCGAATTGAAAGCCGCATGGGTTATACCCGTCGCATTCAAACCCGCCTTGCCACTGGGCTGGCCGATCTGGCCTTGTTAGAACAAGCGTCGGATCACCCCGAAATTCTGGCGCAAAAATGGCTTGATGATGAGTTGGTTCTGGTTTGTGGTCCAAAACACCCATTGTTTGGCAGCGATTTGATTCCGGTCACGCAATTAACACAATTACATTTTGTTTTGCGCGAGCCCAAGTCATCCATGCGTCTTATCCTGGACAAAGCACTCGAAGACATTGGTATCCAACAATTACCTACGTTTATGGAAGTCGGCTCAACCGATACGATTATTGAAATGCTGGACCGGGGCAATTATGTCAGTTTTCTACCCCGCTTTGCCGTTCAGGAAGACCTGCTCAATGAATCCCTTTTTCATATCAAAATACAGGGGCTGCGAATCAAACGAACCCTCTGGATTGCCCGTACCCGGTCAAATATTAATAATCCGGTGGCCGAGGCATTTATTGAATTTTTGCGTATGAAGGAGAGTTAAAATATCATAATCAATTTGATGATATCATCAAATCATATTGACATTTTATGATTATTTAGTATTATCCTAGCACCCCTTGCAACAAACCTTGATAATGCAAACCTTGGCAATACAGAATCGATTAATGGACCACTCAAAACAGACAAAAGCGCTATCAGAACTCTCTCAAACCCAGAAAGAACGCCTGTCACATATAGATTTTCGCCTGATGTTCCTGGGCGTCATGCAGCGCAATGATTTAATTCAGCGCTTTGGTATGAAAGAAGCCGCTGCCACCCGGGATATTGCCCTGTACCGAAAACTGGCTCCGGAAAATATTATTTACGACACCAAAGAACGCAGCTATTTTTATAATCAACAGTTTCAACCCTTATTTGATTATACGCCCGAGCGGGCGCTGGCAGCCCTATCCAGCGGTTTTGGTGATGATTATGTCGGTGTCCGTGGTAAAGCAATGATCCCCTGTGAAACACCGGCACAACTAAATATTATTCAGTTATCGACACTGGCCATTCTCACCCGTGCCATCCATCAGCAACAGGTCGTGAAAATCACCTATTATTCTTTATCCAGTGGCGCTTCGATACGAGAAATAATTCCCTTTGCCTTAGTCGACAGTGGCCTGCGCTGGCACATTCGTGCCTATGATCGCAAACAATCCCGCTTTACCGATTTTGTCGTGAACCGCATGGAAAATCCCGTTACTATAGACTCCGACATCGAGGAGCATGAAAGAAAAGCAGCCGATATCCAGTGGAATCGAATAGTAGAGCTGGAAATTGTCCCCCACCCTTCCTTGCAACATCCACAAACCATTGTTATGGATTATGCCATGCAAGACGGTGTATTGAATATTAATGTCAGAGCGGCCGTGGCAGGTTATCTACTGCGGCGCTGGAACATCGATTGCTCTGAGCATCATAGCCTCAAAGGCGATGAATACCACTTGTGGCTTAGAAATTATCCGGCCTTGTATGGGGTTGACAACCTGATCATTGCACCAGGCTACAACGCCTGATTGAACAAGCAAAAATAAGAAAATTTAATGAAAAATATCATTGCCTTGTTTTTCCAGTTCCTGTTATTGGTCACAGCCATTTTTTCCTTAAAGCTGCTCCCGAATATTCCTGAGCGCTATCTGCCCATACTTGAATTACTGCCTTTTATTCTGATGTTCACTTCATTGATACTGGGCATAAAATTCAATCGCAGTCAGTTAATCTATAGCGCCCTGCTGTTCTCTCTGGTTTATGCCTATCTTTTCTGGAGTCCCGTTTCAGCACAGGCTCAAAATGAGTTAATGCTCAATAGCATTACGATTTTGCTTGCCCTTAATATCGCCCTGGTTTCTTTTTATTCAGAGCGAGGCATAGTCACAGTCGTTGGCCTGTCACGTTTTTTTATCATTGCCGTGCAGGTGCTGGCCCTGGCCTGGCTCATTGAAACAGGTCATCCTAATTGGGGTCAATTGGTCAATCAGACCCTTTTCCCGGGTCTGGAAATTAAATTTTTATTTTTCTCGCAAAGTGCAATATTAGCTCTACTGATCAGTTTTTTTGTCATGGCCGTATCCTGCTTCTATCACAGCAATCGTTTTCGCAGTGCCATTCTGGCTGCCATGATTCTGGTGATCTATGCCATCACCTTTGACGGTAAAGATCTGGTCACCATATCTGTGCTGTTCAGCTTTGCTCTGATATTTCCACTATTCACCCTGGTGAGTGAATCATACAAGATGGCCTACCTGGATGAACTGACCAATCTCCCCGGTCGTCGAGCATTGAATGAAACACTGAACAAGCTGGGCAGCAAATATGTTATTGCCATGCTTGATGTTGATCACTTCAAAAAATTTAATGATACCTATGGACACGATGCCGGAGATGATGTGCTAAGATTGCTTGGCAATAAACTTAAAGGTGTCTCAGGTGGTGGCAAAGCATTTCGCTATGGCGGGGAAGAATTTACCGTAGTCTTTTCTGGTAGCAATATCGCTGAGGCAAGCAAGCATCTGGAGCGATTGCGTGAAAATGTGGCTAATAACAAGTTTACCCTGCGTAAACAGGATCGCCGCCACCGAAATAAAGGAAAAATTAAGCGTAATAGAGAGGTAAAAGTCACTATCAGTATTGGCTATGCCGAACGAAATGAGCAAGCAAAAACACCAGCGCAGGTGTTGAAATTAGCTGACAAGGCCCTTTATAGAGCCAAGCGAAAAGGCCGCAATTGCATCAGCCAGTAATATTTCTGGCAGGCACATCAAATATGCCAATCAATTTTTTCCATTGATCTGACCCTGAAGGTCGGAAACTAAGCGCTGGTATTCCGGATCATTGTGCAGCAAATTTTTACCGCCATTGACCAGATGATCAATCACCTCTTTGCTCAGTCCGAAGCTGGTCGGGATCTTGTTAAAAATCAGGCGCAACTCTGGTTTGGTAATATCTCGCAAACCGATGCGGATGAAGTAAGTCTTGACCTGATGCTCCGGCGTTGAGATTTCTTCAGCCCATTGTTTGACACTGGTCTCCATCAATTTTAGCGTTGAACTATTGTAACGATGCAGTTGTACACTGCTCATCGCACTAACCGTTTCGCTAATGGACGGTTCCTCTCTGCTGGTATCCATGTTCGGCTCCGGTTCCGTGGAGGAGTTGACGGAAATGACCACTAAACGACTGGGTGGCTTCACGTTCATTCTATCCAGGGTTTTCTTTGCTCCGCCCGCTAAAGTCACTAAATCATATAGCGCATGTAAACCAAGATTATCGGTAATACCACCATCAACCAGATGAAGATATTGGAGCGGTTCCTTTTTTCTCAAAACCTCAATACCTGCTATGGATTCAGCCAAAATAGGATCCTGAGTTTCTTTGGCCCTGAGTTTCGCCGCTTGTAACCATTCAGGTTCTTTCGAGTCACAACCGGGATATTTTTCCAGTACTACCGGCAGGAATACCACGGGTACTGACGAGGATGCGGCCACCGCTTTGGCCACCGGGAAACTGCTCAGGTCAGAACAAATCAGGTTAAAATATTCCTGAAGAAACGAGAACCTTATACCATGTCCTAAGCCAGAGGCATTAATGACAATTAATGGCCCGTCCTTGTTTATATCAGCAAAAGTGGCACCATGGAAAACCTTGTCATTGTAGTAGCGGATAGCCATTTCCGTGCGTCCACCCTGACGAAACCATTCAATTGGATTAGCCAGTCCCCAAAATAGATGCTGCTCAACATCACGTTCCAGAAACGCTTCCCTGAACGTCTCGAAAATACCATCGCCATTGAGACCATAGTAGGCAGCCGTGAAACTGCCGCCGGAGACGGAACTGATCTGGTCAACCTCGTCAAGCAGCCGTACCGGTTTGCCATCGATCATGACGGTGGTATCTCTAAGCCCTTGTAATACCCCGTAAGACATTGCCGCGGCGCGCGTACCACCGCCAGAGAAACTGAGCATCAGGTCAAGATCATGATTATGATCGCTTTTAGCCCAGTTACGCCAGGAGTAATCATTGCTTGAATCAGTAATGCTTTTAAGTGCTGGATTATCGATGACGCCGTAGCTGGTACAGCCAGCAAGTAATAACATCATAAGAGCTAAATAGAGATAACGTGCTTTATTCAAAAGAGACTTCCCCCGCTTATTTCACCCGCACTACAGGTTAAAAAGTTGACAGACTTAAGACTACCAAATCCAGAATATTAATATGGCTAGATACCCTGTCCCTGTAATAATACCTGTAAAATATGTTTTTATTTTATTTTATTTTGCCCTTGCACCATTAAATAGCAGTGAAATCACTATTTCTAAACGCTGCAGAGGTCATTAGATTCGTTCTTATACCGCAATTATACCTAGATATTATTCTTCCGTAATTGATTCCAGTTGATCAGCAGCGTTGAAATGTAAACGGTAAGTCGTCGGACCTTTCTTATAAATCAGGTTAAAAGTGGATTGCTCCTGCGGGGCACCACATTTTTTTATGATCGCCTCTCTTGATTGGCCGACTTCCTGCCCTTCATCAATAAGATGTGAACCACAGGTCATCATTGTGGCTGAGGCCGTGCCATAAGTAAGACAAAGAAATGAAAATCCGATTAAAGATTGAATTAGTTTCATGTTGTGTTCCTCTGTTTATTGATAGCTACTATTAAAAATTGAACTTGCTGCTGTAGCGGGTAATCCTGTAGCGAATAATATGATTAAACAAGCCAATAAGTTTTCCGTGTTTTTAGTCATTATTTATTCAATATCCCGATCAGCAGTTTGATGATTAAAGTTTAATGCTATAGCTTAGATAAGCCGTCTCGGCACCGGGATTTTTATCCCCCAGGTCGAGATTAGAAATATGACCAACACCACCATATAAATACCCGGCACTATCTGATGAAAAAAACAGGCCCACATGAGGTTTAAAACCGGACCATTCAGCGTCAAAGACATATTCGATCTGCCCCATGGGGGTACCAGAATCACGCACATAAAATGAACCTAATGCAAAATTAAGTTGACTGTCCTGGGCATATGCAGGAACTGAATTCAGCCCGACTAAAAGTATCGTTTTGTTCAAGTATCTACCCATTCGTGAACGATTTTATTTATTGTGAGGTAATGGTGAAAAACTTTTTTCTTTAAAAATAACCCTTCTTTGAAGTAAATACAAGTTCAAAATAAGTATATGTCGAGAAAGGGTTTGTATAAATTGTTTTATCTAAAATTCGAGAATATTTTTGTCCGCTTGATTGATTGGGACTTTTATCGATAGTTAATATGAAGCAGAAGGGTATAGAAACAAGATATGAATTTGAGGGTACAAAATAGCTCATTGCTGTTAGTCATGATGAGTAGCTGGCATGAGCTATTTTGTTTATTGCACGTGTATTGCCCGGGCGATTATTCCATAGTGATCTTAAGTCCTTCAACACCAAGCGCTAAGGCAACACCTTCTCCAGCAGTTGATTTCAGATTCAGTTTGACCCCGTTAGTATTTTTTACCCACATTGAATTTTTGGAAGCCTCAGCAAAA
>Ga0316204_10008959_pt1 | contig 13601 bp, 3 predicted proteins | sample 6monrhotite_MG_2_FD_205661 | JGI IMG/M metagenome (GOLD analysis project Ga0316204, IMG submission 205661) | Microbial mat bacterial communities from mineral coupon in-situ incubated in ocean water Damariscotta River, Maine, United States -... | ecosystem: Environmental > Aquatic > Marine >... | reverse complement strand
ATATGTCCGCTCTTGCATAGGCTTTTTGAAGTATCTTGGCTGCCATAATCTGCACAACATTATCTGTTCCCCCAGAAAAAATATAGGTCTGAGCCATTAGAATGAAGGGAAGAATTAAGATAATTAATTGTTTCATATTTGCAGTATAGCATAGTCTATATTAGATTGTTTTTCTTCGTTTCATTAAACTTTAGGTACAAGCTTACTATACTAAGAAAATTTTTTTAAGGACTTTTCTTTTGTCTAAAACAATAACTATCATCGATACCTTTGGATTTTTATTTCGAAGTTACTTCGCCTTGCCTCCGCTTAAAAATGCTGAAGGCTTTCCAACAGGTCTACTTACAGGTTTTACTAACTTCATCGCCAGTGTTGAAAAAGAACATAACACTGATTACATCGTCTTTGCATTGGATATGAAAGGGCCTACCTTTAGAAATGAGATAGACCCTGCGTACAAGGCAAACCGTCAGCCTCCGCCTGAAGAACTTGTTATGCAGCTTCCCATTGCTATAGAGTGGGTGAGCAAGATGGGTTTTGCAACGGTGTCTAAGTCAGGTTATGAAGCCGATGATATGATAGCCTCTGTCGCAAAAATGGCAACACAGCAGGGTATGAATGTTCGTATCGTCTCTCATGATAAAGATCTGTATCAGATGATAGATGATGGTAAGGTCGTTGTGGTTGATGCGATTAAACGTAAAAGTATAGATGAGGATGCCTGCATAGAGAAGTATGGGATACGTCCTAATCAGTTTACGGACTATCAGTCTTTACTTGGAGATTCTGCGGATAATGTTCCCGGTGTAAAAGGTGTAGGAAAAGTAACAGCGCAAAAACTGCTTTCACAGTTTGATACCCTTCAAGGTATTTATGACAATATCGACGAGGTTAAACCAGCAGGCGTTCAGAAAAAACTTAGAGATTTTGAAGCGGATGCCTGGATGTCTCAAAAGCTGGTGACACTGGTTGATGATATTTTTGATAACCTTGATTTTTCCAGTTTTACGCTTCCGGATACAAATCCGTTTTTAGGCATAGTCGATGATCTTTATAAGTATGAGCTAAATGGTGTACTTAGACAGTTAAAGGCCAAGGGGATGATAGCAGACATTCAGCCTAGTAAGCCTGCAGTTGAAGAAGCGCCAAAAGAGGTACTAGAATCTGTACTGCTGGATACCGAGGCTAAACTCTTTGAAGTGATCAATGCAATAGACAAAGATGCCATTATAGCCCTTGATACAGAGACAACAGGTTTAGATGATACAAAAGACAGCTTAGTAGGTTTTTCATTTGCCATAGATGATACAAAGGGATATTACGTTCCATTAGCCCATACTTATCTTGGTGTAGGTGATCAGGTATCTAAAGAGATAGGGGTACGCGCCTTACGTCAGCTTTTAGACTTTAAGGTAGTAGGACATAACCTGAAGTTTGACCTGAAGTTCATCTGTCCCTATCTAGGGATAAAGTCGTATACACCTTTTGCGGACTCTATGCTTTTAGCCTGGCTTGTCAACTCGGAAAAACCTGTAGGTCTGGATAAACAGTCAGAACTATACTTTAAGCACAAGATGATACCTTTTAAAGATACCGTTAAAAAAGGAGAAGACTTCTCTTCGGTTGACTTGGCGGATGCCTGCGCTTATGCAGCTGAAGATGCGCTTATCACTTATAAACTTTATTTCCGTCTTTTAGAGCAGTTGAAACTTCAAGATGCAGAGCATTTGATTGCAGAAGCGCATGATGTTGAATATCCGTTTATTCAAACCCTTATCGAAATGGAAGACGAGGGTATCAAAGTAGATACGGATTTTCTTCAAAACTTCAAAAGTGAAACAGAAGTCTTACTGGATGAACTTCGTCAGCGTATATATGGACTTGCCGGTGGTGAGTTTAATATCAACTCTACCAAACAGCTAGGAGTGATTCTTTTTGAAACACTTGAACTACCTGTTGGTAAAAAGACCAAGACGGGTTACTCAACGGATGAGAAAGTACTTAATGGACTGTATGATGCTCATGAGATTATTCCGGCACTCTTAAACTACAGAGAAGTGTTCAAACTCTACTCGACTTATATTGATCCGCTTTTAAGTCTGGGACTTGAAAAAGAAGACAGACGTATTCATACCTCTTTTTTACAAACGGGTACTGCGACAGGTCGTCTGAGTTCTAAAAACCCTAACTTGCAAAATATCCCTGTGCGTTCTCCGATGGGTGCGAAGATCCGTCAAGCCTTTGTCGCAGATGAAGGTAAAACGCTTATCGGTATAGATTACTCACAGATCGAACTGCGCCTTCTTGCACACTTCTCGCAGGATCCGACTTTGCTTGATGCCTTTGCTCATGATAAGGACATTCACCGCCAAACAGCAGTGGCCATCTTTGGTGAAGAAGAAGCGGATGCTAAACGTAATGTGGCCAAGACGGTAAACTTTGGTCTGCTTTATGGAATGGGTCCTAAGAAGCTTTCGGTTGACATTGGTGTAACGACAAAAGAAGCCAAAGAGATCATCGAAGCGTATTTTGAAAACTTTCCTACGGTTAAGACATTTTTACGTGGTATCGCTGACTCAGCAAAAGAGACAGGATATGTAGAAACACTTCTTAGAAGACGGCGTTACTTTAATTTTGAAACGGCACCTCCAATGATGAAGGCAGCTTATGAAAGAGAATCTGTTAATACAGTCTTTCAAGGTTCTGCTGCGGATTTGATCAAGCTTTCAATGAATGCAATATCTGAGCTGATCAAAAAAGAGCATCTCAATGCCAAGATGTTACTTCAGATACATGATGAACTTATCTTTGAAGTGAATGAAGATGAGGCTGAGGTCTTAGCTTCTAAGTTTAAGGAAGTGATGGAAGGCATATATACGATCAAGGTGCCTTTACGCTCTTCGGTCAACATTGGAAAAAACTGGTCAGAGCTTAAGTAATACTACCTTGCAGTGGTGTTTGTTAGGGACAATTGTAACGTTCTCTTAACTTTAGCAAGATAGAATACAAAACAATTCAATAAAAGAAGACAATTATGAAAAAACTATTTGATTTTATATCATCAATGAAACTAACGGCGTCATTATTAAGTATATTCGCCATTGCTGTGGGTGTTGCAACCTTTATAGAAAGTGACTTTAGTACGCAAACAGCTCAGGCAGAAGTCTACTCTGCATTGTGGTTTGAAGGTTTGTTGGCACTTTTAGGTGTTAACCTTATCAGTTCTATGATCAAACATTCTATGTTTAATGTGAAGAAATGGAACATCGTTTTATTTCACAGCTCTTTTTTAGTCATCTTACTTGGTGCTACCGTTACACGTTTTGTGGGATATGAAGGAAGTATGCATATTCGTGAAGGCGAGACGGAGAACCGTATCACTTCTAGAGAGACTTATATCCAAGCCATATTTACTTCAAAGCAGAAGAAAAATGAGTTTAAAAAGAGAGTCTTACTTTCAGAGCTCAGTGAAAATCATGTCAATGAAGATGTTAAAGTTGATGGGGATATGGTAAACATCACTTTACTTGAGTATATTCCAAATGCTTCGTTTGAGATGGTTGAAGATAAGGTTAATGGTAAGACAGTACTTGATTTTATGGTTTCTATGGGAGGCCAAGGTAAAGGTATGAAGCTTAAAGAAGGCGAATACATTGAGTCTGAAGACTTGATCCTAAACTTTGGTGCACAAGTTAATAGCGATAAGAAAATAGTCAATATCGTCTACGAAGAAGGGCACCTTCATATGTCTAACCCTTTAAGTTTTAATACGCTGGATATGGGCACAAAGGCAAGTGCTGTCTTAGAAGCAAGTGATAAAAACGAATTGAGAACGCGTATGTTATACCAAAGTGAAAAAACAAACTTTGTACTTAAAAGTGTTATGCCTTATGTAAGTGAAAAACTTGTCTCTAAAAAGGTAAAAGGAAGTCGTAACCGTCTTCAAGATGCACTTAGAATGCAAGTGACCTATAAGGGTCAAAGCAAAGAGTTGACCCTTATTGGAAATTCAGGCGCGGTTGGTTTTGAAAAAGTTGCACAGTTTGATGGGATGAAGGTTGAACTCTCTTATGGCGCGGTTATTAAAAAAATCCCTTTTTCGCTTAAACTAGTCGACTTTCAACTTGACCGCTATCCTGGTTCGATGAGTCCTTCTTCATATGCTTCAGAGGTGATCTTAATTGATAATGCCGATAATGTACAAAAGCCGTATAGAATCTATATGAATCATATCTTAGATCATAAAAGCTTTAGATTTTTCCAATCTTCTTATGATCAAGATGAAAAAGGAACAATCTTGTCTGTAAACAATGACCCTGGAACCCTACCAACGTATGTTGGTTATCTTATGCTAGCCATTGGTATGTTCTCGTCATTTTTTACATCTAATGGACGTTTTAGAAAGCTTATGAAAAAAGGTCGTAAATACGCAGATGTAAGAAATGGTGTAGCTTCTGCCTTAGTAGCTATGGCACTTGTCTTCTCAGCACAAACAGCCAAGGCTGAGGAGCTTAACCCTTTGGTTAAGGTCATCACTTCTTTTGATAAAGCCCATGCAGCTAAGTTTGGTAAGTTAATCACACAAGACAGTTCAGGTCGTATGAAACCACTTAACACGCTTAATGTTGAGATCGTCAATAAGGTTCATGGTGGTGTTATTGCGGGTATGACGGCCGATCAGATGGTACTAGGTATGATGGTTCGCCCTGAAGCATGGAGAGAAATCAATCTTATTAAGATCAAGCATAAAGGTATTAATGAACTTTTAGGCATTGATGAAGAAAATAAATATGCTTCTTTCTCGCAGTTTTTAGAAGTACCTGAAAACCTTCAAGGTTATAAACTTCAAGAGGCCATTGCAAGTGCAGCACAAAAAGCACCTGTTGATAGAAATAAGTTAGATAAAGAACTTTTAAAAGTTGACGAGCGTTTCAATATCGTATATATGGTATTTACAGGTTCTGTGTTTAAACTTTTCCCTAAACCACATGATGAAGGCAACAAATGGTTTGCTACGATTGAAGCCCTTCAAACTTTTCAAAAAGATAATGCACTTAGGGTTCGTGAAGTTGCTGTTGCTTACTTTACGGGTATAGAAGCGTCATTAAAAACAGGTGATTGGAGTTCGGCAAATAAAGCTATTGAACAAGTAGCAGATTATCAAAAAACTGTAGGTAGTGAAGTCTATCCAAGTGATACAAAAGTAGACGCTGAGATCTTTTATAATAAATACAATATTTTTGAAAAGCTTATGCCTTTTTACCTTGTAATGGGACTTGTTCTACTGATCTTAAGCTTTGTTCAGATCTTAAAACCTGGTTTTCGTTTGGATATCTTCTCTAAAAGTGCAACAGGTCTACTAATTATCTTCTTTGTACTGCATACACTTGGTCTAATCGTTCGTTGGTATATCTCAGGGCATGCACCATGGTCTAACGGATATGAGTCGATGATCTATATTGCTTGGGCAACGGTGTTGGCTGGATTTATTTTCTCACGTCACTCACCAATCACCTTGGCGGCTACGGGTATCTTGGCGGGTATAATATTGTTTGTTGCTCACCTAAACTGGATGGATCCTCAGGTAACTAACCTTGTACCTGTTCTTAAGTCTTACTGGCTATCTATTCATGTTTCTATGATCACAGCCTCTTATGGTTTCTTAGCCTTAGGTGCGCTACTTGGTTTTATCTCTTTACTTCTGTTTGCTATTAGAAGTGATAAAAACGCTTACCGTGTTAACCCTGCGATCTTGGAGTTAAATACGATCAATGAGATGGGCCTTATCGTTGGACTTGTTTTATTGACAGTAGGTAACTTCTTAGGTGGTGTTTGGGCAAATGAGTCATGGGGACGTTACTGGGGTTGGGATCCAAAAGAGACATGGGCACTGGTTAGTATCTTACTGTACGCGGTTGTGATTCATATGCGCTTTATAAAAGCGCTTTATACACCGTTTAATTACGCGATCGCATCTGTGTTAGTCTTTACTTCTATTATCATGACGTACTTTGGGGTAAACTACTATCTTGCGGGTATGCACTCATATGCCAAAGGTGATCCGGTTCCTATTCCAGACTTTGTACCTTGGACTTATGCTATTCTTTTCTTTATTATCTTAGTCGCTGCAAGAAATAGAAAGATTAAAGAGTAAGCCCTTACTTCCTCAGTGAGAAAAAGGCTTTAGAGCTTTTTTCTTTGAGACCCTTCTTCTTTTAATTTCTCACACAAAATTTTGTTTATTTATGGTTTATATTATTTATAATTTTATTTATCTTGGTTATACTAAAGTCCTAAAAATATAGGGATTATTATGCTTAAAGATATGTCACGCGATAGAGTTATAGGTTTTGTTTTACTTACGGTGATTCTTGCTTCATTAATTGGATATCTATTTATATTTGACAAGTCTATGAAGATGAAGACCACTGTTCAAGCACCTGGACTCAGTTACGGTAAACATTTTAGTAATATGTATATAGACTTTTCTATGCCTTCTAAGGCTAAGAAGAGATATCCTGTTGCACCGCTTAAAGATATGAATAAAGAGGTGCATGCTGGAATCTCTATCTCTCCGGCAATATCGGGATCGTGGCATTGGTATGATGAGGATAGAATCACCTTTACACCTAAACAAGACTGGCCGGCAAATCAGACCTATAAGATTCATATGAATGAGACACTGTTTGCCAAAGGTGCTCTAGAAGTGGATGATTTTGATTTGAGCTTTAAGACACCTGCTTTTAAGGTTGAAACACAAAGTATCTCTTTTGAACAAGGTTCGAAAGAAGTCAAAGGAAACAAGGTCTTTGCCACCTTGAGTTTTACGCACAGGGTCAATCAAAAAAGTTTGGCTGATAATATAAAACTGTATGAAAAACCCAGCAATGTACAAATCCCTTTTACTCTAAATTATGATGAAGAATATAAAACAGCTTATGTGCAATCTAATACTATTGAAATTGGGGATAAAGAGAAGTATATTCACCTTGAAGTAGGCCCTGAAGTACAAAGTGAATTGGGAAAAAGCCGTTTTAATGCTAAGGCACAGGCTAAGATACTCATTCCTGATATTTACAGCTTTTTAAAAGTGGAACATATGCGTTATGAGATCATAGAAAATAAAGAAGGCGAACCGGAACAGATACTTCATTTGAGTTTTACCGATGCCATCTCAAAAGCTTTTTTGACGCAATACCTCTCTTTAAAGGCGATGGTTAAAAAAGGAAAAAAAGAGATTGAACATCCTTTTACACCAATCTACCTTGAAAATGAAAATTATTTTTCAAAAGATTATTTTATAAAAACGGAACTTCCTGTCCAAGGATATATGGATGTTAAGTTAAAAGAGGGACTTCCTTCACAAAATGGCTTTAAGCTTCGCAGAGACGTTAAAGAGCGTATTTATATCCCATCCTATCCAAGAGAAGTGAAGATCATGGGTGAGGGCTCTTTACTTGCGTCTACAGGGGATAAGACCTTAAGTATTATGGCAAGAGGGCTTCCTGCCTTGCAAGTCAGTGTTCAAAAACTTATGGACAATCAGATAAATCATCTTATATCTCAGACTTACGGTGATATTACCAGTCCAAGTTTTAGAACTTATGAATTTAGTGCCGATAACATCACCCAAAAACGATTTGAAAAAATAATCAAGTTAAACAAGACACATCCCAAAGATAGAAACTACGCCTCTTTTGATCTGAGTGCTTATATGAAAAAACAAGGCAGTGGTATATTTTTTGTTAAGGTCTCGGACTGGAACACCCGTAGCAACAGGCCTGAACATTATGTAAGTGACACACGCATGATCGTGGTGACTGACCTTGGTTTAGTGGTGAAAAAAGCACAAGACGGTTCACGCGATGTTTTTGTTGAGTCTATTTTTACAGGTAAGGCTGTAGGTGGTGCATATGTTTCTGTTTTAGGGAAAAATGGACAGGTCATTAAAAGTGTTAAAACCAGCGCAAGCGGAAAAGCTTCTTTTCCTAAGCTAGATGATTATAGGGATGAGCAAGAACCAACGGTATTTGTAGCCAAGCAGGGGAAAAGTATCTCTTTTATCCCTTACTCAGGTTTTTCACGTCAGTTGGACTACTCGCAGTTTGATGTAGGTGGAATTAGACAAGGTTCTCAAGGTAATAAAAAAGCCTTGAGTGCTTTTGCTTTTAGTGATAGAGGGATATACAGACCCGGTGAAAAGGTACAGTTAGGTGCAATTATCAGGCAGGGTGACTTTTTTATACAAGAAGGTTTAGTGATTAAGGCCAAGGTCTATGATAGTAGAAGTCAACTGCTTCTTGAAAAAAAGATTAAACTTGATAAAAGTGGCTTTTTTGAGTTGGACTTACAGACACATGCAAGTAGTAATACGGGAAGGTATACCTATAGCCTCTATCTTCCAAATAAATATAATGACACCTATCTTGGAGGGGCAAAGTTCGCGGTAGAAGAGTTTCAAGCCGATACGATGAAGATCAAAACGTCAATCACGCCACATGTTATCCAAGGATGGAGTAAAACGACAGGCCTTGAAGCCAAGGTTGAACTTTTAAACCTCTTTGGCACACCTGCACAAAACAGAAGAGTCAAGGCAAAACTAGAGATAGTCCCACAACACTTTTCATTCTCGCAATATCAAGGTTTTAGTTTTAAAGACCCTTTTCTTAGCAAAGATGCCAAACGGACCGAAGTAATTGCCTTTAATGATATTAAAACCGACAAGCAAGGAATGGCTCGTTTTGAGATAAAAATGCCGGTATATGATGGCGGTACATATGTTCTAAAGTTTTCAGCGGAAGGTTTTGAACCTGATGGGGGAAGAAGTGTATCAGCAAAAAGTAGTGTCTTAGTATCTCCTCTAGATACGATGGTAGGTGTTAAGGTGGATGGAGACTTGAATTATCTAAAAAAAGGACAAGACCGCTCTTTAGAGTTTGTGGCTATAGATGCCAACTTAACACAGGTGAACCTACACGAACTCTCTTTGGAATATATATTAAATAAACGTATCTCTGTGTTAACAAAACAGCCCAATGGCACCTACCGTTATGAAACAGTGATCAAAAAAGAAGAAATGTCAAAAAAAGACTTTAGTATTACTACCCATAAGACAAAGATCAAGTTAAATACGCAAAAAGGCGGTTTTTATACGGTTAATATCAAAGATAAAACTAATGTAGTCTTGGCAAGTATTGACTACGAAGTGGTCTCGCGCGGGAATATGACAGGTGCCTTGGAGAAAAACTCTGAACTAAGTATCAAGCTTGATAAAGGAATGTACAAAGCCGGTGAAAGCATAGAAATGAATATTGTTGCTCCGTACACGGGAACAGGTTTGATTACGATTGAAAGTGATAAGGTACATGCGCATAAATGGTTTAAAACAGAGGCGAAAAGCAGTATCCAAAAGATTTCTATTCCTTCATACCTTGAAGGGAACGCCTATGTAAGCGTGAGTTTTGTACGTTCTATTGACTCTAAAGAGATCTTTGCCAGCCCCTTAAGTTACGCTGTCGAGCCTTTTAAGATCGATCTGAAAAAACGTGAAGTTGATATTTCTTTAGATGTTCCTTCTTTAGTAAAACCGGGTGAGGCTTTAAAGATAAGTTATCATACGGACAAACCTTCTAAGATAGTCATTTATGCTGTTAACGAAGGTATCTTGCAGGTGGCAGGATATAAGTTGCCAAAACCTTTGAATCATTTTTTGAAAAAACGTGCCTTAGGGGTTAGTACCTTTCAGATCTTAGACCTGATCCTTCCCGAATACAGCCGTTTTGTCGAGTTGGCCGGTATTGGTGGAGGTATAGCCGAATCAAAAATGATGAAGCGTTCTGCGGGTGCTAATTTAAATCCTTTTAAACGTACACTTGATGCGCCTGCTGTGTATTGGTCAGGCATTGTCAATGCGGACACTTCAGCAAAGGCAGTGAGTTTCATTGTACCTGATTCATTTAGTGGGAATATGAAGATTATGGCAGTAGCTGTGGCAGATAAAGCCATGGGTTCGGCATCTGCAGACACGCTAGTACGCGGTCCCTTTGTTCTTAGTCCTAATGTCTTGAATGTTGCAGCACCAAAAGATGAGTTTGACATTAGTCTAGGGATTATGAATGGGATTAAAGGCTCAGGTAGAGATGCTGAGATCAGTATCTCGTTAGCTATAAGCGATAACTTGAGTGTACTTGGTGACAATAGCAAAAAGATAAACATATCTGAAGGGGATGAAGGAAAGGTGAGTTTTAGACTTAAGGCCTTAGACGCTTTAGGTGAGGGCAGTATCGTTTTTACTGCAAAGTATAAAGATAAGTCCTTAACACGCTCAGCGAGTGTAAGTATACGTCCTTCTCAAATGTATACGACCACTGTACAAGCCAAATATGACAAGGCAGGCGCAGTACATGAATTTAGAGTTCCAAGAGAACTTTATTCTGAGCTTTCTACGCAAAATATCTCTGCTTCTTCGAGCCCCCTTGTTTTAGCAAGTGGTTTAACCCAGTATCTTGAAAAATACCCGCATGGATGTACGGAACAGATTATTTCTCAGGTTATGCCTTGGGTAAGCTTAGCTGAACTTTCGGCCTTTAGTGAACTGGCGCAAAAGAAAAGTGAGCACGCCCAAAAAGTTCTTGTTGACTTGCAAGCTCGTCAACTAGGAAATGGAAGCTTTTCTTTATGGCCATCATCTTCATATAACAACAAGTTTACCTCACTTTATGCTATGCACTTTATAACAGAGGTAAAAGATAGCAGTTTATCTTCAGTGTATGTGCCTAGAACACTTTATAAGGGTGGAATGGATTATTTAAGAGAAGTTGCACGCGGGGAAACCAATCAAATGAATGAGGCCCGTTTACGTGCCATTGCTATATACCTGCTTGTTAGAAACAAGGAAGTGGCAACAAATTATCTAGTAGACCTGCATGAGGATCTAAGTAAAAATCATAAAGGCTGGGAAAAAGATATCCTATCGGCTTATATGGCGGCTTCATATAAGATGTTGATGAAGCATAAAATTGCCGATGAGCTTATCTCAAAGTTTGATGCAAAGATGAAAACTGAACATACGGATTTTCAGTCAGATATTACAATGGGTGCGCAATATGTATATTTGGTTGCTAAACATTTTCCAAAGAAAAATCTTGACATTGTAAACAATATCATGCCACTTGTACAACCTGTTCTTTCAGGACGATTAAATACGATATCGTCTTCTTACACAACCTTGGCATTGAGTGCGTACTCTCAAAGAAACACAGATCTCTACGGCGAAGACAAACTGGAGTTTTACCAAAAAGCTAAGGTGAAAAGTCCTTTAGCAATTAAAACAGATAAGCCATTTAAAATGGCAGAAATACCTATAAATATTAAAAATGTAGGTGTTGAGACTAAGTCTGAACTGTTTTATATATTAACACAGTCGGGATTTGCTAGAACAGCATATGCTCATGCGAAGGCTTTGGGTATTGAAGTCTATCGAGAATATGTAGATGTAAATGGAACAGTGATAACAGAATTCACACAGGGACAAGAGGTGGAAGTACGTCTGAAAGTTCGCTCTTTGGATAAGCCATACCTGGACAATATTGTTCTTGTTGACTTACTTCCGGGTGGGTTTGAAGTGATACGAAACTCTGTCCCACGAGAATCAGGGAGATTTTCAGCTGATTATACGGATATCAGAGAAGACAGAGTTGTCTATTATGGCCGATTTTTTGATTCTATGACAGAGTTGCGCTACAAGGTAAAGGTAACGGCTTCAGGTAAGTTTGTTGTCCCGTCAGCGAGTGCAAAGTCCATGTATGACTCTAGTGTGCATTCCCATACAGCGTCTGCTATGGCGACTGTTCACGCTTTGCCTTAAGACTCTAGCGTATTGAAAGTACTTCGTTATTTTGTAGTTGTCTTCCTTCTTATATCTTCCGTATTTGTTTTCTTTTGGATACGTGTGCCAAAAGTAGAACTTCTTACATGGCAAAGGTACTCCAGTCTATATTATGATGCCTCAGGGAAGTTATTGCGTATGAGCCTTGCGGATGATGATAGGTACCGCATTAAAACAGAGATAAAAAAACTCCCTCAAGCTCTAATAGATGCGACAATCTTGTATGAAGACAGATACTTTTATCATCATCCCGGAGTAAACTTTTTAGCCGTTTATAAGGCCTTTATAAGTACCTACTTTACAGGTTCAAGAAGGGTGGGTGCATCAACTATCACTATGCAAGTCGCAAGAATAGCTTTTAACCTACGTTCAAAAACCGTTCTTGGAAAAATCAAACAGATATTTTATGCCTTATGGTTAGAACAGCATTACTCTAAAGATGAGATATTAGAGATATATTTTAATGTGGTGAGTTATGGCGGGAATATAGAGGGTATAGAAGCGGCGAGTGAGATCTACTTTCATAAAAAAGTTGAAGACTTGAATCTGCCTGAGATATTGTCCTTAACCGTAGTGCCTCAAAACCCTGTGAAACGTAATATCCAAACAAGCCGTGGTTATAAAAGGATGTTGGAGGCTAGAGATATCTTGTATGAAAAATATCAAGACGAGTATAAAAATCGTTTAAGTGAAGAAGAAAAAAGTAGACATGCCTTATGGATGAATCTTCCTTTGAAGGTTTTTAAAAGTTCACAGCTTCCATTTTATGCGCCGCATTTTATTAATTATATAGAAAAGAAAAATCCTTTTCTTCAAGGTAAGGTAGAAACAACACTAAAATATGAAAAACAGAAGATCTTAGAAGAAGAGCTAAAAGCGTGGATTGAAAAGAAAAAGAGCCTAGGCCTAACAAATGCAGCAGCCTTGCTTATTAATACGCAAGATATGGGAATAGAAGCGTGGGTAGGTTCAGCAGACTTTTTTAACACAGATATCTTAGGGCAGGTTGATGCGGTTACTTCCAAGCGTTCTCCTGGGTCTACCCTTAAACCCTTTGTTTATGCCTTAGCCATGGATCAAGGTCTAATTCATCCACAGTCTCTTCTTGAGGATGCACCTTACCGTTTTGGTGCTTACACACCTGAAAACTTTGATAAGGTTTTTTTAGGTCCGATTACAGCTACACAGGCCTTGATATCAAGTCGAAATGTGCCGGCTGTACGGCTCTCTTCTAAGTTAAAAGAACCGAGTCTATATGAGTTTTTACACTTAGCCAAGATAAGTAAGATGAAGTCAGCTGAACATTACGGGATGTCTATTGCCTTAGGCGGTATGGAAGTGAATATGCTTGAATTAGGTGCACTGTATGCCAGCTTGGCAAATAAGGGTCAGCTTAAAAAACTTCGCAATTTAAAAGAAGATATAGATGATAAAAACTTGAGTCTGCTTTCTGAAGAGAGTACTTGGTTGACGCTAAACATGCTAAAGAAAAACCGACCACCACACCTTAAAGACTATATAGGACTAGAAAAAAAGAAACTGCCTTTTTCATGGAAAACAGGAACCTCTTATGCCTTTAGGGATGCATGGAGTGTAGGACTAAGTGCAAAATATGTCTTATTGGTCTGGGTGGGAAACTTTGATGGTAAGGGAAATGCTAATTTTATCGGAAGAAAAGCCGCTGCTCCTCTGTTTTTTAATATCATGCAGGCCT
>Ga0316204_10008958_pt1 | contig 13603 bp, 12 predicted proteins | sample 6monrhotite_MG_2_FD_205661 | JGI IMG/M metagenome (GOLD analysis project Ga0316204, IMG submission 205661) | Microbial mat bacterial communities from mineral coupon in-situ incubated in ocean water Damariscotta River, Maine, United States -... | ecosystem: Environmental > Aquatic > Marine >... | reverse complement strand
GGGATCGACATCGCCAATCAGGCGAACAAGGCGGGGGAAACGGTAATCTCCAAACCGGGTGCCCGCGTCAAAGTTGAAACCCGCGCGACCGACGAGGAGCTGATGATTGCCGCTCACGTCTCCGGCAGGCTTCACGCTGACCGACCCCTTCAACCCGCTGCGATGGAAGGCTGAACAATGTCGCACCAAACATCAAAACTGCACGCTCTTGTGGGCCGGGCGCATACTCCGGCACCGGTCCGCGTTGCCGTGGTCGATAACGCGAAAGCCGCGATTTGTCAGAATGCGGCGGGGCTGGAAGCGCCGGTAGTGTTGACATCGCGCCCGGATCCTGCGGTCGCCCGACTGGCGTCTCGGGGGGTGGCGGCGTTGATGCTTGACCGCAGTAAAACACAGACCTCCACAGTCTCTGACATCGAGGGAAGCCTGACCGCTGCGCCGCAGCCTGAACATATCTGTTGCGCGCCGAAAGGGGCCGCAGCCTTTGCGGAGGCGGCAGAATGAACAACACTGCCCCCTCTCCTGATCCGGTCCGATTGCTGGACATGACCGGCAAAAAGGGCCTGATTGTTGGCGTTGCCAATGAACATAGCCTGGCCTGGGCTTGCGCGCGCAATTGCCACGCGGCAGGGGCAGAGCTTGCCCTGACCTATCTCAATGACAAGGCGCGTCCTTTTGTTGAACCGTTAGCGCAAACTGTCGAGGCACCGCTGTTGCTGCCCTGCGACGTGGCGCAGGAAGGCCAACTGGAAGCCGTCTTTGCCAAAATCGACGAGACCTGGGGGAAGCTTGATTTTCTGGTGCACGCCATCGCGTGGGCGCCGGCGGCTGATCTGCACGGGAGACTGACCGATTGTTCTGCGGAAGGTTTTGCCCAGGCGATGCAGGTTTCATGCCATTCCTTCATCCGCATGGCAAAACTGGCAGAACCACTGATGGCCCAGGGCGGCAGCATGGTCACGCTCAGTTTTATCGGGGCCGAAAGGGTCGTGGATCATTACAGCCTGATGGGCCCGGTCAAGGCGGCCCTCGAAACTTCGGTGCGCTATCTGGCGCAGGAACTCGGACCAAAAGGCATACGGGTCAACGCGCTTTCTGCGGGCGCGATCAAGACACGCGCGGCTTCCGGTATTGAACACTTCGACGAACTGATCCGCGAGACCGAAACCAAATCACCGCTGCGCCGCACCGTTACGGCGGATGAAGTGGGGCGCGCCGCCCTGCTACTGGCCAGCGATCATACAACTGCCATCACCGGTGAGATCCTGCATGTAGATGCCGGCCATCACGTTGGTGGTATGATTTTTCATTGAACATCGCGCTGCATCGCCAGCGCAGATCGACGACTTAAAAGGAGCACGACATGAACGCCACCAAAGGCCACTTTGGCAAGACAGAAGATGATGATGACAGCTTTGATACGGTGCCGGAAGGCTATTCGGGCACCGTTTATACCTGTTCCATGCACCCCGAAGTACGCAGCACAGAAGAGGGTTCTTGCCCGAAATGCGGTATGTTTCTGACGCCTGAGGGCGGAAAAGCCGAACACGGACACCACGATCATTCGGGTCATAGTCATGCTCATTCCGGGGATGACCACGATCATTCGGGGCATGATCATGCCTGCCACGGCCACGATCATGCTCAGGGTGCTGCGTCTGTTGCGATCAAGGGGGGGGAATTCGATACCGTGCCCGCAGACTTTAACGGCACGATCTACACCTGCCCGATGCACGCGCAGGTGCGCCACCCCGGCCCCGGATCCTGTCCGATTTGCGGAATGGGCCTGGAGCCGGAAACCATTAGTCTGGAAGATGAAGGCCCAAATCCCGAACTGATTGATTTCACCCGCAGGTTCTGGGTCGGCACCGTCTTGACGATCCCGGTTCTGGTTCTGGCGATGGGGCCGTTCATCGGGTTCATGTACCTCAATGAGTTGTTGGGAGAACGTACCTCACTCTGGCTGGAGCTTTTGCTGTCCACACCAGTGATCCTGTGGTCGGGCTGGCCCTTCTTCACGCGCGGGTATCAATCTTTCCGCACCATGAACCTCAACATGTTCAGCCTCATTTCTATGGGTGTCGGGGCCGCCTACATCTTTAGTATCGTGGCGATCATCGCGCCGCAGGTTTTCCCGGCCGGGTTTCGTGACGAGAGCGGCAATGTCGGCGTCTATTTTGAGGCTGCGGCAGTGATCGTTACACTGGTCCTGCTGGGTCAGGTGATGGAGTTGCGCGCCCGTGAAGGCACCGGCAAGGCCATTCGCGCCCTTCTGGACATGGCCGCCAAAACAGCGCTGGTGATCCGGCCCGACGGCACCGAAGAAGAAATCGAGCTGGACCAGGTGCTGTTGGGCGACCACATCCGTGTGCGCCCTGGTGACAAGGTGCCGGTCGATGGGGTGGTGGTCGAAGGCCGCTCCTCGGTGGACGAGTCAATGATTTCGGGTGAACCCGTGCCGGTCGAAAAAGTTGCGGGCGAGCCTGTAACAGGGGCGACAATCAACGGGACCGGCAGTTTGGTCATCGAGGCCACACGCATCGGTGCCGATACCATGCTGTCCCAGATCGTGCAGATGGTCGCCAATGCCCAACGCAGCCGCGCGCCGATCCAGAAATACGCCGATCAGGTCGCGGGCATGTTCGTGCCGGCCGTTATCGCAGTCGCGATCATTTCCTTCATCGTTTGGTCGATCTGGGGGCCTGATCCTGCCATGGCCTATGGTCTGGTCTCGGCGGTTGCCGTACTGATTATCGCCTGCCCCTGTGCTCTGGGTCTTGCCACGCCCATGTCGATCATGACGGCGACCGGAGCAGGTGCTCAGATGGGTGTGCTGATCAAAAACGCTGAATCGCTGGAGCGGTTCGAAAAGATCGACACGCTGATTGTAGACAAGACCGGCACCCTGACCGAAGGCAAACCCAAACTCGTTGCGGTGCTGCCCGAGGACGGCCATGACGAAGCCGAAGTGCTGCGCCTTGCGGCTTCGCTGGAACGCGGGTCCGAACACCCGCTGGCAGAGGCCATCGTGCGCGGTGCCGAGGAACGTGGTGTCGAATTTGCCAAGGCCGAAGACTTCGAGGCTGTGACCGGCAAGGGCGTCATGGGTGTTGTCGATGGCAAGGCGGTCGCGCTCGGCAATGCCGCACTGATCCATGACATGGGACTGGAAAGCGGCGCGCTGGTTGATATTGCCAATGCGCGGCGCGACGAGGGCGAGACAGTGATGTTCATCGTGCTCGACGGTGCCATCGCGGGCCTGGTCAGCGTCGCCGATCCGGTCAAGGAAACCACGCCCCAGGCGCTCAAGGAACTGCACGAACTGGGCTTTCGCATCATCATGGCGACGGGCGACAACGAGCGCACGGCAATGGCGGTGGCCAACCGTCTGGGCATCGACGAAATCCGCGCTGATGTATTGCCCGAAGACAAGGCCCGCATCATTCGCGAGTTGCAGGAGCAGGGCAAGAAGGTCGCCATGGCCGGTGACGGGGTCAACGACGCCCCTGCCCTCGCCCAGGCGGATGTAGGCATTGCCATGGGCACTGGCGCAGACGTGGCGATCGAAAGCGCTGGGTTCACTTTGGTCAAGGGCAACCTCGATGGCATCGTGCGGGCGCGAAAGCTCAGCCAGGCTACAATGCGCAATATCCGTCAGAACCTGTTTTTTGCGCTGATCTACAATGCCTCCGGTGTGCCGATTGCGGCGGGTATTCTTTATCCGTTCCTCGGCATCCTCATCGGTCCGATCTTTGCTGCCTTCGCGATGAGCGCGTCGTCACTGTCGGTCGTGCTGAATGCGCTGCGGCTGCGCAGACTGAAGTTTTGAAGATGAGTGGCAGTTTGAAAGGAGTGACAGGCATGACGCGACCTCACCGATATGCGGCTATCCCGGCCCGGCAACGCGGCGCAGGTCGCTGGCACTTCCGGCGGACTGCGGTGGGATTTGGCAAGGCATTGATTGTCGCGCTGAGTTTCGCATTTTCCGCCGCAACCGCGCAGGCGCATAGCTTTTCGCTCGCGGTTGTGGCGGACGGGGAACACGCAGCGGCGCGGCTGAACTCTGTGGTCAAAGGCATATTGCTGGCGACGCAGGAGCGGGATGGCCACGCCGATGAAACATCGGACGGGCATCTTGGCGGGCTTGATGTCTTTGTCGTGCCTTTGCCAGCCTATGCCGCTGAGACAATCCAAGGGCTCAAGCGTGTCCCTCAGACCGCGATCGACATCGCGGTCTTGATTGGCAGCGACACCGGGGCGGATCCCGCCGCCGCTAAACTGAATTCCCGGACCGTCGTTATCAGGTCAGGCCCGATAAACGCCAACGCAATCGCGGCCAGCACAATGTTCGCGGACAAGTATCAGGCAGAATACGGGACCGGCCCGGACCAGTGGGCAGCAGAAGGATACTACACAGCGCGGCGCATTGATCTGGCGGTGCGCGCGCTAAATGGCGTCGACGACCGCCGCGCATTGATCGCCGCACTGGCGACGACAGACATAGGGATTGAATGGTAAATGGAACATGAGGAACACACGCCCCCTGATCGGTTGGATGAGCGCGGTTCGGCACATGAGCAAGAGCAGCCGCAACCGTTCTGGAAATCGCGCGTTGGGATCAGCCTGATTATCTCGCTGGCAATCGCCGGGTTGCTCTTGGGGTTCGAACACCGGATCCACATATTTGCGGGCAATGGGTTCCTGGGCCTGCTTCTGCTTGCCTGCGTGGTGATGCACTTTTTCATGCATGGCGGTCACGGCGGCCATGGCGGCGGTGGCAAGTCATGACCGATGCAACCGGCTATGGCCTGTGGGTTTTTGCCCTGTTGAACGCTGCAATCTTCATCATGTTTGCGTTCAGTTTCTTTAAGCCAACGACACCCCGCGACTGGCGCAGTTTTGGTGCTTTCAGTGCTTTTCTGGTGGCTTTGTTCGCCGAAATGTACGGCTTTCCGCTTACCATCTATCTCCTGGCTGGCTGGCTACAGACGACCTATCCGGGCGTCGACTGGTTCTCGCATGACGCGGGCCACCTGCCGGAAATGATGTTCGGCTGGAAGGCAAACCCGCACTTTGGCCCATTCCACATGATAAGCCTTCTTCTCATTGGTCTTGGGTTCTGGATCATCTCAACCGCCTGGCGGGTACTCTATCAGGCCCAACGCAGTGGCACGCTCGCGACCAGCGGCCCCTATGCGCGCCTGCGTCATCCCCAGTATGCAGGCTTTATTCTGGTACTGACCGGTTTCCTGTTTCAGTGGCCAACCCTGCTTACTCTGGCGATGTATCCGGTACTGATCTGGATGTACGTGCGGCTTGCCCGTGCCGAGGAACGCGAAACCCGCGAAACTTTTGGGGCAAAATTCGATGCTTATGCGGCCCGCGTGCCGGCATTTATTCCATCATTGAGCGAAAAACTGAACGCAACACAATAGCTGGAAGGAAGTGATACAATGGCCAATCATCCCCCTGATTTGGAACCGAAAGCCGATGGCATGGCATCGTGGTTCCCGACCGCCTACACGATCCTGTTTGCCCTGATTGTTTTTGTCGCTGCACTGACATGGATCGTTCCAGCCGGGCAATATGACCGCGCGATGAACGAAGAGGTAGGGCGCGAGATCGCCGTGCCGGGCACCTACCAGACCGTTGATGCCAATCCGCAAGGGTTTGTCGATGTGATGCTGGCCCCGGTGGCCGGGTTCTATGATCCCGACAGCTATGCCGCCAATGCCATTGACGTGGCTCTGTTCGTGCTGCTGCTGGGCGGGTTTCTCGGCGTGGTCAACGCCACAAAGGCAATCGACACCGGCATTCAGACCGCAATGGGCCGGATGAAGGGGCGCGAGATCTGGATGATCCCGATCCTCATGTCGCTGTTCGCTTTGGGCGGAACGACCTATGGCATGGCCGAGGAGACGCTGGCGTTCTATGCGCTGTTGATACCTGTGGTCATCGTCGCGGGGTTCGACGCCGTCACCGGGGTTGCCATCATATTGATCGGGGCAGGCATCGGCACGCTGGGCTCAACCATCAATCCCTTTGCAACCGTCATCGCGTCCAACGCGGCAGCCATTCCCTTCACACAGGGCATTGCGCTGCGGCTGTTCATCTTGATCGGTGGTCTGGTGATCTGTATTGCTTATGTCATGCGGTATGCAGCACGGGTAAAGGCCGATCCGTTGCGGTCGGTCGTGGCGGCCCAGCGCGAAGCACATCGCCGGATATTCCTGAGCAGTGACGACGCCGAATTCACTGAACCAACTCTCACCGGCACCCAAAAACTCGTTCTGGTGTTATTCTTCGCCACCTTCGCGGTGATGATCTGGGGCGTGTCCAGCCAAGGATGGTGGATGGCACGAATGGGCGCGCTGTTTATTGGCATGGCCATCGTTGTCGGCCTTGTCGCGCGGATGGGCGAGAAAAAACTGACCTCGGCTTTTGTCGACGGCGCGAAAGACCTTCTGGGCGTGGCGCTGGTGATCGGGCTGGCGCGCGGCATCGTGGTGATTATGGAACAGGGGCTGATCGCGGATACCATTCTGAACAGCGCCGCAGACACCCTTGGCGGGCTGTCCGAAGTCGCCTTCATCAACCTGATGCTTTGGATCGAGATCGGGATGAGCTTCTTGGTACCATCCTCGTCCGGCCTTGCGGTGTTGTCGATGCCGATCCTGGCCCCGCTGGGTGATTTCGCCAATGTCAGCCGCGATCTGGTCGTGACGGCCTATCAATCCGCAAGCGGGCTGGTGAACCTGATTACGCCCACTTCGGCCGTGGTGATTGGCGGGTTGGCCATCGGGCGCGTGTCTTTCGACCGCTGGCTGATGTTCATCTGGCCGCTTCTGCTGATCCTGACGTTATTCATCATGGTCGCGCTGAGCGCGGCTGTGATCCTCTGACCCAAAAGGAAAATCCAATGACCGATCACGCTTTAGGGGTTCATTCTGAATCCGGCACACTGCGTCAGGTGATCGTCGCGCCACCCGGCCTCGCCCATCGACGGCTCACACCCGACAACCGCGAAGACCTGCTGTTTGATGATGTGTTCTGGGTCAAGCAGGCGATCCGGGACCACGGCATTTTTGCCGACATCATGCGCGAGCAGGGTGTCGACGTACTCGATGCCATGACACTTCTGGCGGATACGCTGGACATCCCCACCGCACGTGCCTGGGTGCTCGACCATCGCGTCACCCGCAACGATGTGGGCGTTGGTATGCGCGACGGTCTGAGGGGATGGATGGAGGCATTGCCGGGCGTTGACCTTGCGCGGTTCCTGGTTGGCGGGATAAGGGTCGACGATCTGCCCTTCACCCCGTCGGGCATGTTCGGCAGCTATCTTGGTCTGAACGGTTTCGTTCTGCCGCCGCTGCCCAATTTCATTTTCACGCGCGACAATTCGGCATGGGTCTATGGCGGCGTGAGCCTGAACCCGATGCATTTTGCGGCCCGGCGTCCCGAAACGCTGCTGATGGCGGCGGTCTATCGGTTTCATCCGGCATTCGCGGGCAAGGCCAAGGTCAGGTTCGGCGATCCAACGCAGGACTTTGGCGCCGCCACGCTGGAGGGCGGCGATGTCATGCCCATTGGCCACGGCGTTGTAATGGTCGGCATGGGTGAGCGGTCGACGCCGCAAGCGGTTGGGCAACTGGCCGAAGCCCTGTTCGCGGGGGGTGACGTTCACCGCGTCATCGCCTGCCAGATGCCAAGGTCGCGCGCGGCGATGCATCTGGATACGGTGTTTACCCATTGTGGCGGCGACGTGGTGACCACCTTCAAGGAGGTGGCCGACGCGATCACCTGCTACGACCTGCGCCCCGGTGGGGGCCACGCGCCGCTCGATATTCGCGGAGACTCCCGGCATCTGTTTGAAATAACGGCCGAAATCCTGGGGCAAAAGAAACTGCATCTGGTTCCCACCGGCGGGTCAGACGCCGCCGAACAATCGCGCGAACAGTGGAACGACGGCAACAATGTGCTGGCTTTGCGTCCCGGCGTCGTCATTGGGTATGACCGCAACGATGACACGAACGCCGCGCTGAAGGATGCCGGCATCGAAGTGTTGGCCATCCCCGGTGCCGAACTGGGCCGGGGCCGCGGTGGCAGCCATTGCATGAGCTGCCCCACCATCCGCGACGCGATTTGAGAAAGGGAATTCCATGTCATTTAATCTAAGAAACCGCCACTTTCTGGCCTTGCGCGATTTCAGCCCGCAGGAAATCGGATTTCTTCTGAGGCTGTCCGCCGACCTCAAGGCGGCCAAATACGGCGGCTATGAAGTGCCGCGCCTGACCGGCAAGGAAATCGCGCTGATCTTTGAAAAAGACAGCACCCGGACCCGCGTCGGCTTTGAGGTGGCCGCGCACGACCAGGGAGCGCATGTCACCTATCTTGGTCCATCGGGGTCGCATCTGGGCAAAAAAGAGACAGTCAAGGACACCGCCCGCGTGCTGGGCCGGGTCTATGATGCGATCGAATACCGTGGTTTTGGTCATCCCATCGTCGAGACGCTGGCCCAATACGCCGGGGTGCCTGTCTATAACGGCCTCACAGATGAATTTCACCCAACCCAGATCCTTGCCGATTTCCTGACCATGTCGGAGCATTCCGACAAGCCCCTGCGCACTATTTCCTATGCGTTTCTTGGTGACGCCGGAAACAACATGGGGGATAGCCTGCTGATCGGAGGGGCCAAAATGGGCATGGACGTGCGGTTATGTGCGCCCGAGGCCTGTTGGCCTGATCAGGCCATTCAGGATGAAGCACATCAGATCGCCGAGCAAACCGGCGCGCGGATCACGATCACGGAAGATGTGGGTGAGGCGGTGAAGAATGTCGATTTCATCTACACCGATGTCTGGCTCTCGATGGGGGAATCCAAGGACAAATGGGGGGAACGCATCCGCCAGCTTTTGCCCTATCAGGTCAACGCCGAAGTGATGGCGCAAACGGGCAACCCGCGCACCAAGTTCATGCATTGCCTGCCGGCGTTTCACAATGCCGACACAGAGGTCGGTGCCGAGATCGCCAAACGCTTTGACATCACGGCGATGGAAGTCACCGAAGAGGTGTTCGAAAGCCCGGCCTCCATCGTGTTCGATCAGGCCGAGAACCGGTTGCACACCATCAAGGCGGTGCTTGTCGCCACGTTGGGGAGCTGAGCAATGCGCATCGTCACTGCCCTTGGCGGCAATGCCTTGCTGCGACGCGGGCAAGCATTAACGGCTGAAAACCAGCGCGCAAATACCGCTATCGCAGCCGACGCACTTGCCCGGATCGCAATGGATCACCAGCTAATCGTGACTCACGGCAACGGGCCACAGGTGGGCTTGCTGGCCCTGCAAGGCAACGCCTACAAACCTGATGAAGCCTATCCGCTGGATGTGCTGGGCGCGGAAACCGAAGGCATGATTGGCTATATGATTGAGCAGGAACTGGGCAATCGCCTGCCGCAGGAAACGCCGCTGGCCACGCTGCTCACCATGATCGAAGTGGACGCGAATGACCCGGCATTTGCCAACCCGACAAAGTTTATCGGCCCGGTCTATGAAAAGGCCGAAGCTGAGCGGCTGGCTACGGAAAAGGGTTGGGACATCCGTGCAGATGGTGACAAGTGGCGTCGGGTCGTGGCGTCCCCCTTGCCGCAACGAATCTTTCAGATCAGGCCGATCAACTGGTTGATTGAAAAGCAGACGGTTGTTATTTGCGCCGGCGGTGGCGGGATCCCGACCGCTTATGATTCAGACGGAAATCTGAAGGGGATCGAGGCCGTGATCGACAAGGATCTCGCGTCCGAGCTGCTTGCACGTGATACGGATGCTGATCTGTTCATTTCGGCCACCGACGCGGAATGCGTTTATCTTGACTGGGGCCACGACAATCAGCGCGGCATCAAAACAGCAACGCCAGATGCGATGGACCAGTTTGAATTTGCGGCCGGGTCGATGGGACCAAAAGTTGATGCCGCCTGCCAATTTGCCCGCCGCACAGGCAAGGTGGCGGCCATCGGGGCATTGGCCGATCTGAAAGGCATCGTCGCTGGCGAAAAAGGCACGACCATCCGTGTCGATGCGGGAAAAACGGTGTTGCATTCATGAAACTACCGGGGCTCGCAGTACAGCCAATAAAGCCGCCCCATCATGTCACACACTTTCGGATCGTCAGACAAATGCCGGCAAACGCCTCGCGGGGTTTTTCGCTCCTGTTCCGCCGGACGCACCGGAATCTATCCGGTGCGCGCGCCCCCCGCGTAAGCTCGCGGGAGTGCGGCATGATCCTCATTCCCGGATGGCGCTCGCCAAGGTAATTGGCGCAGTCCCTTCAGGCTTGGCTATTCGAACGCACATCCTGGTCGCAGCCCCAGCCAGCGGAAGGCCATCGCCGCCGGGCAGAAGCTGGTGAACGCGCTTTGGATCAGATTTACGCCCACGAATCCGGTCAATAGAAACCAGTAGGGATGGATCAGCAGGCCAAGCGCCAGACTGACCAGAATCATGGTTCCGGCAAAGGCCATTACGGCACGGTCAATTGTCATCGGTCGTTTCCTCCAGGGTTGGGGTGTCGTGAAAGGGTTCGCAATACAGCCGATAAAGCAGCGCCATCACTTCACGCACTTTCGGATCGGCAAGCGAATAGTGGATCGTCTGCGCTTCGCGCCGTACGCTGACCAGGTGGTCATGGCGCAGTTTGGCCAGATGCTGGGACAGCGCCGATTGCCCGATGCCGACGGCCTGCTGCAAGGCGCCGACGCTGCGTTCACCTTTGTGCAATTCGCACAGGATCATCAGCCGATGCGAATTGGCCAGCATCTTCATCAGGGCGGCCACGTCGGTTGCATGTGATCTCAGAGCTGCTATATTCATAATAGCTAAATTAGGAATATCTAATGAATTGGTCAAGTGCCCGACTGCTGGTTCCCGATCCTCGCGGAGGGCGGGGCCTGGGATCGCCCGGACCAGGTCCGGTAGAAACGGTCGACAAATCATACGGATACGGAAAACGGGGACATTGACGTGCTGAGCCGAATTATCGACATTTTCCTGCGCGGCAGCATGGCCCCCTTTATCATGCTCGTCTCTCTTGTGCTGGGCATCGGTGCCATCGCGCTGACCCCGCGCGAAGAGGAACCGCAGATTGTCGTGCCGATGGCGGATGTCTTTATCGAGGCGCCGGGCCTGTCTGTAGAAGCAGTCGAGCGTCAGGTCGTCACGCCGCTGGAAAAGCTTTTGAATCAGATTGATGGGGTCGAACATGTCTATTCCGCTTCCTTTGCCGGGCGTGGAGTGGTCACAGTGCGGTTCTTCGTCGGTGAAGATCGGGAAGACAGCCTGATAAAGATTTACAACAAGCTCTATTCCAACACCGATCTCGTCCCGCCGGATGTCGCGTCCTGGGTGGTCAAACCGATCGAGATCGACGACGTCCCAATCGTCAATGTCAGCCTGTGGAGCGACCGGCCCGATGAAGTTGGAGATTTCGAACTGAGGCGCATCGCCGAGGAACTTGAGATCGAACTGAAGGCGCTGCACGACACCAACCGGACGTCGATCTACGGCGGCCGACCCCGGGTGATCCAGGTTGAGCTGGACCCCGCAGCGCTGGCGGCGCGCCAGACTTCGGCACTGGACGTGGCCTGGGCGCTTCGGGTTTCGAATGTGCGGCAGGTGGCCGGTTCCTTCGATCAGGTGGACCGTTCCTTTCCGGTCGAGGTCGGCGAGTTTTTTGGCGATGCCGGCGAACTGCGCCGCGCAGTGGTGAACGTGGTGGACGGCAGTCCGGTGCTGCTTGGCGATGTGGCGCGGGTCATAGATGGTCCGGGCGAGCGCACGGGCTATACGTCAATCGGTTTCGGTCCCGCCGATGACGGGGCGGGCAGCAAAGCGCAGGGGGCCTATTATCCGGTTGTCCATGTCGCCATTGCCAAACAGAAGGGCAAAAACGCCGTCGAGGTCGCCGACCGGGTGGTCGAGCGGGTCAATGAACTGGCACCGGTCCTGTTTCCTGACAGCGTGCAGGCCCGGATCACCCGTAACTACGGCGAGACCGCCAACGACAAGGTGAACGAACTGCTTGAGGCGCTGGTCGTCGCGGTAATCATCGTCATTGCCCTGTTGGCCTATTCTCTGGGCTGGCGCGAGGGATTGATCGTTGCGGCGGCGGTGCCGATCACTTTCGCATTGACGCTCGCGGTCAACTACTGGGCCGGGTACACGGTCAACCGCGTCACCCTCTTTGCGCTGATCCTGTCGCTGGGGATGGTCGTCGACGACCCGGTGGTGGACGTCGAAAACATCCACCGCCACCTGAAAATGGGTCGTGAATCAGCGCTTGACGCGGTGCGCACTGCGGTCAACGAGGTCCGCCCGCCGATCCTGCTGGCGACACTGGCGGTGATTGTGTCTTTCCTGCCGATGTATCTGATTACCGGCATGATGGGCCCCTACATGAGCCCAATGGCCCTGAATGTCCCTGTTGCCATGCTGATGTCGCTGGTGGTCGCGTTCACGATAACGCCGTGGATTTCCTATCATGTGCTTGCCAGAAAAGCCGGCGGGCCCGACGAACCGGCCCCCACGCCGGTCCAGAAAACTGCGCTTTACCGTGGGTACGCGGCGTTCCTTGGGCCGTTGATCCGACGCCCTGTGTATGCCTGGGGTTTCGCGGCCCTGCTGGCGCTGCTATTTGTGGTTGCGGCATCGCTGATGGCGCTGCGCGAGGTGCCGCTCAAGCTTCTGCCTTTTGACAACAAGAGCGAATTCCAGATCATCATCAATCCACCCGAAGGCACGACGTTGGAGCGCACGGACGCGATCACCCGCGACCTGGCCGAGGTTGTGCGCCGAGCGCCCGAAGTGCGTGATTTCCAGACCTATTCCGGCCTTGCGTCGCCAATAGATTTCAACGGTATGGTCCGCCACTATTACCTGCGTGAAGGCCCGAATGTGGCCGAGATACGCGTTAATCTCGTGGACAAGCGCAAGCGCGAAATGCAGTCGCATGAAATCGCGCTGCGGCTGCGCGATGAACTGGAAGAAGTCGCGCGCGCGTCCCGGACACGCATCGCGATTGTCGAAGCGCCGCCTGGCCCGCCCGTGCTTGCGACCATCACTGCCGAGGTCTATGGCGACCCTGACCTGCCCTATGACGACATTCGCCGCGCCGCGCGGGCGCTTGAAGCGCGCCTGAATATCGAACCGGGAGTGAGTGATGTCGATTCAACGGTCGAGGATGACAGCACCCGCCTGGTTTTTGTAACCGACAAGGAAAAAGCCGCCCTGTCCGGCGTCGCCACCCAGGACATTGCCCAGACTGTCACGCTGGCATTGTCAGGGTTGGATGTCGCGCGGCTTCAGCAGCCACGCGAGGTATCACCGCTGCCAATCCGCCTGTTGCTTGATCGGGCGGAACGGTCGGGTACTGAAGCGCTTGCAGGCATGGCGGTGAAGGGACGGCCTGGCGTGGTCAAGATACGGACTGGCGGCGGCGTCGTTGACGCGCCGGTGCCGGTGGTCAGGCTGGGCGAATTGGGTGCCTTTGAGACGCGCCCGGCGGAAAAGGCAATCTATCACAAGAACCTGCGCCGCGTCGCATTTGTCTATGC
>Ga0316204_10008957_pt1 | contig 13603 bp, 10 predicted proteins | sample 6monrhotite_MG_2_FD_205661 | JGI IMG/M metagenome (GOLD analysis project Ga0316204, IMG submission 205661) | Microbial mat bacterial communities from mineral coupon in-situ incubated in ocean water Damariscotta River, Maine, United States -... | ecosystem: Environmental > Aquatic > Marine >... | reverse complement strand
CGTCATCCGCTCAGGCGTCAGTTCATGCAGGCCCCAGCCGTTTGCGACCGCCTGCTCAACTATCATATCTGAGGGATCGTCTCCCGCATCAAAACGAATACGTACACGCCCATCATCAATCACCTCGGCATGCTGCACACCTTCTATCGATTCCAGCTCGCCAATCGATGGCACCACACGCAGCGCTACCAACAACGTGGTCGCCTGTAACTTTTCACGCATCTGTTCAATCGACTCATTCAATACCAGACGCCCGTGATTGATGATCTGCACCCGGTCGCACACCGACTGCACCTCTGGCAGAATATGGGTCGACAACACCACGCTATGCTCATTCGCCACATCTCGAATCAGGCTACGAATTTCACGAATCTGGATCGGATCAAGCCCCACCGTTGGTTCATCCAGCAACACCACCAATGGCGAATGGATAATCGCCTGCGCGATGCCAACCCGCTGCTGATATCCCTTAGAAAGATTCGCAATCAGGCGCCGTCCCACTTCGGTCAGGCCGCAACGCTCTTTGGCAGAATCGATGGCTGCGCGTTGTTGCGCGCGCGGAATACGGTTGATGCGCGCACAGTAGACAAGATACTCGTCAACCGTCAGATCACGATAGAGTGGCGGTGTTTCTGGCAAGTAACCCAATTCCGCCTTCGCCAACATCGGTTGATCAAGAATATCAATGCCGTTGATCAACACCCGCCCCGCACTGGGCGCAAGGTTGCCGCCAATCATTCTCATCGTGGTTGATTTACCCGCGCCATTCGGGCCAAGAAAACCCAGCACCTCACCGCGCCGCACCTCAAAGCAGAGATCGTGCACAGCACATAACTCACCATAATAACGATAGAGGTTTTCAACGGTGATTAGACTATCCATACTCATCACTTGATAATACGTTCATACCAACAACAATACAAAATAGAATAGCGCATCGTTTAAACTAATTTCATTATGATACTAACTACCAAACTACTCGGCGTTGATACCGGCGGCACCTTTACCGACTTTGTGCTGTTCGATGGTGAACAGCTCAAGATTCACAAGGTGCTATCAACCCCGCACGCACCGGAGGCCGCGATCATTCAGGGCGTCACTGAACTTGGCCTACTTGATCAACCACTCAATATTGTCCACGGCTCAACCGTCGCCACCAATGCTGCGCTCGAAGGCAAAGGCGTGCGCACCGCCTTTATAACCAACCACGGCCTGGGCGACATGTTGACCATCGGACGACAGACGCGCGAACAACTCTATGAATGGCATCCGCAAGCGATCACGCCACCCGTGCCGCGCGCACTCTGTCTTGAGACCGGTGGCCGACTGGGCTCGGATGGTAGCGTCGTAGAAGCACTCAGTGATGAGCAACTCGCCTTGCTAAAGAAAGAGATCGAACGACTGCAACCTGAAGCGGTGGCAATCAATCTACTCTTCTCTTTTATTGATGATCGCTTTGAAAAGGCGATTGAAGCGATCATCCCCGATGGTGTCTTTATCTCACGTTCATCAAAGATTCTGCCCGAGTATCGCGAATATGAACGCGGCATCACCACCTGGCTTAACGCGTGGGTCGGCCCACTGGTCAAGGCCTACCTGCAACGACTCAGTGATGGGCTACCCAACGCCAACATCGCTGTGATGCAGAGCGCAGGCGGTACGATTGATATTTCACTCGCAGGCAATGAAGCGGTCAACATGCTGCTCTCCGGTCCAGCAGGCGGCCTGGCGGGTGCGCGCTACACCGCCGCCGCCAGTGGCCAACAGAAACTGCTTAGCTTCGACATGGGTGGCACCTCCACCGATGTGGCGATGCTCGATAGTCGCCCCGATGAAGAGCTCACCCTCACCAATAATGGCAAGATCGGCCGCTACCCGGTCGCGGTGCCGATGGTCGACATGCACACCATCGGCGCAGGCGGCGGTTCGATCGCCTACCTTGATGCCGGCGGCCTGCTGCAGGTCGGCCCCGAATCCGCTGGCGCACATCCCGGTCCTGCCTGTTACGGCAAAGGCGGCACGGTACCAACAGTCACCGATGCAAACCTGGTGTTGGGGCGACTTCAGGCCGATGCGTTTCTCGGCGGTAAAATGCAGCTCGACGCAGCCGCCGCTCGACGCGCCATTGAAACCATCGCCACACCGCTGGGTCTATCGATTGAAGCCACCTCACAAGGTATTATCGAAATTGCCAACGAACATATGGCACAGGCACTACGCGTTATCTCAGTACAGCAGGGACATGACCCGCGCGACTTCACACTGATCTCCTTTGGCGGCGCAGGCGGCCTGCATGTCTGCGCACTCGCCGAAAAACTCGGCATGACACGCGCGCTGGTGCCGATTCACGGCGGCGCACTCTCCGCACTTGGCATGCTCACCGCACCACGCGCACGCCAGCTATCGCGCTCACTGAATAAGCCACTACATTCACTCAACGAAGCGCAGATTGAAGAACAGCTTAACCATCTAAAACAGCAAGGGATTAAAGCACTGCAGCAGGAAGGGTTAAGACAGGCAGAGATCACCACCCACCCATCGCTTGACCTCTGCTACCAGGGACAGTCTAGTACGCTGAATATTCCATGGGAAACTTCAAACAATACGATTGATGCTGCCATCAGTAACTTTCATCAAACGCATGAATCACGCTACGGTCATCGACTCGATTGTGATGTTGAACTCATTAACGTCCGTACAGGCCTTCGCGGGCCGATGCCTGAGGTGACACTAGCAAAAAACAGTGAGCACCATTCACGGAGAACCACTGCCGATGTTTATCTAAACAATGAGGTATCGACAATCAGCTCAATTGAACGCGACTCATTACTTGAAAAAGAGCGCATCAGTGGCCCTGCCCTGATTACAGAGACCATTACAACCACCTTCATAATGGGTAAATGGCACGGCATAAAAGACAAGACTGGCAATCTTCTACTGAAAAAAGTCAATTAACCAGCACAACCGCCAGTTTTCAATAGCCACCAAAATAGAAGATCCCGCCAGGCAAAAGACTATGCGAGTAATTTTATTACAAAATATGCAGGTTCTGCCGTTAAAACAAACATATAAGTGAGACAGCCGATAAATCACCATTAATCAATACTCAGGAGCGAGTTCAGGTGGAAAGCATCTCTGTAGTCATTCCAGTTTACAATGGCTCACCAAATCTCAATGAGCTCAGCGATCGCCTCATTCAGGTATGTAATGATCTCAAGACTGATTTCGAAATCATTTACGTCGATGACAATAGCCTAGATACATCCTGGCAAGTTATCAACAGCCTAACCAACGAGAACCGACATATCAAAGGCATTCGCCTTAGCCGAAATTTTGGGCAACATAATGCATTGCTATGCGGTATTCGAGCCGCCAGGTATAACATCATCGTCACCATGGATGATGACCTTCAACATCCTCCGGAAGCGGTTCCTCAACTACTAGAAAAAATAGAGCATGGCTTTGATGCCGTCTATGCGCCACCTATAGATGGTCAACATGGTTTTTTACGCAATATGGCCTCACAACTCACCAAACTCGCACTGCAGCGAGTGATGGGCATTGAGACCGCTCGCAATGCCAGCGCATTCCGCGCATTCCGCGCCAATGTGCGAGACTCATTCTCAGAATACCGAGGCCCCTATGTATCAATTGATGTGCTGCTAACTTGGGGAACCACTAATTTTGGCACCATCCCTGTGAAGCATGCACCTCGTAAAGCCGGCACGTCCAACTACTCGGTTTCAAGCCTAATCACCCATGCCATCAATCTGATGACAGGCTTCACAACACTTCCTCTGCGTATCGCCAGCATCCTGGGTTTCGTATTCATGTTATTCGGAATAGGGGTACTGGGCTGGGTGCTAGTCAGCTACCTGGTGTACGACAACACCGCACCCGGCTTTGCGTTTCTAGCTTCTATCATCGCCATTTTCTCGGGCGCCCAGTTATTCTCTCTAGGCATTATCGGAGAGTATATTGCACGAATTCACTTTAGAACCATTGATCGCCCCACCTACCATGTACGAGACACCTTACTGTAGAACCTCAGTGACATTACAAAAATGAAAATAGCGATCATACAAACTGTTTATTCAACATTCACCTGATAATGCCCGCCGCCCTGTAAAATGTTACGAAAACAGATAATCAAGTACGGCATCATTGGCATCGGTTCAAATGCCGCGCTATTCGCACTCTACTTACTACTAACTTTTTACGGCATGGAACCCAAAGTAGCCATGTCACTTCTTTATATAGCAAGTGTCAGCCTCACATATTTTCTAAATCATCGCTGGACATTCAATAGCACCCACATTGATAGAAAAATTTTTTCCCGCTACCTTTCTGTGTATATCCTGGGCTATATTCTGAACTTTCTTTCGCTCTATTTTTTTGTAGATGTACTAGCACTACCCCATCAAGCTATTCAGGGCATTATGATTATAATCATTGCGAGCCTTACCTTTATACTCCTCAGACTATGGGTGTTTAAAAGAAGACCCTGCGGGTTAAATAATGCCAACTAAGAATCAGAGATCGGACTCAATTAGTCCCACTCCATTCAACAAGCCTTTCCTAACAGGAAAAGAGCTGGACTATATCGCTGAGTGCATTTCAAAGGGCCACACATCAGGTGATGGGGAGTTCACCATGCGCTGTCAATCGCTCATGGAACAGCGTTTTTCTGCTAGTAAAATTTTGCTAACCAATTCATGTACCAGCGCACTGGAAATATCAGCTTTTCTTTGTGACATCGACAATGAAAGCGAAGTGATCCTGCCATCATACACCTTTGTTTCAACCGCTAATGCTTTCTTGATGCGCGGTGCAAAGTTACGTTTTGTCGATATCCGAGAAGATACGCTCAACATGGATGAAAGATTAATCGAACCGTTACTCACGCCCGCAAGCAAAGCCATCGTACCCGTTCACTATGCTGGCATTAGTTGCAATATGGATGAAATTGAGCGTATTGCAAAAAAAAACCAGCTGCACATCATCGAAGATGCGGCCCAGGGAGTTAATGCACAATATAAAAACCGTTTCCTGGGAACGATGGGAAGCCTTGGAACATTTAGTTTTCACGAAACAAAAAATTTTATCTGTGGTGAAGGTGGGGCCCTCATTATTAATGATGAGACGCTCATCGAGAAAGCAGAAATCATTCGAGAGAAAGGGACAAACCGCAGTCAGTTTTTCCGAGGTGAAATAGACAAATATACCTGGGTTGACGTTGGCTCATCATATTTGCCATCAGACATCCTTGCCGCATTTCTCTATGCGCAACTAGAAAACATAGATATGATCACGGCTCGACGACGCCATATCTACACTCAATACGCTGAGTTATTAATGCCACTTACTGAGCGAGGCATACTGCGCCTTCCATACGTTCCTGATGAATGTACGACCAATTACCATATGTTTTACATTTTAGTGGAAAATGAAAGCGTTCAGAAATCACTACTACAGCACCTTAAAGACCGGGGCATACATGCCGTCTTCCACTACGTGCCCTTACATACATCACCCATAGGGCAATCACTTGGCTATCGAACAGGCATGCTCCCTGTAACAGAGAGAGTCAGTGCCAGTCTGATAAGACTGCCCTTTTACTACGAACTAGATGACAAGACGATACTCCGGATCACCAATGAAATTAAAACCTTCTTCAGCATATAGCTAAAGATCACTGGTTCCCAAGCCGAAATTTATGACATAACATTTCTAAACTGGTAATAGAACCATTCACCGCCAACACATCAATCTGCCTGGAAACCTGGATGAATAACTTTTTACTAAGGCTATCGCATCGACAAGGCATACTGCTGTTATTAACATTAACCGCTTTGATATCAGGCATTGTTTACTGGGACTTCCTGATTTTCTCAAAACTATTTCTATATAAAGACATTGGTAGTGACACCCTCAATGTCTACTATCCAAAATACATTCACCTCGCCGACTACCTGCACAATGAGGGATGGCCGGGCTGGTCTTTTAGCCAGGGCATGGGGCAAAATATTTTCCCCCACAGCATCGGCAATCCATTTGAATTGATTTTGATACTGATAGGCTCAGAAAACCTGGCTTACGGCATTGCTTACGTGGAAGTGCTTAAAATATTTCTTGCCGCACTGCTCTTTTTTCTCTTTCTGAGAACAATGGGACTTTTACCTTTAACTGCAGTTCTCGGCGGGCTGTTATACGCATTTTCTGGCTTTATGATTCTGGGTGGTACCTGGTATGTCTTTTCTGTTGACGCCGTCTATTTCGCGCTTCTTCTATACGCACTAGAACGTTATCTCAAGGATGGAAGCTGGCATTACTTAGTTATCGGAATTGCATTAATCGGAGCAAACATATCCTTCAACCTCTATCTTTATGCCATGTTTATTCTGCCTTATACCATCTTCCGCCACTATCACTACCACCAGTGGAAACCGCTAGAACTCGCAAAGACGATTGGCTGGATCACCATTTTCGGCACACTAGGCGCCTGTATCAGCGCAATATTTGTCATTGCAAACATACAGGAAATGATCAGCAGCCCACGCCTGACAGGCGACGCCTCATTCTTCGGCCAACTACTGTCCCAGTCGCCTTTTCAGTTAGCTGGCATGGAACACAACATCACGGCAATTGCCAGGCTCTTTTCAAGCGACCTACTCGAAACTGGAAGCCAATTCACCGGCTGGTACAACTACCTGGAAGCACCAATGCTCTACTGTGGATTACTGGCATTACTATTAACACCGCAGGCATTCATCCATCTGAATCGTCCCCAGCGAATAAGCTACCTTCTGTTTCTTCTTGTTTTTTTACTGCCCATTATTTTCCCTTTTTTCCGCCATCTATTCTGGGCATTTTCTGGTGATTATTATCGATTGTTTTCTGCATTCGTGGCATTTGTTCTGCTCTTCTTCTCGCTACATGCATTCAACATTATTATAAAATCAGGAACCATTAACAATCGCCTGCTCATTGCAACCCTGATCATATTATTCTCTTTAATAGCAGCACCATATCTATATGACGCTCAACTTGCAGAGAACATCATTAATGAAAAAATTGCATTAATGATCTGCACTTTCCTTTTACTCTATACTTTTTCTATCATCTTGCTAAGCAAACCAAGGTTAAAAGGAATAGCACTCATAGGACTGATAACCCTTGCCTGCATTGAGTTAACCAGTTTTTCATGGCAAACGATAAACAACCGCCCCACCCTCACAGCAGAGGAATACCATGCGAAGGCTGGATACAACGACAGCAGCATCGAGGCGATTGCAAAAATAAAACAGAAAGACTCTGGCTTCTACCGCATCGAGAAATCTTATAGCTCGGGCCCTGCAATACATTCAAGCATGAACGACTCAAAGGTTCACGGTTACTTTGGAACAAAGTCATACCACTCATTCAACCAGCTAAACTACATTCGTTTCCTTGATGCGATGGAAATCATTGATGGCACAAATGAAAATGCTACTCGCTGGGCAAAAGGCCTTAAAGATACACCCTTGCTATTAAGTCTTGCATCAGTCAAATACTTCATCACAAAAGATCCCGAACGTCTTAGGATCCTAATGAACTATGGCATCCAGGGTATAGAAAAAATTGGCGATGTGTTTATCGCAATCAACACACTACACCTACCGCTTGGCTTCACATATAAAAACGTGATGACTGAAGATGAGTTTCTTAAGCTATCCAAAGGAAAGAAACACGTAGCCCTGATGCGCGCAGCAATACTTACCAGCACAGATCAGCAAGCGCAGCCTCAACTACCACCGTATCCAGTAGAAGAGATCCCTTCTAGCTATGACATTAACTCATTCGTTGCCGATATCAACCAGCGTCGCACGACAACCATGGCTATTAATCACTTTGACAACAATCATATCGCTGGGGAAATTAAACTCGATGCACCGGGATTTTTATTTTTCTCGATCCCCTTTGATGAAGGCTGGAATATCAAAGTAAATGGACAAACTAAAAATCTTGTACAGGCTAATATTGGTTTTTCAGGGATAGCACTAGGCAAAGGAAAGCATAAAATTGAGTTGATCTATAAAACCCCAAACCTACTATTTGGCACAGTCATCTCAATTATTTCAACACTAATTTTTATAATATGCGCATGGCGATTCCATTCACACCGAACCCATAAAACGGCCAGTTAAAATCGAAAACATGATCGACATAGCATCAATAAGCACAAGGCTCACGCTATCGTCCAATGGCATTTGGTATAGTGCTGAATCTGAGAATATCTCTTATCCAGCCAGTGGTAGCAAAGCCTGCTTTTCCATTGAGGATAATTCTTTCTGGTTCCAGCATCGCAATCATTGCATTGCCTCGGTGATAAGCGCATTTCCGCCGACAGAGAATGGAACCATATTCGATATTGGCGGAGGAAATGGCTTTGTATCGCGTCATATTGAAAACAAGGGATTTAATATTGCATTAGTTGAACCCAGCAAATCAGGTACGATGCATGCGAAACAGCGTGGTATAAAAAACATCATTTGTGCGACCAGTGAAACAGCCGGATTCAATTGCGAATCACTACCTGCCATTGGCCTGTTCGATGTAATAGAGCACATTGAGAATGACACAGAGTTTCTGAACACAATGTACTCCCTGCTAAAACCAGGTGGCAATCTTTATCTCACCGTCCCGCTATATCAAGCCCTATGGTCAAATGAAGACAAACTGGCAGGGCATTACAGGCGCTACACAACAACAAGCGCTAAAGAGGCCGTTATGGCAGCAGGTTTTAAGATTGAGTATTCTTCATGTTTTTTTAGAGTATTGCCGCTACCAATCTATTTTTTAAGAGCCCTGCCATACAAGCTGGGCATCACAAAAGAAGCAACGGAAGGCAGCCTCAAAGCTCATACTAAAAATAGTTCGTTCACTCACAGATTGATCAACGCCATATTAAAACCTGAGCTAAAACAGCTGCGCAATAAACAACAGATGCGTTTCGGCGCCAGCCTGATCCTAGTCGCAAAAAAGCCGCGCTAATAGAAAAAGATCAATCACTATCAAGCAAGACAACAGCCTCACCATCAACAACGATTTTATCGGCCTGATTCACGCAGTAGGTTTTTAAAGTAATCACTGGCTTGTCTACACGCACATCCGTGACCTCAACAATTGCAGTCACCGTATCACCAGGACGAACGGGGTGTAAAAACTCAACTCGCTGACTTAAATAAATTGCCCCAGGGCCCGGCAGTTTGGTTCCCAGCGCCGCCGATATCAATCCAGAGACTAATGCCCCATGTACAATGCGCCCCTTAAAACGGGTATTGCGCGCATACTCATCATCTAAATGAACAGGGTTATCATCCCCCACCAATTTAGCAAAAACCATCACATCTTCTTCAGAAATAGCTTTACTCAGTGAAGCGCTGTCACCAACCTGATACGTCATCACTAAATCATTCACACGCACACCCAGCTAACTCTTATCACTCGCCGCACGCTCATCTTCCAAATAAAGCTGTTCTAGTGCTAACAAGTCTCGCTTACGCGCAGCAATTCTCCTGAGTGGATTACCTACATATATAGACCATTCTTTAGTAGAATTTGTCACCACCGAGGAGCAACCAACCGATGTTCCCTCTGCCAATACAACACCAGGAAAAATGATAGACATAGTACCCACAATGGAGTGACGCCCAATCACAACTGCTTTTTTTGTGACATTTTTATATTTATCAGGGACGGTTGGATTAGTCAGCGTTCCGCCGCTATAGTCATCACACTGAGAAAAAACGTGACACCCATAGGCTAATCCGGAAAAATCCTCCAACGTAACCCCTTTATCTCCTCCTGCCACATTACAAAAAACAGCCACGTGCACATTCCGTCCAATTGAGACCTTACCAGAGATCACACAAAAATCATCGACCCTGGAGTGATCGCCTATCTCAATCTCTTCTGGGTTATATATCGAAGCCTTATCACTGATAAGCACATTCTGCCCCAAATATTTAAAAGGCATTTGTTTCAAATCATCGTCATCAAGAAAGGCCACCACAAAACTCCTTATCACATCAACAGCTTTAACAATATCACTTCAATCAGCCCACCGTAAAACAAACCATTTACAAGACCATCAAACTCATCAGATCACCAAGCAGGCTATGTCAGGCGTATCAGGTAATTCACTAACGTAGTTGTCTACAGTTGGCTCAGGCCAGGCTTCATAGACACACAGCCGCAATCTCAAGATAACCTTTTTTGTCGCCAAGGCTATCGGCATTTTTCCACGAAAGTGTACTGCGGAGGCTTCCAGATCAGGTGCTATGCACAGATTCAGCATACCCCTTCAGGGAAGCTAACAGATAATCCCACACCTGATTATTCATTAACTCGTATAATGCAGCGGACCGGATATTACGCTGCTCTAACATTAGCAAAGTGCCATTAGATCGCTTTTCAAGACGATAACTAATCGTAAGATAATTTTCCGCCACCTTCTCAGTGCCGTGATTATCACTCCAGTAACGATACGCATAATGGTTCGGCGAGGTTAATTCTTCGATAACGCCATAATCGGTAAACGCAACGCCGTTCACTTCACCGCGATACAACACCTCACCCCCAACAACCCAGTCACTCTCAACAGCGGTCAATGGAAAATAGTTAAGTATCGCATCAGACGTAGTTAACGCGCTAAACACGCTTTCAATCGGCGCATTGATTAGAATTTCTTTTTGAATGAAAAGTGAATCCAATGGTATCTCTTTTTTATGATTGTATGATTTTCACCTGCATCAAGAGGCTTTGATAAAGCATATCCAAATAACGATTAAATGCCAACCAAGTGCGCGCGATCATTCACATCAACCATAGGAAAACACGACATAAAAAAACCGCCCAAAGGCGGTTTTTTCAAACGGGCATTCAAAGAAAAACTACGCCTTCTTATAAATCTCCGCGCCATCCTTAACAAACTGCACGGCCTTCTCTTCCATTCCTTTCTGTAACGCCTCTTGCTCTGACACGCCCTGTTTCGCGGCGTAGTCACGCACATCCTGCGTAATTTTCATTGAACAGAAGTTTGGCCCGCACATGGAACAGAAGTGAGCAACCTTGCCGGAATCTTTTGGCATGGTTTCATCATGGTATTCACGTGCGCGGTCTGGATCTAAGCCAAGGTTAAACTGATCTTCCCAACGGAATTCGAAACGCGCTTTAGATAACGCATTATCACGCACCTGTGCACCCGGGTGGCCTTTGGCAAGATCCGCCGCATGTGCTGCGATCTTATAAGTGATGATCCCCTCTTTTACATCGTCACGATTTGGCAGACCGAGATGCTCTTTCGGCGTGACGTAACAGAGCATTGCGCAACCGTACCAGCCGATCATCGCGGCACCGATGCCGGAGGTGATGTGATCATAACCCGGTGCGATATCGGTGGTCAGTGGACCCAGAGTGTAGAACGGTGCCTCATCACAGCACTCAAGCTGCTTTTCCATGTTCTCTTTAATCAGATGCATCGGCACATGGCCCGGCCCTTCAATAAAGGTTTGCACATCGTGCTTCCACGCAATTTTAGTCAATTCACCTAGCGCCTCTAACTCACCAAACTGCGCTTCATCATTGGCATCAGCGATCGAGCCGGGGCGCAGACCATCTCCCAATGAAAAACAGACATCGTAGGCCTTCATGATTTCACAGATATCTTCGAAGTGGGTGTAGAGAAAGTTTTCTTGATGGTGCGCCAGACACCACTTCGCCATGATTGAACCACCACGTGAAACGATACCGGTGAGGCGTTTTGCCGTTAGCGGTACATGGCGCAACAACACGCCCGCATGAATAGTGAAGTAATCGACACCCTGCTCTGCCTGCTCGATCAACGTATCGCGGAAGATCTCCCACGTCAGGTCTTCGGCTTTACCATTGACCTTTTCCAGCGCCTGATAGATCGGCACCGTACCGATCGGCACAGGACTATTACGGATGATCCACTCGCGTGTCTCATGGATATTTTTACCGGTAGAAAGATCCATAATCGTGTCGGACCCCCAACGGATGCCCCACACCATTTTGTCGACCTCGGCTTCGATGTCAGAGGTGACCGCCGAGTTGCCGAGGTTACCGTTAATCTTTACCAGAAAGTTACGCCCGATAATCATCGGCTCCAGCTCTGGATGGTTAATATTGGAAGGGATAATGGCGCGACCACGCGCGATCTCAGAACGAACAAATTCAGGGGTAATCACTTGCGGTACGCTAGCGCCAAACGACTGCCCTGGGTGCTGCTGATTCAATATCGCCACATCGATATCGCCACTGAGGCGCGCCTCTTCCAGCTTCATATTTTCGCGGATCGCCACATATTCCATTTCGGGGGTGATGATCCCTCTACGCGCGTAATGCATCTGCGACACGTTTTGGCCTTTTTTAGCTCTACGTGGCGTGCGGATATGATCAAAACGCAGGTGATCGAGCGAGGCATCGGCGGCGCGCTGGCGGCCGTATTCAGAACTCAGGTCAGTCAGTAATTCGGTATCATTACGCTCTTCGATCCACGCCGCACGCACATCGGGCATCCCTTTACGCGGGTCGATCGAAACCACTGGATCGGTATAAGGCCCCGAGGTGTCATAAACGCGAATCGCCGCATTTGGCTCAATCCCACCATTAATAGTGGTATCCCCGACTGAAATCTCACGCATCGGCACACGAATATCCGCGCGACTGCCCTCAATATAGATCTTTTTTGAATTAGGGAACGGCGAAACCGTGTCCTGCTCCAGATGGGCGGTTTGACTCAAAAACTCTTCGGGGATCGCACTCATAAAATCTTTCCTTAATATACAACGGAGCGCCGGTCACTCACCTGGTTAAGCCGTAAAGCATAAAAATGGCTTGTTGAGCGATAGCGTGAACCCGCGAATTTAAACGATACGTGCGCTAGATGCAAGCTGGCATGCCAGATCGAAACATCATATTCCCATATAAAACATAATGTTACACCTCGACAACAGATATTAGTCCCCACCACTATCAATCACCGCGACTTGCCATCACCCGCCAAAACGAATAATCTTTGCGGTTCCGCTCGCCTTTAGATTTAAAGTCGAGCGACTGGATTGCTAAAACCAGAATAACTAAAACCAGATTGATGACTTCGAGGATAGCGGGCGATGAACACGGCATTTGAAGAGAAAGCACGTTTCAACATGATCGAGCAGCAGATACGCCCATGGGACGTGCTCGACCCAGAAACCCTTGAACTGCTTGAAAATATTCCTCGCGAGCAGTTTGTACCTGAAAGCCATCGCGAGCTCGCCTATGCCGATATCGGCATTCCACTGGCACATGGCCAGGTGATGATGCACCCGATCGTCGAAGCCCGCATGTTACAGGCGCTGGAGCTTAACAAAGGCGACAACGTACTGGAGATCGGCACCGGCAGTGGCTATGTCACCTCGATGCTGGCCGCTGCCAGCAGCCACGTCACCTCGGTGGATATAAACCCTGACTTCATCAGCGAAGCGGGCAAACGACTCGCCGAGCATAATATAAAGAATGTCACCCTCGAATGTGGTGATGCCTCGCAGGGTTGGAA
>Ga0316204_10008956_pt1 | contig 13606 bp, 13 predicted proteins | sample 6monrhotite_MG_2_FD_205661 | JGI IMG/M metagenome (GOLD analysis project Ga0316204, IMG submission 205661) | Microbial mat bacterial communities from mineral coupon in-situ incubated in ocean water Damariscotta River, Maine, United States -... | ecosystem: Environmental > Aquatic > Marine >... | reverse complement strand
GTCTGGGAGAGCTATAACAGGTCGGCGATCGCTGGGTTTCTGGCGGCGGCCCTCGCGATTGTGATGGCTATTCTTGTACAAAAAGGCACAAAAAAAAGCGTATTCGCCGCGTTGAGCATTGCGGGAGTGTTAATTGTTGGGGTCATTGTTTGGCTACGAATGACCCGCGGGTTTTTTCTGGATCACTCACCTCAGGGAACCTGGGTTCTGCCTGTTTGGTTGGTGGACTATGAACGCCAGATCATTTGGGAACGAGCTCTGGAATTCGCGTCAACAGCGCCTTGGTTCGGAATCGGCGCCAATACGATTAATTTTGTTCCGGGTGCCGACGCGATAATTGAAGGTACCGGTAACCTTCATGTGATCCCGGCCCACCCTCACAATTGGGGCGTTGAGGTTTATGCTGAAACGGGCGCCGTGGGGCTGGCCGCTCTTTTGCTGACAATTGTTGTCGTGGCGGCAAAAGCTCTTTTAGGGGTGCGACGGTCCGGCAGCTTAGGGCTAATTTGTGCGATTGCAATTCTGGCAGGATACTGGGGGTCGGGCCTGTTCAATTTTTCCTACTGGTCGGCATGGTGGCAGATGTCGTTTTTTGTTTCACTCGCCACTGTGTTGCATCCGCAAACACGCTCACTCGCCCGCCCACTGCTTTAGGCCCGACGGCGTGGGGCGATCTCATCACAGTAATGGCTATTCGGCTCCTTTTACTGAAGCCACGAAGGCTATTCGCCCAGAGGCAGGAATTTCAATAAAACGACAATGCCGTAAGCCGCGATAAACACAGTGAGGGCCATGTCGAAGGAATGGTTGCTGATACGAATAAAAATACGGTTTCCGACCAATTGGTAAACTACTGCCGCAACAACTATTGAGGGCAGATTAGCAAGAAGGGCATCATGCTGCCCAAAAAATGTCGCCAACAGAAGTATCTGTATGGTGCTGAATGCTAGATAGTAATGCGCAATTGTATATCGGATGACGTCTTTGTCGGTGCTTGTGCCAGATGCAAGTATAGCCAATAACGCACCCCCTAAATTTGTGAGGCCATGGAGCCCACCCATAATAAGGTGATATGCGGGCAGGTGCTTCTCCAGCATGATGGAACAAAACTTCCGGGCCGGCGCCCAAAATCGTGTGGCTGCCGAAATCAACAATGCCCAACCGATCATTATGTTAACCCAGGGTGCGAGCGGACTGGCCCCAACCAGCCATAGTCCAATGGCGATTCCAGGCAGGCAAAGCAAGTAAAGGTATCGAGAAACGGCAGCGCGGCCGGATCGATTGGCGAACACCTGAAGCGTAGAAATAGCAAAAGATGCAGGCAGCAAATAGCTGAGGATTGTTATGAAGTCATAGCCCATCAGCAATAGCGTGGGCGTCCCGAACACCAATACCCCCATTCCAAAAAGTGACTGGATGACAGATAGCGCAGCAATTATCGCCAGTATTGAAAGGTATTCCAGTGCCGAACCCTGAATTAGATTGACGAAAACGTTGAATGAATTAAAACTCAGCGCAATGTCTATACCAATCTGACAGAATTGAAAACGATGATTGTCGTATAACGACCCGCCAGCATCAGCCAGCAATCCTGACCTTCTTAATTGGAGGGAATGTTGTGCGATCAATATTTATATTCATAATACGAACTAGAATTTCCGGATGAAAACACAAAAAATAGAAATCCTGTGCACACTTGGCCCGGCCTCTTTCAATGAACAAATAATCAAGCGGTTGGACGATTTGAATGTCACGCTATTTCGTATCAACCTATCGCATACCCATGCCCGTGACCTGTCTGCAATCATCAAAAATATCCAGGCCCATACTGATGTCCCCATTTGTCTGGATACGGAAGGCGCCCAGATCAGGACGGGCGATTTTGTCGAAAGTCATATTGTACTGAGGGAACACAGTATCGTTCGTGGACATCGCAGAAGGGTTCCCGGTGATTCCATGGGATTTAATTTTTACCCTAATAATATTGTTGAAGATCTTCAGATGGGTGACTTCATCAGCATTGATTTTAACTCTGTTCTTGTTCAGGTTATTGATAAAGATGACGATGGGGTCGCCTTACGTGTCATCAATGGCGGTCTCGTCGGCCGCAATAAAGCGGTTACTGTTGATCGAGACATCAAACTTGACCCGTTGACGGAAAATGATCAGGCGTGTCTCTCTATCGGCGTGGAGAAAGGTCTAGGCCATTTTGCTTTATCATTCGCAAGTTGTCAGAGAGATGTCGAGAAAATTCGAAGAATGGTCAGCAGCGGGGCCGTCATTATTTCGAAAATCGAGTCATTGCCCGGCCTTGCAAATCTGACCGATATCGCCAACGCTTCTGATGCCCTACTTATAGACCGGGGAGACCTGTCACGTCAGGTTCCTCTTGAACGGATACCAGAGGTCCAAAAGGCGATTATCCGTACAGCTAAGGAGATGAACCGCAAAGTTTATGTCGCGACCAATCTGCTGGAATCGATGATTACTCAGCCAACACCAACCCGTGCCGAAGTCAATGATATTTACAATACGTTACTTGATGGTGCAGATGGGTTAGTTTTAGCCGCTGAAACAGCAATTGGTGCCCATCCCATCGCTTGCGCGTCCATGGTCGTCAAGATAATCAGTAATTTTGAAAATCCCAACAAAATAGACCCGCTAGAGTATCCTTTTGACCCCATTTCGCTGTTGGTCGAGCCTCATGGCGGCCATCTGGTGCAAAGTCATGCAGACCCGGATGAACGGAAACTGGTTGTTGAGCTGCCGCGCATAGTTGTTTCTGATACGGTGCTTCTTGACTGCGAACAGATATCTCACGGAACCTATTCGCCACTTACAGGATTTATGAACAGTGGAACCTGCAACGCAGTTCTGGAAACAAACCGGCTTCCTGATGGCACGGTCTGGCCAATGCCGATCCTTTTGCCCGCACCGGCGGGAGCGACGCAGAAATTCGATATCGGGGAACGGATCGCCCTTGTTGGAGAAGATGGCGTCGCTTACGCCACAATCGACGTGGCCGAAATTTTCACAATGGATCTCGAGCAAGTTGCAGAAAAATGGTTCGGAACGACATCACGGGACCATCCAGGTGTTGCCCGACTGTTCCGTGATGGTGATTGTTTTATCGCCGGTGATGTTGTTTTGGTGGAAAGACTCCCTTCGCCTTACCGGCACTATGAACTGACTCCAGTGCAGTCGCGGTTCATTTTTGCCCATAAGGGGTGGTCAAAGGTGATCGGTTTTCACACCCGCAACCCTATTCATCGCGGACATGAATATATACAGTTGAAGGCACTGGAAGATACCGGTGCTGACGGGCTGTACGTTAATCCGGTTATCGGTCCGAAAAAGGCGGGCGATTTTATGCCTGGCCCGATCATGTTGAGTTACCAGACCATGCTCGAATTTGGATTGTTTCCAAAAGGCAGGGTCACGCTTGGCAGCTTTGCTACCTATTCCCGATACGCCGGGCCAAGGGAGGCCGTGTTTACGGCGCTATGCCGCAAAAACATGGGTTGTAGTTATTTTATCATAGGTCGTGATCACACAGGTGTAGGAAATTTCTATGCCCCCGGCGCCAGTCGGGCCTTGATGGAGGAGCTAGGCGATTTTGGCATTCAGCCACTCTTTTTCGATTCCGTTGCCTATGAACCGTCATCTGCCCGCTATGGGCCTGCCACTGATGGAAAAGATACGCTCCCTATAGACGGCACTCAGGTTCGCAATGCGCTTCGTGATGGAAAAAGCGTTCCTGACTGGATGATGCGAGATGTCATTCAGGAAACGTTGCGATTGGAGCTGGCTCAGAACAGGCCCTTGTTTGTAGCATGAAGAAAGGCCTGGTTCTCCGGACTATCCGGGGCGGGTAAGCGCTGTCAGATTCTGCAAAGAATGCCCGGTGACGCCGTTGCCCGTGCCCTGCTTTATGAGGGGGCCAACAGCACCGTGGTGAGGGTTAAGGCGGTGTCTCCGCTGAGGGCCTGGGCGAGCAAGCTGGCGCTGAGTGTCGCGGGCAAAAAGCGCGCGGCGCTCTGGCCCGAAGGACCGCTGTGATCCTGCACCGCATGCTCAGTGACGGTACGGCTTATATCTGCTCCCCCGAAACTGCAGAGCAGAAAGGAAAAACTGAATTCCCAGTTAATACTAGCTTGCATTAATTAAGACCCATGCGCCCAATCCCGCATGCCGATCGACATGATTCTCCATGGCTGATCTATGAGCTTGTTCCAGGCTTCGCGGCAGATGGCGACGATCTCGTTGTATGCTTTGACAATTCGGTCGGATAGCCAGTTATCACGCATGACTGCCAGATGGTTTCGACGGGGTTGAGTTCGGGAGCCCTCACGACGGAGCAGAACGTGCAGGCGAGGATGGCCCTTGATCAAGTACGGCTTGATACACCTTAACGTGACTCTGTTTGAAGCCTTGTCTTCGGGCCTCGGTTGGCGCCGGATTGTTGCCACGGTTCCGGCTGTGCCAAAGGTCATAGAATAGCGTAAAAGGCTTAGAAAACAGCCATTTTCTACGGGTAAATCCTGACAGATTTTGCTATAAAATCGGCATGGATAGTGTCGCTAAGCTGCCTGATGGTGTTGATGCTCTCAAAGCGATTATCATTGCTAAAGAAGGCCAGATCGCTCGCCTTGAGTATCTGGTAAAGGCCTTTAAACAGGTCCTGTTCGGACGTAAATCCGAGAAGCTTGATCCCGATCAGTTTGAGCTTGTCCTGGAAGGCATTGAGACTGTAATTGCGGAGACTGAGGCCGAGAGAGACGCTGGCGACGAAACGCCAAAACCAGTGGAGAAAAAGCCCCACACGTCGAACCGTGGCGCTCTGCCCAAACACCCGCCTTGCATCGAAGAGATGATCGAGCCCAAGAGTACAGCGCGTTCCTGCGGCGGTGATTTGCATATGGTCGGCGAGGATGTCACTGAGCGCCTCGACGTCATCCCGGCCCAGCTCCGGGTGATTGTCACAAGGTGACCCAAATACGGATGCCGCTCATGTGAAGCGGGTATTGCCCAGGCACCTGCACCGGCACATCTTATTCACGGTGGATTACCGACCGAGGTGTTGATTGCCCACATTCTTGTCTCCAAATATGCCGACCATACCGGCGCTCAAAACTGGAGCATCATCGCCTCACTGATCGAGACCGCAAAACTCAACAAAATCGAACTGCAGGCCTACTTGACAAAACCCCTCCAGGAAATCGTCGTGGGGCACAGGCAAGGCTAGGTCGAGCTGGTCCTGCCTTGGAATTATACCGCAGAAATAAACTCCGTGTGATCACCGCACTGCTTACGGCTGAGGACGACAGCACCTGTTCCGTCTATTCCAACAACACTGCGGATGGTTTTACCTAAATCAATTCCTAAGGCCTCGATTGTCATCGGATCTCCTACCCTCAAAATACTCAACACTGGCACCGTAGCCGCTTTGGGGGTCGAGAGGCAGCTCATCCCACGAGGTCAGGCTAAACACCTAACCAAGCGCAGAACTAATGCCGAGTGGCGTGCCGCTAAATACTCACCTTGAACTCCTGAACTTACCGCCACTTTCAGGTGTCGGTGTCAAGCACGCTCTGCCAGGCAAAGGCTGGTTGAATTCATAGGTACAGCTGAACTGAACCAAGCCTCATGCTCTGCCAGAATAAAGATGGGTATTATCTTTTTTTGCTGCGAATCGAAGACCAATCGTAAAATACAGCCACAAACATACGGCCAGCGGCAACAGGCTACCTGTCATTAGAGTAAAATTAGATTCCTGAAAGGATAAAGGAATTAGAATTGCCGCGCCAATACCGTATTCTACAACATTTTGCCCAATCCGATTGAAAATGCACTCCAATAGACCAAGGAATAAGCCGATCAGGGACATTCCTAAAATGACGCCTGCCGGACCAAAATTAACATATAACTCGGTGACCCAAGGAAGATTGTACGACATATGCTTATCCGCCAACCCAATTAATGAGTAGCGGTACCCAAATGCATATCCACTCTTCTCTTGTGGCTTATTCTTCCACAACATTCGGGGAATCCAGCTGGTCACCATCGGTTTGTAGGTCTCGCCGTCCCAGTAGGGGATCTTCTCTGGTGTTTCTTCAACAACTTTGCTAAACGCGAATATCAATCCTGTTCGTCGGACAATTCCAACGCTTCGTTCGTATAAAGCTTTTTTATCAAGTTCTACCAGATTGCTAAATGCATCACTGATCAACTTAAGCTTTTCAGCACTTCGTTGAGGGCCCAATTGATTTGGTAGTATTCGATGATCGCTAATTCCGGCCCGGTCCTCTTTCATTTGATTCGTCAGAGATCGGTAACCACTCATGATGGGGTAAGATATAGCTAAAAACACTGCTAATGTCAGCATCCACATCCATGGCATGCGTGCCCTAAAATATAAGTGCTCAGCGATCCAGAGTCCGCCGATCAGCATGAGCGGCGTTAAAGAGCCCGCCTCCAGTAACCCCAAAACCCATAAAGGGAAAATAATAGTGAAATAGGCAAGCGACTGCCAACGATTCAAGCTGTGCTGGTATAGCAATGCTAGCACTAAAGCGAAACCGACATACCCTGCGGGCTGTAAAATCTGTCCAATGGAAGGAAGAGACCGAACGATGGGGAAATGTATGTATAACAAGTTTCCGATGACTAAACCCCATATCAGGGTCTGCAACCTCCAGGAGGAATAATGATTGGGCAAAGAAAAACGTGGAATTCTAGAAAATATAACTCGTTTAGATACCGCCCAAAACAAAAACATCAGAGTCATGCCGATTAAAACCAATACCTGGGCACGGATACTGATTTCATCGAGGAAGGATATTCCGAAAAAATTGATCATTCCGGAATCATTATTTCTCAGATAAGCCGCAAAGAATGCGCTCAATCCAAAAAAAACGATATAGAATAAGCCAACCATCGACATTAACGGAAATGGAGGTCGATTTTTAAAGGGTGTAGCGATAAAGCATAGCCCCGGGACTAATCCTACCCAAGCTATAGCAAGCGCCAAAGCCGCTCTATCCCATGATAATGTATCGGCACGAAAGACCATCGCCGCGATAGAACAAAGAGACAAAACTATAAATAGTGTTTTTAGGTTTCGACTAACCTTCAAGAGAATTCGGCGCATCAATTGTCCTCGACTACCAGAATTAGCACAATACCTATTCAAAACTTTCAAGGTGTGGCAACAGAACTAAAACTCTCCCCCCTCAACCCCAGTTAGGCCGCATGGTTTTTCATAACGGGTTCTGAAAAATTGCGGGCAAGAATTTTCACAGCATCCGGCTTTTTTGATACAAACCGTCGGAGAGTGAAGCTGGTGTGAGCATACCAGGGAGTACATATCATGTTTTAGCGGGCCGTCATCGACAATACAGTCGACTATGTCCGACTTTCGATTCAATCATCACCGCGCTGCGCATCATTTCGTCGACAAGTGGTTGAATTTTGCCACGAACGTCGACAAACGGCTCTTCCAACTTGACCACTCCATGGGCGGGCCAGCCGGTCATTTCTTCTTCGGTAAGGGGGGGGATATTGGGGTTAACCATAAAAACTATTCCTCTAATTGCTCAGGCGTTTGATCAGCATCGTCCATACAACGGGAATGACGTGATGTGCCCGGATCTTTTTGCCTTCATCATAGGTCCGCCCGTAGTAACTGATCGGGACTTCGAAATATCTCTGTCCCGCGCCGACCGCGCGGGTCAATATTTCCGCATGCTGCTCCCACCCAACCGTTGTCAAGCTTTCAGGAGAGACAAGCGAGCGACGGTAAAGCAAGTAACATGAGTAGACGTCGGTGAAGGTAGTATTGTTCAACAAGTTAAAAATCAGTGTGATTAATTTGTTGCCAACTTTGTGCCAGAAATACGAGACCCGTGTAATCGGTGAGGCAATCAACCGACTGCCCATGACGACATCGGCCTCAAAGCGGAGTACGGGCTGGAGCAGTTTGCCAAAATCATTGGGATCATATTCAAGATCGGCATCCTGAAACAGGACATAATCGCCAGTGGCCGCACTAAGGCCCGCTTTTACTGCAGCCCCCTTGCCACCATTTTTCTGTTGCTTGATGAGTTTGCTGTAAAGAGAAGGGTTCTCCTCCAACAACTGAACCGTCTTGTCCGTCGAACCATCGTCGATGACGATCACCTCGAACTCGACACCATCAACCGTTTGCTGACCGACAAGTTCAAGAACCTTGATAATCGTTGTCTGTTCGTTAAAGGCAGGGATGAGGACTGATGTTTTTATCAAAATGTTATTCTTACTAAAAATGACAAAAAAGGTGTCTGCCCTACACATATTCGCGACAAATCACCTTATAACTTCGGTCGGGGACCTCTGCAAGGCAATCAACCCGACGCAAGCTTCTCATGGTCCGCTGCTACAAGGCCGATAATCGCGAAAGCAAAAAATCAGTGCTTCAAAAAAATAGTTTATAAGGCTATTTATAAGTCCGCCAAGAAGCCTTATATGGCAGGTAAATATCTCCCTATCCCACAGATGGCAACTCTGAGAGGAAATGAATTGAGTAAAATTGTCTTGATACGACCCCCGATGGTCCTGTCACAGTTTTCGCTAAGCACCTCGACGACGCCCCCGATTGCTATTGCCTATTTGTCTGGCACCCTGCGCGCTAATGGGTTTGCCGTGCAAACCATCGATGCCCTTGGCGAAGATATTGAGCGGTTAACCCCAATTAAGGGCACCGTCGGCCTTTCGCTGGGGCTGCCAATTGATCAAATTATTGAACGTATCGATGCGGATGCTGAAATCATCGGCTATTCAGCGATGTTTTCCTGTTCCTGGACGAACGATAAAAAAATTCTTGAGGGTGTGCGGGCAAGGTTCCCCGACGCACTGATCGTCGTTGGCGGAGAACACGTTACCGCGTGCACCGATTACGTGCTGCAGGATTGCCCGGCTATCGATCTTTGTGTTCGTGGCGAAGGTGAGGAGACTCTACTTGAAATTGCCAATGCACACAAAGAAGACAGGGATACCTCAGCGCTGGACGGAGTAGCGGTCCGCAGAGATGGGAAAGTTAAACAAAACCCGCCCAGAGCCCGCATTCGCGACATTGATAATATCCCGCTGCCCGACTGGGAAGACCTGCCGCTTGAAGACTATATGGCGGGCGGGTATGGGCATGGCGTCAATCTTGGTCGCAGCATGCCGCTCATGGCGACGCGGGGCTGTCCGTTCCAGTGCACGTTCTGCTCGAGCCCCGGCATGTGGACGACGCGCTGGCAAGCGCGCTCGCCGCAATTGGTCTTCGATGAAATGGTCATGTATCTGGAAAAGTACAACGTCGCTAATTTTGACCTCTATGACCTGACCGCGATCATCAAGAAAGACTGGATCGTCGAATTTACCGACATCATTTTTGCCAGCGACTACACCTTCACCTGGCAGATCCCGAGCGGTACCCGGTCCGAGGCTCTTGACGCCGAAGTGGTCGACCGGTTGTGGCGATCCGGGTGCCGCAATATGAACTACGCGCCAGAAAGCGGTTCGCCGGAGGTCTTGAAACGAATCAAGAAAAAAGTTTCACTGCCCAAGCTGGTCGAGTCCATGAAGGCCGCAATCAAGCGCGACCTGAACGTCAAGATCAATATGATCTTTGCCTTTCCTGAAGACACTTGGGGGCAGTTGATTTCGAACTTCATGTTCGGCATCAGGTGCGCCTGGCTGGGCGTGAATGATTCAAGTTTTATCCCCTACGTGCCCTATCCGGGGTCGGAACTGTACGAGCAGCTCGCCGGCGAAAACAAAATCGAACCGATGTCGGACGCCTACTTCAACAGCCTGATTCCGTTTTCCGACCTGGCGTTTGCCAAATCCTACAACCCGCTTTTCAAGGACCGGCATTTGGTGTGGATCCGGTATCTTTACTTCGCGGTATTCTATGGCACCATGTTCCTGCGTAGGCCTTCCCGCGCTTTTGGGATCATAACCAACATGCTCTCGGGAAAGCAGGCTTCGCGCGGTGAAGAAATCCTGCGCAACATTATGGCCAGAAAGAAGCAACTGAAAAGCGCTGCCCAGTAAGGCAACTTTTATGACTACCGGACAATGTGTGGCCAAGTTATCAATCTCACGGACCCCTCCACAATTATTATGTGCCGTCAGTGGGCCCATAGTTACACCTCATTGCCATCAACTCACTCGCCCTATTGCACGGGTTCCGCTTGACGGTTACTTCTTGAACGCGGTAGTGTTCGCGCGATGAACGCTACCGGTTTCTGATCGGTAATTATTTAAATTTTGAAAAATCAAGGTAATTTCAGTCGTGACGGTCGAAGAAAGCGGAATTACCCTTGGGGTCTTGAATGCCATTCATGATGACGCCAACCTTACTCAGCGCAAAGTCGCCAAGGATTTGGGAATCGCGCTTGGGCTAGCCAATTCCTACCTCAAGCGGTGCTTAAAAAAAGGCCTGATCAAGGTTCAGCAGGCTCCGGCAAACCGCTATGCTTATTATCTGACAGCCCAGGGGTTTTCTGAAAAAAGCCGGCTGACGGCGGAGTATCTGTCTCAGGGCTTTAAATTTTTCCGGCAGACACGGAACCAGTGCAATGATTTGTTTAAAATTTGCGAAGATAATGGTTGGAACCGCGTCGCCCTCCACGGGCTGACCGATATCGCCGAAATTGCTGTATTGTGCAGCGCCGACTTCGATGTGGAGGTTGTCGCCATCATCGATGCGTCGTTGGTCAGGGAAAGCTATGCCGGGCGACCGCTAATCGCGGACTTTGTCGAACTTGACGGGATTGATGCGGTATTAATCACGGATCTGGACGACCCGAAGGCAGGGTATGAAAAAATGATCGCTACGCTGCCCCCAGATCGGGTCTTGGCGCCGACCATTCTGGGTGTTGCAACAAGGTCCGGCGACGCTGGAGAAAAACCATGAAGGCCTGGTATGCGGTTTATTCCCAGCCAGGCAAAGAGACGTTGGCGGCGGTGAATTTACGTCGCCAGGACTTCGAAGTTTATTTGCCGCAGCTCCGTAAAAAAAGAAGCCACGCCCGACGGATAGAATGGATTGCAGCGCCTTTGTTCCAAAGATATCTGTTCGTTGCCATGGATGTGGAAACGGCGCGCTGGCGTTCCATTCAGGCGACCATAGGCGTATCGTATTTGGTTTGCTTTGGCGAGCGGCCGTTGCAGGTGCCGACCCTTATCATTGATGCCCTGAAGGGTCGAGAAAATGAAAAAGGTTACGTCGATGTTGCTCCCATCGCTTCGGTCATCAAGGGCGATATGGTGCGAATTCTCGATGGTGCCATGGCCGATTGCGTCGGAGTTATCGAGCACCTGGATGATCGGGACCGGGTAACCATGCTGCTTGACCTGATGGGCCAGCAAGTGAAAGTTCAGACCCCCTTGCGGAGCGTCGCCACGGTCGGCTGACATTTTTAGTGAGGACAATATTAAGACGGCCCGCTGCGGTGATATTTTCACCCATAGTGCGGTAGCGTGGCAACAGTAAATGGCTTTTAATCGAAAGTAGATTATCTTCAATAGTTTTTCAAAAACTGGAAATATTTAGATAAATGACAGACCAAAGTATTGTGCGAACTTTCCTCGACCCGGCCCCCAACCTGGATGGTTCCAGCATCCTTGTCACCGGCGGTACCGGCTCCTTTGGCAAGGCCTTTATTCGGTCTGTGTTGGGCCGGTACAGGCCCGCGAAACTGATTGTTTTCTCGCGTGATGAATTGAAGCAGTTCGAAATGCAGCAAGAGGCGGCCTTTCATGACCAGCCTTCTCTTCGCTACTTTATCGGTGACGTGCGAGACCGTGACCGTTTGGAAATGGCCCTTCGTGGAATTGATTATGTGATTCATGCCGCCGCTATGAAGCAGGTACCCACGGCGGAGTACAACCCCATGGAATGCATCAACACCAATGTCATCGGGGCGGAAAATGTCGTTCAGGCCTCTATCCGATGCTGCGTAAAAAAAGTCCTTGCCCTGTCGACAGACAAGGCGGCAAACCCGATTAATCTATACGGTGCGAGCAAGCTGGCTTCGGATAAAATTTTTGTAGCCGCAAATAATATCAGCGGTAAAAACGGACCAGCTTTCAGCGTCGTTCGTTATGGTAACGTGCTGGGCTCACGAGGTAGTGTCGTACCATTCTTTAGCAAAATGATTGCTGAGAATATGGACGGCTTGCCTATAACGGACGCTAGAATGACACGCTTCTGGATCACCCTTGAACAGGGTATAAATTTCGTTCTATCAAACCTTAAGCTGATGCGGGGCGGCGAGATTTTTGTACCTAAAATTCCCAGCATGAAAATTACTGATTTGGCTGAGGCGATGGCACCGGGAATGCCCCAGCATGTGGTCGGCATCAGGCCCGGCGAGAAACTGCATGAAATTATGATTACCTCGGATGATGCACGCTCAACCTTGAATCTAGAAGACCGTTTTATCATAACGCCAGCCTTTCACTTCTGGACGGAACGGTCTCCAGGTTTTGGTGGCGCGCCATTGGTGGCGGAGGACTTCTCTTATTCCAGCGACAGCAATGCTGAGTGGCTGGATGGCCCGTCCTTGTTGAGACTGTTGGCCGAAAACCCTGAGGGGCAGGCCTGATGGAAGATATGCCGTTTCTACCCTACGGCCGACAGAGCATTGACGGCGATGATATAGATGCCGTTTCCGCCGTTCTGAACAGCGATTTTTTGACCTGTGGACCCGTCTCGGAGCATTTTGAGGAGGCATTGAGCGAACACACAAAATCAAACTATGCAGTTAGTTGCTCCAGCGGCACCGGGGCCCTGCATCTGGGGGCGCTAGATTTGGGATTGCAACCCGGTGACCGGGTGATAGTGCCGACCATTACCTTTCTGGCAACAGCTAATGCGGCGCGCTATGTGGGGGCAGAAGTTGAATTTTGTGACGTCAACGCGGATACCGGCCTGATGGGACAGCAAGATCTGGAACAGGCGATTGCCCGGTGTGACGGCAGGGCGCGCGCCGTGTTCCCGGTTCATCTGACGGGCCAGGCGGTGGACATGCCCAAGATTTATGAAATTGCATGTGCCCATAATCTGAAGATCGTCGAGGATTCCTGTCATGGTCTGGGTAGCACCTATCGGGATGGCAATCGGGATATAACGGTGGGCAGTTGTGCGCACTCAGACATGGCAATTTTTTCGTTTCATCCGGTCAAGACCATCGCCATGGGCGAGGGCGGCGCGATTACCTGCAATAGCAAAGGACGGGCGGATCACCTAAAATGCCTGCGCAGTCATGGCATGGTTCGTGAAGATGACGCGCCCGAACCTTGGGCCTATGAAATGCAGGAAATGGGGTTCAATTATCGGGCCAGCGAAATTCATTGCGCGCTCGGTTTAAGCCAGCTTTCCAAACTTGCGACCTTCACAGAGGCACGGCGGTCTCTGGCTCGCCACTACGATGATGCCTTCGCGTCTCTGGCTCCGTTGGTTCGCCCTCTTGACCGGGTGCAAGGCGGCAACCCGGTGTGGCACCTTTATGTGGTACTGATCGATTTCGACCGGATAAAAAAATCTCGCGCCCAGATCATGACGGCATTGCGT
>Ga0316204_10008955_pt1 | contig 13613 bp, 7 predicted proteins | sample 6monrhotite_MG_2_FD_205661 | JGI IMG/M metagenome (GOLD analysis project Ga0316204, IMG submission 205661) | Microbial mat bacterial communities from mineral coupon in-situ incubated in ocean water Damariscotta River, Maine, United States -... | ecosystem: Environmental > Aquatic > Marine >... | reverse complement strand
CTCGTTTTTGTTGAGCGGTTTGGTCTTGGCGGCGGCCGCGATCTTCCTGTTCGACGTGATCTGGAAAAGCCGTTTTCACTCGGTTAGGCGGCCGCTTGTTGAAGCGAACACGCGAGCTATTCATCAAGGCCCAGATAATGAGAACCGTAAAATGGGGTCCGCATTAACACCAGGGTCCACGGTAATCGGCAGCCAACATGGATCGGAACGAGGTGACCAATGATTCGCGACGCGATTGCTTGGATTCGTGACGAAGTTGATCCCCAGGGGCGTCAGTGGGAGGAGTTCTACCGAAACCGTTGGACACACGATAAGGTTGTGCGTAGCACACATGGCGTGAATTGTACCGGCGGGTGTACGTGGAATATTCATGTCAAGGACGGCATCGTGACGTGGGAAATGCAGGGCTTGGATTATCCGTTGTTGGAGGAAGGCATTCCGCCCTACGAACCGCGCGGCTGTCAGCGTGGGATTTCGTTTAGCTGGTATCTCTACAGTCCGCTGCGCGTGAAATATCCCTACATTCGGGGTGCGCTGTTAGATTTGTGGAAGCAGGCTAAGGCCGACCATAATGATCCCGTCGATGCCTGGAAGAGCCTCGTCGAAGATCCGAAAAAACGCCAGCGCTGGCAGCAGGCGCGTGGCAAAGGCGGATTACGCCGCACCGACTGGGCGACGGCACTTGAGGTCATTTCGGCTTCCATGGTGCAGACCATTAAGAAGCACGGTCCGGATCGCATTGCTGGGTTTTCCCCCATTCCGGCGATGTCGATGATTAGCTATGCATCGGGCGCCCGGCTGATGCAGTTAATCGGTGGCATATCGTTGTCGTTTTACGACTGGTATTGCGACCTGCCGCCGGCATCACCAGAAACTTGGGGAGAGCAAACTGACGTCGCTGAAAGCGCCGATTGGTATCATGCGAAGATGTTGGTTTCGATGGGAGCCAATATCGGCATGACGCGAACCCCAGACTGTCATTTTCTTGCCGAAGGACGTCATAACGGAACGAAGCTGTGGGTCTTTTCGCCCGACTTCAACATGGTCGCCAAGTACGCCGACGAATGGGTGGCCCTCAACGCGGGTCAGGACGGTGCGTGGTGGATGGCGGTCAATCATGTGCTGCTGACGGAGTTCCATCATCAGAAGAAAACGGATTACTTCTTGAAGTACGCGAAGAAGTATACCGACTCGCCGTTTTTAGTTGAGGTTAAGAAGGACGAAAACGGTGTCCTGCGCCCCAGCCAACTGTTTCGTGCCGGGCGGTTGGACAAGTACACTGAGGAAGAAAATGGTGAATGGAAATTCCTGATGTGGGACGAGGAGTCGAATGCTCCCAAAATGCCGATGGGGAGTTCGGGCTTTCGTTGGGGGGAAACACCAGGCAAATGGAATCTGGTACTCAAAGATGGCAAAGATGGAAGCAATATCGAGCCACAGTTGAGCTTCGTCGATGATCACGACGCAGTCGTCGATGTTGAACTGGATGACTTTGGTGCCGGCAAAACATCCCATCGTGGGGTGCCTGTCAAGACGTTGACGACTACGGACGGCGAGGACATTCAGGTAACAACGGTCTACGATCTGTTGATGGCACAATATGGTGTCAATCGCGGGCTTTCCGGCGAATATCCAGCCGATTACGACGATGAGGACGCGCCCTATACACCAGCGTGGACCGAAAAGTACACCGGAATCGGCCGTGATGTGTTGATCCGGTTCGCCCGTGAATGGGGCACGACGGCAGAGCACACTAACGGCAAGTGTACCATTCTGATTGGCGCTGGCGTCAATCACTGGTACCACGCCAATTTGATGTATCGGGCGGGGATCCATGCGTTGACGTTCTGCGGCTGCGTCGGCGTGAATGGCGGCGGGTTGGCTCACTATGTCGGCCAGGAAAAATTGGCACCGGCCGAGTCGTGGGCGTCGATCGCATTGGCGAAAGACTGGTATCCTCCGTCGCGTTTGCAGAATGCGCCCAGTTGGCACTATGTGCACACGGATCAGTGGCGGTACGAAAAGGAATTCACCGATTACCACACGGTCCCTCAGAATCAGCCGGAATCGAGTACGGCCAACGGTCATACGATGGACATGCAAGTGCGGGCCGTGCGGCAGGGGTGGTTGCCCTTCTATCCACAATTTCCGGAGAATCCGCTCGAACTCGTCAAACAGGCGCGTGAAGCGGGAGCGGAATCGACTGCCGAGATCATCGCGTGGATCGTCGACCGTCTGAAAAAGAAGGAAATGAAGTTTTCGGTCGAAGATCCGGATGCTGAAGAAAACTGGCCGCGCGTTTGGTTCATCTGGCGTGGCAACGCGCTCATGGCCAGTGCAAAAGGGCACGAGTATTTCCTGCGTCACTACTTGGGGACACACGACAACGCTGTTGGGAAAGACTTGGCAGAGGACTCGGTCAAAGAGGTCGTCTGGCACGAGCATGCTCCACAAGGAAAGATGGACCTTGTCGTGGATCTCAACTTCCGGATGGACACGTCTGCCTTGTATTCGGACATCATCTTGCCGGCAGCGACGTGGTACGAGAAGGCGGATCTCAACTCGACCGATATGCACAGCTTCATTCATCCGCTATCGGAAGCGGTGCCACCGTGCTGGGAGTCGAAAAGCGACTGGGCGATCTTCAAAGACATCGCGAAAAAGTTTTCGGAGGTAGCCGAACCACATTTTCCGGAACCTGTCGAAGATGTGGTCGTCGCACCGCTGGCGCACGATTCGCCGGCAGAAATCTCGCAATCGAACATGAATCAATGGATTCACGGCGAGGGAGAGGCGATTCCGGGAAAGACGATGCCGAACTTCGCGATCGTCAAACGAGACTATAAGAATGTCTACAACCAATTTGTCTCCTTCGGACCGATGGTCCGCAAGAACGGGCTGGGAGCGCACGGCACGAAGTACTCGATTGAAGACGAATATGACGAGTACGTGAGAACACGCCGCACTGAAACATGGGACGGCGCGACGTATCCATCGCTGGATCGCGACGTTGATGTCTGCGATGCGATTCTGCACTTTGCAACGGTCACGAATGGCGAATTGGCCTATCGTTCCTACAAGAACATGGAAGAAAAAACTGGCTTACCCTTGGCGCAGCTTGCCGAAAAAAGTCGCAGCGTGCGTACGTCTTATAAAGACATCCAAAGTCAGCCGCGTCGATTCATCAACAGTCCGATGTGGTCGGGGCTGATTGAGGATGGGCGGACCTATTCGCCGTTTACTTACAATGTCGAAGCGCTTGTCCCTTGGCGAACACTGACCGGGCGACAGTCGTTGTACCTCGATCATCCGGTGTACATCGACTTTGGCGAGCACTTACCCACCTACAAGCCCAAGCCGCCGCCGACGGAGTATTCGGATCTGCAATTCACCGAAACAGGTGATGGCGTTGGCCAGACGATCATGCTCAACTATCTGACACCGCACGGCAAGTGGCACATCCACTCGACCTATGGTGACAACCAGCGAATGACGACGCTCTCGCGCGGGATTTATCCGTTGTGGATGAACGACAAAGATGCTGAATCGATGAGTATCGCCGACAACGATTGGGTGGAAGTGTTCAACGACCACGGCGTGGTGGTCACTCGAGCTGTGGTCAGTGCCCGCATTCCTCCGGGAATCTGTATGCAGTACCACGCCCCAGAACGGACGCACGGCATTCCGTTGTCTCCGCTGCGTAAGAAACGCCGAGCAGGCGGACACAATAGTCTGACACGGACTCGACTGAAGCCAAACTTCATGATCGGCGGATATGGCCAGTTCACCTATCACTTTAATTACTGGGGGCCAGTTGGGTGTAACCGCGACACGCACCTCCTGGTCCGAAAACTGCCGGGCGAACCGGTGTATTGATTGTTCGCGGCGACAAGATAACGAACCAGGCTACTAACACTGCGAGGCGGCGCAGCCAAATTCGGCGAGGAGCACGACGAATGCAAGTTCGATCACAGGTTTCCATGGTATTTCACCTCGACAAATGCATCGGGTGCCATACTTGCAGCGTAGCCTGCAAAAACGTGTGGACCGACCGCAAAGGCGCGGAATACATGTGGTGGAACAACGTCGAAACCAAGCCAGGTACGGGCTATCCCACCAAGTGGGAAGATCAGGAGAAATATAAGGGGGGATTCGAAAGCAACGGCGACGGGAAGCTCAAAATCAAGTCGACGAGCAAGGCGAAGATCGTTCCCAATATTTTTCACAATCCCCATATGCCGAGCTTGGACGATTATTACGAACCATGGACGTACGACTATCAGAATCTGTTCAATGCTCCAGAAGGTTCCGATCAACCAACGGCCGAACCGATCTCAATGATCGACGGTCAAAAGATCGACGTTCAGGCCGGGCCTAACTGGGACGACGATCTGGGTGGTTCGCCAATTTACGCCGAAAACGATCCCAATCTCGCTGGGCTGACCGAACAGCAGCGTTTGCAACTGAGTTCGGTCGAGCGATTGGTCTTTTTCTATCTACCTCGTATTTGTAACCACTGTTTGAACCCGTGCTGCGTGGCGTCTTGTCCGTCGGGAGCACTTTACAAACGAGGTGAAGACGGCATCGTCCTGATTGACCAGAAGAAGTGCCGCGCATGGCGGTCCTGTGTTGCTGCATGCCCGTACAAGAAGACGTACTTCAACTGGTTCACGGGCAAGAGTGAAAAATGCATCCTGTGCTTTCCGCGATTGGAAACCGGCCAGGCTCCCGCATGCTTCCATTCTTGTGTCGGCCGTATCCGATATCTAGGCGTCTTGCTCTACGACGCGGAGCGGCTGGAGGAGGTTGCGAAGCTCCCTGACGACGAACTTGTGGAAGGCCAGCGGTCACTCATCCTCGATCCACATGATCCGCACGTTATCGCAGAAGCACAGCGAAATGGGATTTCTGACGGCGTGATCGAATCGGCACAAAACTCGCCAGTTTACAAATTTGTCATGGAATGGAAGATCGCGCTTCCTCCGCACATCGAGTTTCGCACGCTGCCGATGTTGTTTTACGTACCTCCCATGTCGCCGGTGCAGGCCAGCAAGCCAGAAGACACGATTACGCATAACAGCGAAAACCTGTTTCATGATATCGACGATTCCCGCGTGCCGATGAAATTCCTGGCGAATCTGTTTGGCGCCGGGCATGAAGGAGTGGTTCGATACGCGCTCGCCAAGCAGAAGGCGGTGCGGTGGCATCGTCGAGCGGAAACTGTCGGCGACATCGATCGGGAAACTGCTGACCGCATGTTGCGTGAAGCCAACTGCTCACGCGAAGAGGCCGACGCGATTTACAAACTAACCTCACTTTGTAAGTTCGAAGATCGTTTTGTGATCCCGCCCATGCATCGGGAGCAAGCGATCGAAATGATGAAGGAACCACACGAACACCGCGAGGAAGTTGGATTCGGTTTCGTGGGTGGTCCAAGGAGGGGCGTCTGATGGCTGGTCCGAAAACACTCCGCTCGTTGAGTTACCTGCTCAGTTATCCCGATGAACAAACCGTGGAAGCGGCGGAGTTACTGTACATCATACTGCGGCATGAACTTCCCGAAGCCGCACAGCACATATCTGAATTTGGCGAGTATGTGGAACAACACGAAACGTGGGAAGTCGAAGAAGCCTTCACCGGCACATTTGACGTCAGTCCCACGTGCGCACTTGAAGTCGGCTGGCATCTGTTTGGCGAAGAGTATGCCCGAGGGCTGTTTTTGGTAAGGATGCGAGAAGAGCTACGGAAATACCAATTGGCCGAGTCCACCGAATTGCCGGACCATATAACGCACGTTCTTACGCTCATCGGCGCGATGCCGGACGATGAGGCCAAACGGTTCGTAACGGCATGCGTTTTGCCGGCCGTGAAGAAAATGCACTTGGCGCTCAATGACAAAGACTCTCCGTACCGCCATGTCGTGTCATGCTTGGCATTGATCCTCAACCATGTTTGGGGGGAAGGCAAACCGTTATTGGACGGTTCCGAATCGGAACAATCGCAACCCAACACGAAACCAGATGGCATCGATCTTTTACACGCGTTTCCGGTGGCTGACGCCGAGTTGGGCTGTGGCTCCACTTGCGGAAGTCTCGAACCTCAGAACCTGGTCCAACTCTCGAATGAATCCACGCATTCAAGGAGAGATCAACGATGAATGACCGTGCCCTTGACCAATTTCTCTTCATTGCGCTGCCGTATGTCTGCTTGTTTACGTTTTTCTTGATGACGATTTACCGATACCGGGCACAATCGTTTTCATATTCGAGCCTATCGAGTCAGTTTCTGGAGAACAAACAGCACTTTTGGGCCGTGGTGCCATTCCACTACGGAATCCTGGCCGTGACGGCCGGTCATCTGATTGCATTCCTGATACCCCGCAGCATTCTCGCATGGAACAGTCAACCGCTGCGACTTTACATTTTGGAAATTTCGGCTCTCACCTGTGGGCTGCTGACTTTGATTGGCTTGGTGGCGATTGTCATCCGGCGTGGCGCAATAACCAGAATCCGCCAAGTGACATCCACCACGGATTGGATTCTGTTTGCCATGCTCTTAATCCAAACGGCCAGTGGGGTTGCGATTGCCTTGTTTCATCCATGGGGTTCGTCGTGGTTCGCGACCAACCTATCACCCTATCTGTGGTCGATTTTCATGTTGACTCCCGATATCAGTTACGTCGTTGCGATGCCACATTTGGTGAAGATGCATATCGTATTAGCGTTTCTGACAATTGGTTTTTTCCCGTTCACACGGCTGGTTCACCTCTTGGTGATTCCTAATCCGTATCTGTGGCGCAAAACACAGGTTGTGCGGTGGTATGGACGCAAATCATAGAAATTCGAACTTTGCTGTACAGATCTTATGAGCATCAACACATCCAACTCAAATGCTGAGAACTTACCGACTGGCACGGGAACGGCTTGGTGGATTCTAGCCGTCAACACGTTTGCTTTTACGATCTGTTTTGCGGCGTGGATGATGTACGGAGTGCTAGTCACATTTCTCATCAACAACGGGCGTTTCGATTGGGGGCCGTCCGAGATTGGATGGTTGATAGGAATTCCAGTGCTCACTGGAGCCGTCTTTCGCCTGCCGATCGGCATTGCCACCGACAAGTGGGGCGGTCGGATTGTGTACGGGCTGTTATTGCTGTTTTGTGCCGTGCCCATGTTCTTGACCAGCTATTGCAACAACTACTGGGAATTCTTCCTGGCTGGGCTCGGGTTTGGATTCTGCGGGACGAGTTTCGCAGTGGGCATTGCTTATACGTCGGTCTGGTTCCCGCAACACCAGCAAGGCACCGCATTGGGGATCTTTGGGGCGGGTAACGCCGGTGCGGCGCTTACCAGTTTTGGAGCCCCCACCGTTCTCAACTGGCTGACCGATAACGGCGCCAATATTGAAGGTTGGAGGACGCTGCCAAAGATCTATGCAGCGATTCTGGCTGTGACGGGCATCGTGTTTTTTGTGGTTACAAAAACACGCATCGCCCCGGGAAGTGCCGGCAAGAGTCTTTCGCAGCGGCTCGAGCCGTTGCGACACATGCGCGTGTGGCGATTTGGACTTTACTACTTCTTCGTTTTCGGCGGTTTCGTCGCACTTGCTCAATGGCTGGTGCCGTACTACGTCAATGCGTATTCGACAACCGTTGTGCTCGCCGGAATGCTCGCCGCGTGCAATAGTCTGCCGTCGGGAGTCATTCGAGCGTTTGGCGGTTGGCTGTCGGACAAGCTAGGCGCTCGCACGGTAATGTACTGGGTCCTAGGGGCTTCACTGGTTTGTTGCGTGCTGCTCATTGTCCCACAGATGGATATTCGCTCACCCGGCAGCGGCATTATGGCCAAATCTCCTGGAAAAGTTGTGAATGTCACCGCGTCGGAGATCGTTGTTGAACGTCCTGCGGGTGGTCAAAAAAGTTACGCCATCAAACGCAAAGGCGGCACATTGGTTAGTGATGAAGAACGTAGCTCCGGTGTCCTCGTGCTGCCGCGTGCCATGTCCTGGCAGGAACCCGTTGTCAAAGTCGGACAAGTCGTCGCCAATAAAGAACTCCTGGCGCGTGGGGTAACACAGATTTTCTTCCAAGCCAATATCTGGGTTTTCACTGCGTTGAGTTTGGCCATCGGCACAGTGATGGGAATCGGGAAGGCCGCCGTTTACAAACATATTCCGGATTACTTTCCCAACGATGTGGGTGTTGTCGGCGGAATCGTGGGTGTGCTCGGAGGGCTGGGGGGATTCGTTTGCCCAGTCATTTTCGGATATCTCTTGAAAGCCACCGGATTATGGACCTCTTGCTGGATGTTTTTCGCCGTGCTGGTATCCGTTTGCTTGATCTGGATGCATGTCGTGATTCAGAGAATGCTCAGGACCGAAGCACCAACAATTTCGCAACGGATTGAGTCGTCGCACGCACCAGCAATCTCAAGACAAAAATGATCACAATGAATCGATAGCAAATCATGGCCGGTACACCGCACTACTGGGACACGGAAGACCAAGCCTTTTGGGAATCGGAAGGCAAGCAGATCGCGAATCGCAACCTCTGGGTTTCGATTCCCAATCTGTTGTGCGGATTCTCTGTGTGGTTGTATTGGGGCATGATTGCCAAAACGATGCAACGATTACATTTTGCGAATCCCGAGCTGTTTAACTTCACCTTTCGAAATGGCGGCCAGCCGTACGATGAAGCGGGATACCGCGCATTGCTCTTTACGTTACCTGCGGTCGCCGGACTCGCAGGAGCAACGCTGAGAATTCCCAATTCGTTCATGATCGCCATCTGCGGCGGACGCAACGTCAAGTTCATGACGACCGTGCTGCTCATTGTTCCCGCCGTCTTAGCGGGGATTGCGCTTCAAGATCCTGCGACGCCGTTTGGTGTGTATATCGTTCTCGCTGCGCTGTCGGGGGTTGGCGGCGGTGCGTTCGCGTCGAGTATGTCAAATATCTCGTTTTTCTTTCCCAAACGCATGCAGGGGCTGGCGTTGGGGTTGAATGCCGGGCTGGGGAACGCCGGTGTCAGCGTGATGCAATTTCTGATCCCCTGGGCCATTACATTTGGCATGTTTGGCGGCATCGGTGGCGCCCCTCAGCAGTTCGTTGCCGATGGTGAAACCGAACGTCTGTGGATTCAAAATGCCGCGATGGTCTGGGTCCCAATCATGACGGTACTGGCAATTCTGGCCTGGGTCTTCATGAACAACCTACCGCAACACGATTGCGGTTCGACGCCAGTCGCCATCGGAAAATACCTCTGGTTACAAATGATCGGGTTTGTCGGATCTGCCATCGGAATTGGCGTACTCATCTTCGTCGAACTGCCAGTCCCCGAATTGGTGCGTATCTTCTTAGTAATGGCCGTGACGGTGGCGGCAACGATGTTGGGCATGCGGTTTATGACTCCCAAAACAATTCAGGAACCGCTCAACAAGCAATTCGCAATCTTTCGCAATAAACATAATTGGATCATGACTTGGTTATACGTCATGACGTTTGGCTCGTTTATTGGATATGCCAACGCGTTTCCAAAACTGATGGATGACATCTTTGTGACCCCTACGAATGGACTGGTCACATCGCACTACATTTGGATAGGTGCAGCGGTAGGCGCCTTGATCCGACCAGTGGGCGGTTGGCTATCGGACAAACTCGGTGGTGCGCGGGTCACTCAATGGGATACGTGGATCATGGTGGGGTCCACGATCCTGGCAGGATACTTTGTTTCACTCGCCCGCCAGAGCGAGACACCGGAGAAGTATTTCATGCCGTTTCTGGTGACCTTTGTGGTGCTATTTGCCACCACCGGCATTGGCAACGGATCAACGTTCCGAATGATCCCGATTATCTTCTCTAAGGAACAAGCCGGCCCTGTGCTGGGTTGGACGTCGGCCATTGCTGCGTACGGCGCCTACTTGATCCCGAAGATTTTCGCCACACAGATCAAAGCCGGCACACCAGAAAACGCACTGTATGGGTTCGCCGTGTACTACGCGAGTTGCCTCGTCGTGAACTGGTGGTTTTATGCACGTAAGAATGCGGAAATAAAATGTTGAATTCAGGACTTATTTTTCGAGAGCAATGATGCACCGGGTTATTGTTACGGTAATTCTACTGGTTGGGTTGTTCTACAGCTTAGCTGTCCTCGCGATGGGCATCGGTACTGTTCGCCTGCCCGACGATCAACAAGGGTATGCGCCCGAACAGCCGATCGCGTATTCGCATCGGCTGCACGCCGGAGAACTTGGCATCAATTGTCTATTTTGTCATTCGTACGCCGAACACAGCCCCTACGCGGGGATTCCGTCCTCCGATGTCTGCATGAAGTGCCATAACTTTGTCACCAGTTCCTTCGATGCACTGCAAGTAGAAATTGCAAACGCGGAGAAGGAACAGCGTAAGCCGAAAATGATTGTCTCGGACGAATTAAAAAAGCTGTACGCCACACTCGGCTTGAATGACCCGCAGTCTCCCATACCGGATGCCTCTCCGAAGTCCATTCCCTGGGTGCGCGTTCACAACTTACCGGACTACGCCTGCTTTAACCACAGCGCCCATGTGACTGCAGGAGTCAGCTGTCAGAAGTGCCATGGCCCAGTGGAGTCGATGGAGCGAGTTCGCCAATTTGAAACGTTATCTATGGGCTGGTGCGTGAACTGCCATCGTGAGTCGACTGAAAACGGGGTGAACGGACATGCTGTGAAGGCATCCATAAACTGCACCGTGTGTCATCATTGAGTTGAACGAAATGAACAACGAGCCAAAACAACAAGACAAAACGAATCAGACCGACGGGGAAGGATCTCGAGCGGCTGACTTGCTCCCGCACGGAGGCGAGTCGTTTAGCATCAGCCGCCGTCGGTTTCTGGAAGCGGCCGGATTCACCTTTTCATTGGCCGCCTTGAACGGATGCGGTCGTCCTGCAGCCGAACTCGCATTGCCGTTTTTCGCTCATCCGGAAGGCGTGATTCCTGGACAAACCGAAGCGTATGCTTCGACCTGTGGGGGGTGCTCGGCAGGCTGCGGCCTATTGGTCGGTGTTCGTGACGGACGCCCGCTGAAGATGGAAGGCATGCCCGAACATCCGCTATCACGGGGCGGATTGTGCGCCACCGGCCAAGCCCTTCCGCTGGGGCTATACGACAGCCAGCGCTTGCAACACCCGCTGGATCACGGAGACCAAGCTGACTGGGACACCGTCGACGGCGCAATTGCGCAGAAACTTGAAAACATCAAAGCTTCCAACGGCGCTGTGCGGTTCGTGACGTCGACAATCACAAGCCCAACCCTACAAGCTTCGATCGACTCCTTTTTGGCGCAATTCAATAATGCCCGCCAGATCACATTCGATCCCGTGAGCTGTTCGGCGATTTTGGACGCACACGAGAAGACACACGGCGCGAGAGTCCTTCCGCATTACTTGCTGGATCGGGCCAACGTGATCCTTTCGTTTGGAGCGGACTTTCTCGGCACGTGGATTTCGCCTGTCGAGTTCACGGCCGCATGGCGCACGCGCCGCATCCCGGTGGAAGGTCACGCCGACATGTCCTTTCACGTCCAATGTGAAGGCCGCATGTCGCTGACGGGCAGCAACGCCGACCGCCGAATTCGTTTGGCGGCAGATGAATATGGAGACGTGCTCAATCAGCTGTATGTACGGCTCGCTGAACGGGCTGGACAAACGCCAGAATATGAGACTCTCCCACAATCGCAAATGTCTGACACGGACTTGTCGGAGCTCGTCGAACGACTTTGGTCGGCTCGCGGGCAAAGTCTGGTTTTGTGTGATAGCCAGGATGTCGCCGTCCAAGTGCTTGTGAATTCGATCAATCATCTGCTGGAGAATTATGGCGAGACGCTCGACATTGTCAGGCCCAGCCGTCAGCGGCAAGGGAACGATCGGGATGTTTTGGAGCTGATTGACGAATTGCATGCAGGTAAAGTCTCGGCACTATTTATCACCGGGACTGACCTGACATACAACCTACCCGATCGTGACAAACTGGCAAAAGCCATCGAAAACGTTCCACTGGTCGTTAGTTTCGCGGAACGAGACAACGACTTCGCCGCACTAGCGCATTTCGTCTGTCCTGACTGCCACCCGCTCGAATCATGGATGGACGCTGAACCGGTTTACGGCATCGTGAGTCTTTCACAACCGCTATTGGAGCCGCTAGGTAAAAGCCGTTCGATACTGGAAAGCTTGGCGCGCTGGTCGGGACGTGACGAATCCGCATACGACATTCTACGATCGTCGTGGGAAGCCCGAATTCTTCCGCGTTCCAAGGCAAAGTCATTCCAGGCGTTCTGGAATCAGTCACTGCACGACGGTGTCGTTGAAGTTTCGCCGGCAGATACTGGTATTGGTGAATTTGACACTGCCGCAGTCAAACTAGTCTCCAGTCCCGCGACGGCTGGCGAATACTGCCTGACGTTGTATACAAACATTGGCTTGACCGAAAGTCGGCACGCTCACAACCCGTGGTTGCAGGAACTCCCCGATCCGGTCACTAAAATGACTTGGGACAATTACGTTAGCGTCTCGCCGGTGATCGCAGACAAACTGAATCTAGCAGACGGCGATGTGGTACGCGTCTCGACAACAGGTAACGACGCCAGCGTTGAAGTACCGGCACTGATTCAGCGCGGCCAACACGATCGAGTCGTCTCCATCGCTCTCAACTACGGAGTCAAAGGCACCGACCGATTTGCCAACGTCGGTCCGCAGTGGCTGGAAAGCAGGCCGACCGTCGATGAAGGGGCGCTGGTTGGCAAAAACGCAGCTCCACTGATCGACACCAGTCACAAAATGATTCAACTGGTGCGCAGCGATGTGACACTTACGAAAACCGGGCAGCGGCGAGACCTTGCAGCGACACAGGAGCACCATACGTTGGAAATTCCGCCGAATGTTGCTCCTCATGGCGGGGAGGTGCGGGATGTTGTTCAACACACAACGCTTTCGGAATTCGCCCAAAACCCTGCCGCGGGGAAGCCGGAGCAGCATATTCCCGCTGAAGCCCAACTTTGGACGGAAGATCATCCCATGAAAGGGCATCACTGGGGCATGGTGATCGATTTGAACGCCTGCACCGGCTGCTCGGCCTGCCTAATCGCCTGTCAGTCGGAAAACAATGTTCCCGTAGTCGGCAAGGATGAAGTGCGGCGGCAACGCGAAATGCACTGGATACGGATTGATCGCTACTACGCCGGTGGTGATGACGATGTGCAGGTATCACACCAGCCGATGATGTGTCAGCATTGTGACAATGCTCCCTGCGAAACCGTCTGTCCGGTCCTGGCGACCGTACACAGTGATGAAGGGCTTAATGAACAAGTCTATAACCGTTGCGTCGGAACGCGGTATTGTGCGAACAACTGCCCTTACAAAGTCCGCCGATTTAATTGGTTTGACTATTCGCACGGGGACGAGCTCGTAAACTTGGCCCTCAATCCAGATGTTACAGTTCGCTCTCGGGGTGTTATGGAAAAATGTTCGATGTGCGTGCAGCGCATCGAAGAAGGCAAGATTGACGCCAAACGACGAGGAGAACAAGTGGCCGATGGAGACATTCAGACGGCCTGCCAGCAATCATGTCCCGCGCAGGCAA
>Ga0316204_10008954_pt1 | contig 13613 bp, 7 predicted proteins | sample 6monrhotite_MG_2_FD_205661 | JGI IMG/M metagenome (GOLD analysis project Ga0316204, IMG submission 205661) | Microbial mat bacterial communities from mineral coupon in-situ incubated in ocean water Damariscotta River, Maine, United States -... | ecosystem: Environmental > Aquatic > Marine >... | reverse complement strand
TATTGTGGTATCCCCGTTAATAGCCTTAATGCAGGATCAGGTATCGGCTCTGCAACAGGCGGGTGTACGTGCTGCGTTCTTAAACTCATCGCTAGATGGATTTGAGGCACAGGAAGTTGAAACAAAGTTATTAAACAATGAAATTGATCTGTTATACGTCGCACCAGAACGTTTAATGACCGAACGCTTTTTGAATATATTAGATCGAGCTTCAATCGCTTTGTTTGCTGTGGACGAAGCACATTGCGTATCACAGTGGGGGCATGACTTTCGCCCGGAATATATCAAGCTCTCCATTCTGCATGAGCGTTTCTCACATATACCCCGTATTGCATTAACGGCAACTGCCGATGAAGCCACTCGGCAGGAAATTATTACGCGTTTATCGCTTGGGCATGCAGAGTGTTACGTGTCTGGTTTTGATCGTCCCAATATTTGTTACCGTGTTGCTGAAAGTTCAGGCAATGCACGTGATGCACTATACCGTTTTATCAAAAATGAACACGAAGACGATGCCGGTATTGTGTATTGCCTGTCACGTAAAAAAGTTGAGCAGACAGCCGAGTGGCTGAGTACTAAAGGCTTAAACGCCTTGCCATATCATGCGGGAATGTCGCAGCAGTCCAGGCAGGAAAATCAACAACGTTTTTTGAGTGAAGATGGTGTGATTATTGTTGCGACTATTGCCTTCGGTATGGGTATAGATAAACCCGATGTTCGTTTTGTGGCGCATTTAAACTTACCTAAAAGTATAGAAGCCTATTATCAGGAAACAGGTCGCGCAGGCCGTGATGGTTTACCTTCAAACGCGTGGATGATGTATGGCCTGCAAGATGTCATTATGCTCAAGCAAATGATGGAATCATCAGATGCCGATGAAACGCATAAGCGAGTAGAGCGCCATAAGCTGGATGCGATGCTAGGTTTTTCAGAAATCACCACGTGTCGACGTCAATCGCTATTAAATTATTTTGGTGATGATTTACCCGAACCCTGTGGAAATTGCGATACGTGTTTAAATCCTGTGGAAACCTGGGATGCTTCTGTCGCTGCACAAAAGGCATTATCCTGTGTGCATCGTACAGGGCAACGCTTCGGTGTAACTTATTTAAGCGATATATTATTAGGTAAGACAAATGATCGAATCGTTAATAATGGGCATGACAAGTTGGGTGTGTTCGGTATTGGTAAAGAGCTAGATGCGAAACAATGGCGCAATTTATATCGTCAGTTAATTACGCGAAATTTATTAACAGTCGATGTGCAGGGACACGGTAGTTTACTATTACATGAAAGTTGTCGGCCCATACTTAAGGGTGATGAATCGCTTCACCTGAGAAAACAAACAATACAAACTAAATCTAAAGCGTCGAAGTCAAAAGTAGCGGTATCTGACAATCAATTATGGGAAGCGCTACGCGCCACGCGAAAGCGTTTATCAGAAGAACTGGGTGTGCCGCCATTTGTTATTTTCCATGATGCAACTTTAATGGATATGATGGATCGCATGCCGTTGACGCATGAACAAATGTCACGTGTAACTGGTGTGGGTGCGACCAAACTGGAAAATTATGGTGATACGTTTTTGGCGGTGCTTAGTGAGCATAATGATCAGCATAGCTCAGCAAACAAGACCGATACAGTCGATGAAACATTGCAGTTATTTAAATGTGGTATGGATGCAGAAGCCATTGCCAGTCAGCGAGGTTTGTCGTTAACAACGATTTATAGTCATTTGGCAAAGTTAATACAGCAAGGTCAGGTATTAATGAATGATGTGATTAATATTTCACCACAAGATATAGCGACTATTCAGAATGCGATTATTGAACTGGGTGACGAGGCGAGCAAGTTAAAGCCGGTGTTCGAATATCTGGATGGTGGGTTTAGTTATGAAGTTCTACGTTGTGTGAAAGCATCAATGGAACTTGCGTAGTTAAGCATGCTTATGAAGCGCTTGGATGAGTCAAATATCCCTCGTTTTAAGTTATGTATCTTTCATAAAAAGAGACTATCATTACATTAACATCTTAAGCGTAATTGATTAATCAGCTTGATGTATATCAATTACTTAGTCGATATGGATTTCTTTCAAGGTAGTAGAGAGTGAATATGAAATCTGTTTATCTAGTATTTTCTGTTGTTTTTTCATTGTTATTGTTCAGTGGTAATACATGGGCCCAGAAACCCATGGCACCAGAGAAATTACAGGGCACGATTAGGGTCGATGCTGAAGCGGTTGTTGATCTAATGGTGAATACACCTAATCTGGTTATTATTGATACGCGTAAAGATATAGAATTTGGCAAAGGTCATATTCAGGGTGCTATTAGTATGCTTGATACAAAAATGACCATAGAAGGTTTAAAAAAACACGTACCAGAAAAATCAACGCCTATTTTGCTTTATTGTAACGGTGAGCGTTGTCTGCGTAGTTCAAGGGCAGCAAGTTTTGCTTTGGATGCTGGCTATAAATTAATATACTGGTTCAGGGGTGGTTGGAACGAGTGGATAAAAAAGGGAATGCCTATAAGTAATGAGACTGACTAATTTGAAAATTAGTAACATATCAATAAAAACCTTAACGGTTACTATTTTAATTCTAATCGCCTTCGCCTCAGTATTGGTGTCTGTAGCATCCGGTAAATACTTTTTTAAAACAGCTCAGGAAGCGCAGCTCTATAGTTTGAATCGTGTAATTCAAGTATCAACAAAAGAAATTATGCAGGAGCTGCATGATCAGGTGTATAGCATTGCCACTGCATTATCCAGTAAAGGTGTTATTTTTTCTGAGTATAAGAAACGTACAAGAACAGATGATAATGAAAAACTAATTATTGCACTTAATGACCCTTTTGTGACGGGTTTTGTTGGGGCTTATTCAGTAGAGCTTATCAAAATAAGAGCCTATGATCTGGATTTGAACTTTGTCGCAGAAAGTGACAAAGGCATTAAAGGGATGCCACAAAAACTACCATCATCATTGTATCAGATGGCTCAAAATAGAAGAGGTAGTGAGCGTACAAAAGCCCTTTATAGCTTATGGCAATATGCCAATCAGTCTCACTATTCAGTCCTTGTTCCATTGGGCGGCGTTTTTGTTACAGGGTATCTGGAAGTTGTCGTTGATCCGGTTACAAATCTGGTGAAATTAGCTGAAAAAATGGACTCACCAGTGAGTATTAAAAGCGGTATGGATGAAAATATTATTTATTACTTGCCTGATAAGAGTGTTAAAAACTTACTGCCTGTTAACTATATATTAGAAACAGGTATGGGAGAGCCAGCATATCAGTTAACAAGTTACGAGGATATTGAAAAGCTAAGTGAGGGTGTTGAAAAAACAGTTTTCAATAGCATTACTATGTTTGTTGGGCTTGTACTTATTATATTAATAATTTCTGCCTGGTTGTTCCAACTATTTCTATTTAAGCCACTTGGCTTAATGTTGAATCAGATTAAAATAATATCTGATGGAGATTTGTCACGGGAATTAAAGGTTGATGGTTTATCTGAAATTGATTCCCTGACAGTCGAATTTAATAAAATGATTAATGAAGTTCGATCAAGAGAAGAGGAACTAAAAAAACTTTCTATTATTGATGAACTGACAAAAATTTATAATCGTCGTAAATTTGATGAAGTATTAAAAAGTGAATATTTTTCTGCTTGCAGAACCAAGCTGCCTTTGGCAGTGCTAATGGTAGATATTGATTATTTTAAAAATTATAACGATACATACGGTCATCCAGAGGGAGATAAGTGTCTCAAAAAGGTTGCCGCTGCAATAATGAATTCGGTTTCACGTTCATCTGATCTGGTTGCTCGGTATGGAGGTGAAGAGTTTGTTGTTGTCCTGCCAGATATATCCGAAAGTGGTAGCCAGGCTGTGGCAAGAAAAATAATAACCAATATAGCGGAATTACAAATAGCGCATTCAGCTTCTAAAGTGAGTGATATTATAACGGTTAGTATTGGTGGGTTTACGTCAGTGCCATCAGTTGATCATAATCCGGACTTTATAGTCTCGGAAGCAGACAAGTCGCTCTATCAGTCAAAATCTGAGGGTAGAAATAAATTTACTGTACGTAGTGAAGTAAACAGTTGATCAGATCTCGAGAGATTCATAGTGGATTTTATAAAACTTAACTATTTAGTTTGCTTAACTTGTCTACTATTTCGGATGAAGGTATAGGTCTGGATATAAAGTAGCCCTGCGCAAAATCACAGCCAAGCTGTGAAAGTGTGTCTAAAGATTTCTGTGTCTCCACGCCTTCAGCAACAACTGAATAACCCAGATTTTGTGATAGCTGTATTATTGAATTAACTATACTGGCATCATCCGGGTTAGTGTCCATATCGAATATAAACGACTTATCAATTTTAACTTCATGTACAGGTAGTTTTTTTAAATAACTTAACGATGAATAGCCAGTGCCAAAATCATCAATTGAATAATGTATTTCAGATAGTTTTTCGTTGTTCATTAACTTAAGAGCTTGATCAGGATTTGTCATGATCGTGCTTTCGGTTAATTCTAATGTAATGTATTTGTACGGCATACCATGTAACTTCGCTAGCCGCTCCAGTGTGTTCGGAAGCAGTGGGTCAGCAAGGTTTCGTGCTGATATATTGATAGATACATTGACTGACAAACCATCATTGTTCCATTCTTTCCATTGCGCAAATGCACAGTTTAGAACCCAGTCAGTTAACTCTTTTATCAGGCCTGAATTTTCAGCAATATAGATAAACTGGTCTGGCGCTATATACCCTTGCTCATGATGGTTCCACCTAAGCAGTGCTTCAACGCTATAGGTTTTATTGCTGGCTAAGTTGGTCTGCGGTTGATAATGCAGCTCAAGGCTATTGTTTTCAATGGCCTCCTTAAGATCTGCCATTAAAGCCAGGCGCCACGGCGTGTGAGTATCATAGTCTGTATGGTATACGGTAACGTGATGGTTGTTTCGTTTGCTGTGATACATAGCAACATCAGCATGTCGAATTAACTCTGATTGATCTTCACCGTGGTCCGGAAAGAGGGCGATACCTATACTTGTTCCTATGTTGACAGTTTGATTGCTTAAATTAAATGCAGCCTGCATAACGCCTACAATTTTATTGCCTACATCAATCGCGTGCTCTGTATCTACTTCAGGCAATACAATGGCGAATTCATCACCACCTAAGCGCCCCACTGTATCGCTAGCGCGTAGAACAGAAGGTATACGATCAGCAACCTGCTTGAGAACTAAATCTCCTTCAGGATGACCTAAGGTGTCATTTATTTCCTTAAAGTTGTTTAAGTCCAGTATAAATACGGCAAGTTTTGTTTTCTTTCTTTTTGCATAATCAATTGCATTATTTAAACGCTCTATAATTAATGAGCGATTTGGTAGGCCTGTTAATGGGTCGTGCATAGCCTGGTGTGTGATCTGAGTGTTTAACTCTTGCAATGAATTTGTACGTTCTTCTACCCGGACTTCTAAAGATGCATTAAGTTCCTCTACCTCTCTCAATGTGTTGTCTTTGGATTCAACGGCATCCTTAAGGGTCAGGCGCATGCTGTTTAAGGCGTTCGCCAGGCTTGATATTTCGTTATCACCTTTTATAGAAATAGTGTGTTCAAAATCAAATTTGGCTATTTCGTTGGCTGAACTAATGAGTTTGTTGATGGGGCTGGATATTTTTCTTCTAAAACCAATATAAATACTAGAGCCAATAAATATGCCAAAAATCAAACTAGAACCTAAATGGATGACTAAATTATTTAGTGGTTCTGTCAGGATAGGCCGTTTATCGAAACCAATTTTTATTTCAGCAAGTTGCCGGCCATCAAACATAATAGGAAAAGATAAATGAAGAATATGATCTTCTTTTTTCAGTTCTACATATGTATTAAATACAGAGTTGCTAATATCTGGCTGGGAATTAATTATTTTTCTAACGAAACTATCATGGTTATTGATATAGTTTGATAGTGTGTTTTTTTCGTTGTCGACAAATATAGTGTAAACAACCTCGTTTTGATCAGTCGTATTCTGGGCCAGTTCATTTAACATATGGTTGTCATATATTAATAAAGGCTCAATTGAAATGCTGCTTAGCAGGTTTCCAATAGAGTTTCCTTTTTCAACTAATTTATTATGCGCGATGCTTTTCTGGTTGTGGTATTGAAAAAAAGAACTTGTTATTAATGCAAGTGTAATTATGCCGGCAATTAGAATTATAAATTGACGACCTATAGAGTGAGAATGAGCTCGACTAAACATTATTTAAATTTACTAACTCCGTAATCTTCACCGTATACATCGGTGATTATATTACGGTGCTGATCATAGTCGCTATCCATTGCGGGCTTTAATGAAGTGAGCTTTGCTGACTTTAATAAAGATAGGCCCGTTTCACTTTCATGTAATGTGCTTAGTAGCTTCTGAATCTGATTTTTTAGAGGCTCACTAATGCTTCCTTTTACGGCCCATGGTAGCTGAGTTAGCTGCTCTGTTGCGGCAAGTTTTTTTAATTTAGAGGTATTAATCTGATTTTTAACAGACTCAAGCTGTAGTATAAGGTCGCCTGATCCGGCGGCATCAGCCTGGCGGTTATAAGTAGAGATGATCGCATTGGGCGGGTTAAGGGCAATTTTTTCTATGTAGTCGCCATCACTTAAGCCGCCTTGTTGTAATAGCCATTTTGCAGCGATATAGCTTTGCATGGCCATTTTACCGCCGCCAAATAATATGGTCCTGTGTTTTAAATCCGCTATTGTGTCTATACCGCTGTCTTTGCGTACTGTAATCGCGCCAGCGATAGTAGAACTACCAAATTCTTCATTTTTTAGAATGACCTGATAATTATATAACTGCTTGGAAATGATGTAGTGATATTGATTAAAGTGCACTAAGTCAAAGCGTTGTGTTTTGACGCCTTGCCAGAATTGTTGAAAGTTTTTAGCGGTAGCAAGTCTAACTTCTCTATTTAGAGCTGTACTCAAATAATTAGCGAGTGGGGAAAATAGCCTGAAAGTTAGTTTTGTATTGCGTCTAGGAAATACACCCAAAATTAAAGGTTTTGAATTTTTATTAGTTGCCATTGCAGAATTGCCTGCTACTAAGCTGCTAATGGCTAGATAGCTCGAAGTTTTAATAAAACTACGTCTTTTCATCTGTTACTCTCAAATCAATCTTTAAAACATATGCTAGTGTTTGTATTATAGCCCAGACCAGGCTTCATCTGCAGTAAATCGATCACCATAACGTTGTTTAAATTGATCCAGTTTATTACTTAATTCAGTTTTATCGACGCTTTGAATATAATGCAGTGGTCCCCCTCGGAAGGGCGCAAAGCCCGTGCCGAAAATTACACCAGCGTCTATTAAATCATTCTCATCAACTACACCCTCTCGTTTGCAGGCTGCTGCTTCGTTTAAGAAGCGTAAGATCATTCTATCCTGTAATTCCTGTAAGTTTCCGTAGCTCGCATTTTTGTTTTTTTGTGGCTCACCTTTTATCCACTTATAAAAGCCCTCACCAGTCTTCTTACCGAGCTTGCCACTGTCTACCATATGCTGCATTTTTTTAGGTAAGTTCAGATTATCGGTTCCGGCCAGGATGGTTGCAACCGATTTACATACATCCAGACCCACTGTATCGGCAAGTTCAATAGGCCCCATTGGCATACCAAAATTTAATGCGGCCTTGTCTATCATTTCCGGGGCAATACCTTCACCGACCATTTCGACCGCTTCTAACAAGTAGGGCATTAAAATTCGATTTACCAGGAAGCCGGGAGAGCTTTTTACCGGTAGTGGTAGCTTGTCAATTTGTCGTCCAAAGGCAAGCGCCTGCTTCATGGTTTCATCGCCCGTATTTTCACCGCGTACAATTTCTACCAATGGCATGAGGGCCACCGGGTTGAAAAAGTGGATGCCGACTAAACGTTCTGGTTTTTCCAGGCAGGTCGCGAGATCTTCGAGTGGAATACTTGATGTGTTCGTACCGAGTATTGCACCTGGTTTCATTTTTGGTTCTATATCTTTATAGAGAGATTGTTTAACGTCTTTGTCTTCAAAAATGGCTTCTATAATAAGATCGGCGTGTTCAATGCCAATACCCTGTGTATCGGGTATTAATCTATCCATTGATTCACGTATAGAGCGCCTGTCTTTTTTAAATTTCTTTTTAAACATCGTCATACTACGCTTCATGGTGCCGGCAAGTGCCTCAGGTTTTTGATCCTGTACTGTTACCTTAAATCCCCGCAATGCACACCACGCAGCAATGTCTCCACCCATAACACCACCGCCAATGACGTGTATATGAGAAGCGGTGAAATCTTTTTTATTGCTCTGGGTTTTTAACTGTTCCTGTAAAAAGAAAACACGAACCAGGTTTTTAGCTGTGTCATTAGTAACCAGACTAGCCACGGATTCAATTTCTTCTTCCAGCATTCGATGCGGGTTGTCCATATGGCTAACCCATAAATCAATCATTTGATAGGGGGCAGGGTAATGTTCTCTAGATGCTTTTTTGGCAACCTCTTTGCGCATTTGTCCGGCAACAAAAGGGCGTATTAATCGGTGATTGATTATTTTGTCTTTCAGACTTAGTTCTTTTCTGTGCGGTCTTTTTAGTACAAAATAACGTGCCGCGCGTTTTAACTGACGCAGTGGAACAAGATCATCTACTAGTCCCATTGCCTTTGCTGCACGGCCCTGCAATAAGCGACCGGTTAACATCATGTTCATGGCGGCGAGGGGGCCTGCTTTCTGGATGCTTCTAACTGTGCCACCGTAACCGGGGTGAATTCCTAGCTTAACTTCGGGTAAGCCTACACGTGTCGATTTGTCATCGCGCATGATTCTATAGGTGCAGGCCAAAGCGAGTTCCATGCCACCGCCAAGACAAAAGCCATCTATCATTGCAACCGTAGTGCAGGGAAGGCTTTCAATCTTGTTCATAATTTCATGGCCGCGATGCAGCATTTCTCTGGCCTGATCTACCGTGCTTATTTCTGTGAATTCTTTTATGTCTGCGCCGGCAATAAAGCCATTTTTTTTATCACTAACAAATATGATTCCCGTGGGTAAGGACTGTGCCAGGTCATTTATAATATCGTTCAGTTCATCCAGCACATCTGAGCGGAGGATGTTGGTACTTGAGTTAATAACATCCAGATGTAACCAGCAAATGTCATCACTGTCTTTTTCAACATTCCAGTTTTTGTATGACATTATGCTTCTCCCACAGTGCTGACACTTTCAATTAACATTGCACCACCCTGGCCGCCACCAATGCATAAACTCGCTATGCCACGCTTTGCATTGTTGCGTTTTAAAGTATTAGCGAGGTGTAAAACTATTCTTGCACCACTTGCACCTACGGGGTGACCGATACTCACGCCACCGCCATCAGGATTGAGTTTATCGTGGGGGATTTCACCTATTGCCTTTTCCAGTCCCAGTTCCTGTTGGCAATATTCATCCTGTTTCCAGGCTTCAATACAGCCGAGTACCTGACCGGCAAAGGCCTCATTGATTTCCCATTGGTTGATATCAGAAATACTGAATTGATTGCGATGCATAATAGGCGCCATTGCGTGAGCAGGGCCAAGTCCCATCTGGCCTGGGTTTAGTCCAGCCCACTGAGTGTCTTTGATTTTTGCCAACACCGGTAAGTTATGTTTTCTTACAGCATCTTCAGATGCCAGCAATAACATTGCCGCACCATCAGTAATTTGCGCGCTATTGCCGGGGGTGACCATACCGTACTTGCGATCAAAGTAAGGTTTTAATTTGGCCAGGCTTTGCATAGACGAGTCACGTCGAATGCCATCATCAAAATCGAAGAAAGCGCCTGCATTGTCATAAATAGCTTCTATTTCATTCAGGTGACCGTTATCTATAGCGTCTCCCAGGCGTTGATGGCTTGCAACGGCAAAGGCATCCATTTGTTCACGTGTAATACCAAATCGGTAAGCGATTTCTTCGGTAGTCTGTCCCATGGATAAGCCAACAATGGGGTCACTTAATCCGCGTACTAAAGCAATAATGGGTTTGAAGAATGCAGGACGTAATTTGGTGAAAGCGGCTGCTTTTTGTGAAAGTGTTTTTGCACCCATGATTAAACTTAACCAGTTCACCATAAGGTCATTATACAAAATGGGTGCGCGACTCATAGATTCTGTACCACCGGCAAGAATTAAATCAGCTTTACCCATTTGAATATTGTGGTACGCGCTATCGAGGGCCTGCATACCCGATGCGCAGTTTCGTTGCACGGTCCATGCGGGGACTGTTTGTGGAATTCCAAGTCGTAGTGCGATAACGCGAGCGATATTCGCCTCATCCGCAGAGGGCATAACACATCCAACAATGACTTCATCTAAAGCATCAAGATTAAAACTGTTTTTTAATAGCAGCGGCCTTGCCGCGGAAACCGCCAGGTCGGAGGCAAGAAATGGCCCCGGTTTTCCTTTTGCTTTTAAAAAGGGTGTGCGTTTACCATCAACTATATAAACATCGCGTGGTGTGCTCATTGAGGTTTCCATCCTGTATGGCTAAATTCATCAACACTAATCGCATTGAGTGTTGCAGTATGTGCGGCGGTTATTTTGTCTGCTTCGTCCTGATTAATAATGCTCTGGCCAATTGCGTCCTGTATTGCTGATTCAAAGTCCTTGGCTTTTATTAAACCAATGCGTATCGCATCGCGTAATTTTCTTTCGGCATCCTCGGCTTCTAATACTTTATTTAACGCATGTTCCAATCGTCCCATGGCATCATCAGGGTCATCCGTTAAATAAACGCCTTTGGTTAATCTATCGCGGGTAGGTGAGGGTGTAAGTAGTAATCGTGCGACCTTATGGCCTAATTTATCATTCGCACCACCATAGGGTTTGGTGAGTGGAAATATAACCATATTGAGTATGCTTCCAACAACAGGAACAGGGAAGTTGCGTAAAACAGATTTCATCGCTTCCTGAGTTTTAAATAAAGAGTCTTCACATGCCCACTGTAATAATGGTAAGTCCTCGGCCTGATTTCCCTGATCCTCATAATGTTTAAGTAGCGCAGTTAGCAGATACATATTTGATAACGCATCGGCAAGTCGACCGGATAATTTTTCTTTACGTTTTAGTGAACCGCCCAAAATTAATACGCAGGCATCAGATAAAAGCGCAAAGGCAGAACTCATGCGAGTTAATTGTTTGTAATAGTAATTAACTTTTCCTTTACCAGGTGCAGAGACAAAACGAGCACCACTTATGCCTAGCCAAAGTGAACGGAAAAAATTACTGATAATAAAACCGACATGCCCAAATAAGGCATCATCAAATAAACTGATTGAAATATCTCGATCCGGGTGTTTAACCGCTTCTACTTCTTTGAGTAAAAATGGATGAGAGCGTAGTGCGCCTTGCCCAAATACAATCATGCTGCGTGTAAGAATATTTGCGCCTTCTACAGTAATGCTAATTGGGATTCCCTGATAAGCACGACCCAGAAAGTTTTTTGGTCCCAGGCATATGCCATGGCCGCCATGAATGTCCATCGCGTGGTTAACAACATTGCGCATGCGTTCAGTCATTTGGTATTTTACGATACCTGAAATAACAGAAGGGCTTTCGCCACTGTCCAGACCAGCAAGAGTGAGTTCTCGCGTCGCATTCATAATATAACTATTGCCCGCAATTTCAGCCAGCGCCTCTTCAACGCCTTCGAAATAACCGATCGGTGTTTTAAATTGTTTGCGAATTCGAGCGTATGCACCGGTGTAGCGTGCCATGTTTTTTCCGGCACCCGTACTTAATGCGGGTAATGAAATCGCACGGCCATCTGACAGGCAATTCATTAGCATGGTCCAGCCTTTGCCAATATAGTCTTCACCACCAATAACCCAGTCCAGTGGAATAAATACATCTTTGCCGCGATTAGGGCCGTTCATAAACATGTGGTTTGATGCGAAGTGACGATTGCCAATATCAATACCCTGGGTATCGGTTTTGATGAGTGCCAGCGTAATACCAATATCTTCTTTGTCACCAAGAATATGCTCAGGGTCATATAGTTTAAATGCCAGGCCAAGCACGGTCGCAACGGGGCCTAATGTAATGTAGCGTTTTTCCCAGTTAAGGCGAATACCCAATACATTATCTTCACCATTAAAACTATCTCGACACACGATGCCTGAATCAGACATCGCCCCCGCGTCACTGCCGTTTTCCGGGCCGGTTAAACCAAAGCAGGGGATTTCCTCGCCACTAGATAAGCGAGGTAAGTAATAATCTTTTTGTTGTTCAGTGCCGTAGTGCATTAATAGTTCACCCGGGCCTAGAGAATTGGGTACCATAATGGTTACTGCAGCGGTGATACTACGCCCGGCAACTTTCATAACAACACTTGAATGGCCGAGTGCGCTAAATTCCAGACCGCCATATGACTTAGGAATGATCATCGCAAAAAATTTATGCTGTTTTAAAAAGTCCCAAACAGGTTTTGGTAAATCATAATCCTCCTGGGTGATTTTCCAGTCATCTAACATTGCGCAGAGTTCTTCTACCGGGCCATCCAAAAATGCTTTTTCATCGGCGCTTAACTTTGAAGGTGGCAGGTCACGAATTTTTGAGTAATCTGGGTTGCCGCTAAACAGATCGGCTTCCCACCAGGTTTTTCCTGCATCAAGCGCCTCCTGTTCTGTTTGTGAAATATTCGGCATGGCATTGCGCATAAAATCCAGTAAAGGTTCCGAAATATATTTTTGGCGTATATGCGGTAAATTTATGGGTACTACAACCAGTAAAAATAAAGCCCAGATAATGACCAGGGATGGCAGGTTTGCGATGCCTGAAAATGTAAATAAAAACAACACAAGGCCAAGTGCACCACTCCAGATAATCTGGGGAAGTCTAAAATAGGCGGCACTGCCTATGGTTACAATAAAAATCAAAAGCCAGGTTAACATCACAGCTCTCCTGATGAATGCGAATTGAATGTTAAGTAAATACTTTTCATATGTTTAATTTTATTCTGTAGGCCAGCCAGTTTAACTGGCCTGGGCAGGATTGGTTTTTGTATCTGTATCTGGAATGCTGATGTCATCATCCTTGTTGTCTTCCTTTTCATGTGTATTTTCATTGGCTACTTTTACGGCCTTGGCATTCGCGTTTAAATCAATCTCATCGTTTAGTTCTATGCCATCTTTTCCCCATGGCATTCGCTGGTAAATGGATAGCTCATCAAAGTCTAGAATAGGGTATTTAATAACATCAAAGTAAGGTGAGTAATCGAAGTCTTTTGGCGTAATGAGCTGGGTATTACGCTTATACATAATCAGCTCGCCATTTTCATCTCGATGCAGGACAGGGAGTATCGGGTAATGTACAGAGGCAAACGCTTCGGCCATCATAGTGGAACAAACCGTATGTGTTGGTGTTCCTGCATTATGCTCAAACAAACTTGAGCGCCAGCGTCTTGGAAGCAGTCCATAAGGGAAAAGAAAACGAGCCAAATCTAAAATTTGTCGTACGTTGTAATAGCTGCCCAGGCGATTAATAGAATAGGCGATGACTTTTTGTGAATCGGTACGTGTAATGTTTGTTGGCCGGCAGATGCG
>Ga0316204_10008953_pt1 | contig 13614 bp, 14 predicted proteins | sample 6monrhotite_MG_2_FD_205661 | JGI IMG/M metagenome (GOLD analysis project Ga0316204, IMG submission 205661) | Microbial mat bacterial communities from mineral coupon in-situ incubated in ocean water Damariscotta River, Maine, United States -... | ecosystem: Environmental > Aquatic > Marine >... | reverse complement strand
CTGTCCTTCCGTGGCCTGGGGACCGAACAGGTCGAGCGGATTGCCGCGGAGACGTTTCCGTCCGCCCGCATTGCCCGCATGGATGTGGACACGACTTCGGGGAAGTGGGCTCACCAGCGAATTCTGGACCGTGTGGAGCGCGGCGAGATCGATATCCTCCTCGGGACCCAGATGATCGCAAAGGGGCTCGATTTTCCACGCGTCACCCTGGTGGGTGTGGTGAATGCGGATGTGGGGATTCACCTCCCGGATTTTCGGGCCAGCGAGCGAACCTTCCAGCTCCTGAGCCAGGTAGCCGGGCGAGCCGGACGCAGCCACCTGGGTGGAGAAGTCCTGATTCAGACGGCCCTGCCGGAGCACTACGCGATCCGCTGTGCCATGACGCACGACTACGAGGGCTTTGCCGCCCGCGAGTTGTCCGAGCGCGCCACGCCTCAGTATCCCCCTCATGTTCGCATGGCGAACATCGTCCTGTCGTCGCCTGAACAGGTACTGGCTGCAACGGCGGCAGAGGGCAGTGCGCAATGGCTGCGCCGATGGACGGGCATCGCAGCGACCCGACCGGGAGCGGTACCGGTAGAGGTCGTCGGACCGGCTCCGTCCCCCATCGAGCGACTACACGGTCGGTGGCGGTGGCATCTGCTCCTTCGGTCGGCGTCGGCCGGTGCGCTTGGACGGGCGGCCGCTGCCTTTCTGGCGTCGTACACGCCTCCCCCCGGGGACGTGCGCGTGGTCTTCGACCGAGATCCTACGGCCCTGTTGTAGCTCGATCGTCTTCGGCCTCGATCTCGGGGCCGCCACCGGTCCCGGCATGCCTGACAGGACCGCGAGCCGCGGTGGAGAGGGACGGTTGCCCTGCCGTAGTTGAGACGAGAGCCAGCGCACCCTAGCTTCGAGCCGAGTCGTCCAGACTCTGGTCGGATCCGTCCCCGGAGGGGTTGGTTGTGGGTTGCCTTGCGTTGAACGCCTCATACGAGCCGCTCACCGTCGTCCCCGCGCGACGGGCGATCCGTCTCGTCCTGGAGGGGCGCGCCGAGATCCTGGAAGAGGATCCCACGCGGGTATTCAGGTCGGCCCGGAGTGTGCTGCCCTGTCCAGCCGTCATTCGACTGGCCCGGTACGTCCACGTGCCGCGTCGATTCCGCCGGCAGGTGACGAACACCTTCCTGTTCGCACGTGACCGCTACTCCTGCCAGTACTGTGGGCGGCACCGGCGCGAGCTTCGCGGCCGGCAGTTCCTCACCCGGGATCACATCCTTCCGGTGTCACGCGGCGGCAAGAACCGATGGGAAAACGTGGTGACGAGTTGTTCGCCCTGTAACAACAGGAAGGCGGATCGTTTGCCGCGTGAGGCGGGCATGGCCCTGAGGACGATGCCGACCGAACCGAACTACGTCCATCTGGTCTGGGTCGTTCGGCGCGTGACCGAGACGCAGGCGAAGTACATCAGGATGTTCTACGGAGACGACATTCTCACCGACACACGAAAAGACACCGAGAGGCTCGCGACCCCGGGAGCCTGACGGGAACCCGAGACGGGATACGACCGGATTGATTCCGGTCAGTCTTCCAGCCAGGCGTAGGGGCGCTCGTAGAACTGCCCGTACCCGCGAACCGTTCCGCGGTGGGTGTATTCCTTCCAGCAGATCATCCAGCCCCGGACGTCGTCGTTGACGACCTCGAAGGTGAATCCGGGCTGCGAGGCCCGCTCCGCGAGGAACCGCTGCAGGTAGACGGGCATGTTGTTCACGCCGTCGATCTCGAACTCGGAATCCGGCGACTCCATGACGACGCCCTGGATCGTCGACTCGGACAGCTTCAACGCTCGAATCGCTTCTTCCACGGCGGTCTTGATCGGCGCCAGTTCGGGCGCCGTCCCCGTGCGCGCCTTGATATCGCGCACGAGTCCCTGGGTGCCGGGTGCGGACAGCTCCTCACGCGCCCTCTGAAACTGATTCAGCAGGCGTTCATGCAGGCGGAGAAGCTGCGTATACTCGCGCTTCGCCTGCCCGGCGTTCGTGTCCGTGGTCGCGTCGGCCATCGGAGCGTCGATACGTTCCAAGCGATGAGGGGACTTCATGTAGGGAGAGCCACTAGTGTATCCTCTAATTGAGGGTGCTGGCACCCCTTGCGGCAACACTTCTGATTCCTGCCCGAGACATGCGCGAAGCTCGCCTGATCCGCCGAAGACGCTTCACCGCGTCCCATCACTACTACCGGTCGACGTGGTCACGGGAGAGGAATGAGTCGGTATTCGGTCCGCAGACCCGCAGTCATTCCCACGAGTGGACCGTGGAAGTGAGGGTCGTGGGTGCGATCGATGTCGATACCGGCTTCGTCGCGGACCTCGGGGCGATAGACCGTGCTCTGGATGCTGTGGTCGGCCCCTGGGCGGGCGCGGACCTGAACGTCGTCGTCCCCGCCGTGGCGACGGAGATGATCATGCCCAGCACCGAATCCCTGGCCGGGCACATCTACCACGAAATGGAGTCGATTCTTGGTGAATCGACCGCGCTCGAGCAGGTGATCGTCTTTGAAAGCGACGATCTGGGCGCCGAGTATCCGGCGCGGATTCCGGCGGAACGGCTGGGGCCGAGCCCAGGGTCCGTGCCCGATTCGGGCGAGATGGCCCCGTGACGGACCGACCTCGCCGGGCGCGCCCCGGGCCTCCCCGACCCGTGCGCCCGAAGCCGGTGCTCGATTCCGCACGCGGTGATGCCGACACCGCCGAGTCGCCGCTGGCGGCGGACTCGTCCGGAAAGCCGACGCCGGTCCGGACCGCCCCGCGTGACGTGGTGGACCCGACCCCCGAGGTCGTCCGCTTTCTCGTGGGAGGCGTGCCGTGGCTCGCGCGGGTGCTCGGTCGCGCCGGGGCTGCGGCCGGACGTGCACCGTTGCTTCTGGTCGGATTCGATGCCGAGAGCCCGGATGCCGAGGTATCGGGGCAGGGACAGGCATCCACGGGATTGGAGAGCTGGATCGTAGGGACCGACCTCGGGTCGTTGTCGGAGACTCGGCTCGGCGAACATCTTCGCTCGGCTCGCCCGAGGGATCGGCGAAAGTCCGATGCCGCTGACGGACGACGGCGCCGGAACGGATAGCGCGGCCGGATGACGGCGGTGGAGATGCGAAGAACGGGCACGCCCGATTAGCTTCAGTCATCCTTTTTTCTCAACACGGGGCGGCGCCTCGGTGTCATCATCTACGTCAGACACGCCGACGGACGGCGAGCTGGTCCAGCGGGCCCGGAGAGGCGATGAACTCGCCTTCGGGAAGCTCGTTGGTCGGTATCAAAGGGCGGCCTATGCCGTTGCCCTGTCCGTGACGAGTCGACATGAGGATGCAGAAGATGCGGCACAGGAGTCGTTCCTGGTCGCTCTGAGAAGGCTGGATGAGTGTCGTAGTCCCGATCGGTTCGCGGGGTGGTTGATGACCATCGTGAGGAACCGCTCGAGGAATCTGGTGCGGCGAGAGTCGCTACGGGAAACCGACCAGATTTCGCCGATCGCGCGGTCGGGTGTGCCCACACCCGACCGGGTGTTCGAGACGACGGAACTGCGCGGGAAGCTGCAGAAGGCGTTGCAGCAGCTGCCTGAGGTTCAGCAGCAGATTGTGATGTTGCACGATGTGGAAGGGTGGAAGCACCGTGAGATCGCCGAACGACTCGATCTCCCGGCAGGCACCGTTCGGTCGCATCTGCATTTTGCTCGAAAAGCACTCAGAGTTGCTCTCGGGGGAGACCCCGGCGAATCGGAATTGAAGAGGAAAGCCCAATGAATGGGATGAAGAACGGCGGGATCGGTGGCAGGGACGAACTCGGTCGTGATATGGAGTTGGCTGGGCTGCTGAGCGCTCTCGATCCGGCTCAGCAGGACCCGAACTACTGGTTCCGCTTTCGCAGTTGGGTTGTGGAATCGGCCGGTCCCGAGTTGGCGCGACGGCGTCTGATGGCCGAACTGACGGTCGTTGATGTCATGTCGTCCTGGGCTCGTGCCGTTCTCCCGACGGCTGTCCTGGCAGCGGCGTTTGCCGGACTTCTTCTCGTTCGCGGAGCTGGACCCGCTCCTGCGCCCATCGGAGTCGAAGAGATGCTCGTGAGTGACGTGGAAGGCGAGACGATTCCAGCGGCTCTCGACGCCCGAGGACCCGGCGCGACCGTCGTGTTTGCATCGGAGGTCTTCTGATGGAACAGAGCTCCAGAACTCGCCTGATCACTGCCCTGGTGCTGCTGGCCGTATTCCTGTCCGGAGCCCTGGTGGGCGCGGCCGCGGACGGATCACTGCTCGCCGGCCCGGCGTCCGAACTGGATGCAGAGGCCGCCGCCAAGAAGGAGTCGAGCCGACGCCCGCCGATGTACGAGCAGGTGGGTCCGGACGACCAGCAGAGTGCGGCGATTGCCACCATCGTTCAGGAGCACCGCTCCCGGATGGACGCACTGCATGCCGAGTTCAGAGAGCGCTACAACCCTCGCTATCAGTCCATCGTTCAGGACAGCCGCGAAGCGATCAAGGCCGTCTTTACGGTGGAACAGGCTGCGGAGTACCAGCTGCTTCTGGACGAACGTGATCAGCGGCGAGCCGGAGAGGAAGCAGAACAGGACGGACCGCGGAGTCGCGGCGGCTCCTGAGGCCGTAGACGCTCCACGGGACCTAACGGATCTCCTGCGCCTGCCATCTCGTAAGGGAGGCTGACGATCCGTCTGCTTTTCTGAGATCGCGCCTGCCCGTTCTGGAAGGAACTTGAAGAAGCGGCACGGGTGATCCGTGAAGTAGGCAATGAGACTACGAACTGCTGTGGCGCTGCTGCGGCGTGAGGGGAGGAAGAACGGTGAGCGAGACGGTCATTCGAACGGAAGGTCTGCAGAAGCACTACGTTCTCGGAGCTGAGACTGTCCGCGCCGTGCGAGGGGTCGACCTCGTAATCGAGCCGGGAGAGTTCGTCGCGATCATGGGCCCGTCGGGAAGCGGCAAGTCGACGTTCATGAACATGATCGGCTGCCTGGACACTCCCACCGCCGGGGAGTACTGGCTGAACGGGGTGTACGTCAGCGATCTCAGCGACGACCAGCTCGCGCGTGTTCGCAACGAACAGATCGGGTTCGTCTTCCAGACGTTCAACCTGCTTCCGCGGGCGACGGCGCTCCACAACGTGGAACTCCCGCTGATCTACGCCGGGGTCAGCGGCAAGGAGCGTACGCGGCGCGCAACGGAGAAGCTGGAACTGGTAGGCCTGGGTGACCGCATGGACCACAAGCCCCCGGAAATGTCCGGTGGTCAGCGTCAGCGCGTCGCGGTAGCGCGGGCTCTGGTGAATGATCCTGCGCTGCTTCTCGCGGATGAGCCGACGGGTAATCTGGACTCGGTGACGAGTGCCGATGTCATGCGGCAGTTCGCCGAACTTAACGAAGCCGGTCAGACGATCGTCCTCGTTACACACGAACATGACATCGCCGCGCACGCCAAGCGGCAGGTGCACCTGAACGACGGTTTGGTCGAACGGGATTTCCTAAACGCCCCTGCGGGGACAACGGCAACATGACCAAGAATTCGGTACGGCGGTTCGGCGCTGCACTACTCACGATGGGTATGGCTGCGTGTTCCGCCGGTGAGGCCGCCGAAGAGGCGCCTGCTCTCGAGACTGCAGAGGTCGAGCTGGGTGATCTCCTGATCAGCGCTGAGGCGACGGGTCAGGTCGAGCCCATTCGCGAGGTCGAGGTCAAGTCCAAGGCTTCGGGAGAGATCCTGCGGCTTTTCGCGGACGTCGGAGACGAAGTTGAACCCGGTGCCCTTCTCGCGGCCATCGATCCGCGCGACGTGCAGAACCGATTCGACCAGGTCGAAGCCGACATGGCGGTCGCGCAGGCACGCCTCGAGATCTCTCAGGCTCAGCTGGATCGGTCCGACCGACTCCTGGCTGCCGAGGTGATCACGCCGCAGGAACACGAGAACGCCCGGCTGGACTTCGCCAACGCTCAGGCCAACATGGTCAAGGCTGAAACGAACTTCGAGCTCGCTGAACTCCAGCTGCAGGACGTTCGGATCAGCGCGCCGATGGCTGGAACGATCATCCAGAAGAACGTCGAAGAGGGTGTGGTGATTCAGTCCGCTTCGGGCAACGTCTCGGGCGGGACCACGCTCTTCCTCATGGCCAACCTGAATGAGATGCAGGTCCGGACTCTGGTCGACGAGACCGACATGGGCGAACTCGCGCCGGGCATGACGACGATCGTGAACGTCGAGGCGTTCCCCGATCGGACGTTCCGGGGCACGGTCGACAAGATTGAGCCCCAGGCGACCGTCGAGCAGAACGTGACCATGTTTCCGGTGATCGTCAGCATCGACAATCGTGGCGGGCTGTTGAAGCCCGGGATGAATGCCGAAGTAGAGATCCAGATCGATCAGGCCCGCGGTGTGCTGACGGTACCGAACAGCGCCATCGTCCAGACGTCCGACGTCGGTCCGGCGGCCATGGCCCTCGGACTGAACGTCGAGGAGCTCGACCTGACGCAGTTCATGCGAGCCGGCTTCGCCGGTCGTGGTGGACGTGGCGGCGAGGGTGGAGCGGGGGGCGGGCAGCGAGGCGGACGAGGCGGGGATACGGCAGGCGAGAGCAGCGGTCCCCCGGCTGCGACCGACGGGCAGGCTGTGGCTCGTGCGGGTCGAGGGCAGGCCGGCGAGGGCACTGCGGCCGCTGGAGGCGCTGCTGCCGGAGATCCTCGGGAAGCGTTCGCAGCGATGCGGGCGCGCGTTGAAGCCGGGGAGATGACGCAGGAAGAGATGAGGGCCCAGATGGGCGCAATGATGGCGGCGGGCGGTGGAGACGACGGTGCTGCGGCGCCTGCTCGTGAATCACGACCGGCCGTCGTCTTCGTCATGGGCGCGGACGGCGTTCCCGTCCCGACGATGGTCCAGATCGGGCTCAACGACTGGGATCGAACTCAGATCGTGAGTGGTGTCGAAGAGGGTCAGACGCTGGCCGTCGTCGGAGCCGCGCAGCTGATGGCGCAGCAGCAGGCCTTCCTCGCTCAGATGCGCGAGCGAATGGGTGGTGGTAGTCCGTTCGGTGGCGGCGGTGCGCCGCGCGGTGGTGGACGGGGTCGATAGGACCATGCTGATCTTTGAAATCATCTTCGTCGCGATGGCGGCGATCCGCGCGAACGTGTTGCGATCGATCCTCACGACGCTCGGAATCGTCATCGGCGTGGCCGCGGTGATCACGATGGTCGCACTGGGCGAGGGTGCGCAGGCGCGGGTCGAGCAGCAGATCAACACGATGGGCACCACCGTCCTCACGATCCGCCCGGGCCAGCAGTTCTCGTTCGGTGTGTCGCGTGGCGACGCGCAGATGAGGATCGAGGATGCCGAGGCGTTGAAGAGCGAGACGCTGGGCTTCCTGAAGGTCTCTCCGGAGCTTCAGTCGCGGATGCAGATCGCGTTCCTTCGCTGGAACTCGAGCAACACCGTGATGGGCGTCTGGCCCGAGTACTTCGATATCTACAATCACGAGTTGCAGGCCGGCCGCTTCTTCACCGAGGGTGAGCTGCAGGGGCGCCGCCGCGTGGTTGTGCTGGGCTACAACGTCCCGACGTCCCTGGGTGAGACCCCACCTGAGGTACTGGTCGGACAGACGATTCAGATTCGCGGGATCCCGTTTGAAGTCATCGGCGTCATGGCGGAGAAGGGAGACGCCGCCTGGGTGCGCCCGGACGACCAGCTGTTCATTCCCCAGTCCACGGCTCAGTACCGCGTGATGGGTGGACGGGATCGCCTGAACGCCATCTATGCCGCGACGGCAACGACTGCCGAACTGGATCGGGCCTTTGGGGAGATCGACCGGGTGATCCGGCGGTCGCACCGTATCCGGCCGGGTGAGGACGCGGACTTCAACATCCGAAACTCGTCCGACCTGCTCGCGACGTTCAACGAGACCAACGAGACGTTCACGCTCCTGCTGGCCGGGATCGCAGGCGTGAGTCTGCTTGTCGGCGGCATTGGGATCATGAACATCATGCTCGTCTCGGTGACGGAGCGGACCCGCGAAATCGGCGTCCGTAAGGCGCTGGGCGCCACGCGCAAAGCCATCATGACGCAGTTCCTCGTCGAAGCTCTCTTCCTGTGCATCCTTGGCGGCTTCCTGGGGGTAGCCGCCGGGTACGGTGCGGCGGAGATGATGACCCGGTTCGCCGAGTGGGATACCGTCGTGGCTCCTGCCTCCGTCGTGATCGCGATCGGCTTCAGTGCCGCGATCGGCCTGTTCTTCGGGATGTGGCCGGCACGCCGTGCATCGATCCTGGATCCGATCGACGCCCTCCGATACGAATAGCTGCGGGCGAAGCAACCGTGGGATCCGGGGGCGGGTCGTCGAGAGATCGGCGGCCCGCCTCTTCTCGTTCCCCGACTGGTTGTCGTGGTGAGGGGAAGTCCGTCGGTGGCGGGGCTTCGTTCGTGCACGGTCCGGACTGCGACCGGATCCCGACCGGCCTTCGCGCCCGGTCCCCGCTGTCTCTTGTGAGGCTGTGCCTCAGCGTCGGAGCATCACCTGAAGCGAGTCACCCTTCCGGATGATCGCGAGGGGCAGCGAACCGCCTGAACGGGCGAGCATGGTACGGAGTTCATCAACCGACCGGATGCGGATGGTCGCGACCCGAGTGATGACGTCTCCGGGCCTCAGGCCGGCCTCCTGAGCGGGTGTTCCGTCCGGGACCTCGGCCACCAGGACACCACCGTCAACTCCGAAGTACTGTGCCAGGTCCGCCTGCAGATCGAGCACCTTGGCGCCGGCCGTACGGTCTCTGCCGAGCAGGTACGGCGTCAGAGGCCGGAATTCGGCCGTCGGCACACCTTCGACCACCACTGGTACAGCCGGAGCCTGAGGAGGCCGTACGGCGCCCTCAGGGCTTCTGTAGACCGAAACCCGGGGTGCCCGCGAGTTTGCCGCCATGACGCGGGCCACAGCCTCGGCCTCGCTGCTCACTTCGGCCAGCGTGCGACGAAGGCGCACGAGTTCGGTATCCGTGGCTGCCTGTTCACGAGTCAGGTTGCCCGCCGTCGTCAGCAATGTCCGTACACGCTCGCCTTCTCGGGCACGGAGCTGGCGGACTTCCCGATTGAGGGACTCCATGGCCAGCACGAGCGAATCGTAGGCCTCGGCGGGGAAGTTGCGGAAGTCAAAGGGTGACTGCGCCTCCCGTGACGGCCATACGGCCTCCGGGGTCACGGTCACGATGAACTCCTGGCCGTCCGACCTGATCCGGTCCTGGACGAGCATGACGCCGTCGGCCCCCTGCGTCACCCGAACGTCAGCCCCGCCGGCCTGAACGAGCCGCACCCGGAGAGAATCCATCGAGCGGGAAAACGTCTCGACCATCGAGTCCGGGTGAAACTCGAAGGTGAAGGTCTGACCCATGGCCTGCGTCGGGCTTTCCGCTGCCTGCAGCTGATACTGAATACGGCTCCGCCCGCGGCGTACCGAGACGGCTACCTCCTCTCCGGGAGCGACGTGAAGCCGGCTCCGAAGGTCGATGAGCTGTGCGGGGCCCTGCACATTGTTGATCGACACCAGCTCATCGCCGGGTCGCAATCCGGCTTCGGCGGCCGGACTACCCTCCGTGACCTCGGTGATCACGACGGTCGACCGGCGTCCGTCCAGGTCCTGGGTCGTAAGTACCTCGAACGAGATGCCGATCCAGCCCCGCGGGGTCGTCCACTGCTGGGCGTCCGCCGAAGTGGAGGATCCGCCCAGAAGGACCGCGAAGAGAAGCGCCAGGCGCGGCGCTCGAAGCAGGGAACGCATGATCAGAACCAGTTGTCCTTGGTGGACACCATACGCAGTGTGGCTTCGCGCTCGCCGAGGGCGGACGCGAGGAGGCCGTTGAAGTATGGATCGGCAGGGGCCTGACGAACCGCAGCCTGGCTTGCCGCGACCAGCGTCTGCAGGGCGGCCATCCGACTGATCGGATCACCTCCGATGTCGGGCCCGCCATCCTGCATCAGCAGTTCACGGTAGCGAGCGAGTGCAGCTACGTAGTTCTGCTCCGCCACACGGACGGCCGAGGCGGCCTCATCCACGGACTGCGAGCTCGCGAACATGGCAGCCTGTTCCATCATGGCCATGTCGGCCAGCGGTCGATCCGTGCTTTCTCCCGTCATCATCGCGCCGGCGCCGGTTCCCGTCAGGAACAGGAGAACGGCGGCGGCCGCCTTCATCCAGGAGGGTGTGTGCGCCAGCCCGAGGCGCTCGAACAGGCCCGGGTCCTTGATGAGTCCATCGGAGCGCATGCGCGCTTCCAGGACTCGCCAGTCGTTCTGGGGCGGCAGGATCTCGGGCAGGCCGCCGAGCGCCTCAACCTGGGAGCGATACGCTTCCAGTTCTGAGGTGCATACGGGGCACGCCTCGAGGTGCGTCCGCTCCTCGGAAGAGGGACGTTCGTCGACGAGTCGCGCTATCGTTTCTGCGTTCAGATGCTCCATGCTTCTGCTCCGTGTTCCTGCATTGCGCCGTCCAGAGAGGCGAGCATCCCGCGCATCTTCGCTCGTGCCTTGAACAGCTGGGACTTCGAGGTTCCGGAGGTCACCCCGAGGGTGTCTCCGATCTCTTCATGGGTGTACCCCTCCACATCGTGGAGGATCAGCACTTGTCGCATGCCTTCCGGCAGGCGATCGAGGGCCCGCTCCAGCTGCTTTTGCAGCAGGGCGTCGCCCCGGCTCGGAGCGACCGGCACGTGTTCGGGCTCCGGCCCCTCGTGCTTCTTTCGTGTTTCCGCTTTCCGGAGCGCCTGAAGCGCCGCGTTCACGGCGATTCGGTGGAGCCACGTCGAAAAGCGGGCGTCGCCGCGGAAGCTGGGTAGCGCACGAATGGCGCGAATCCAAGCCTCCTGGGCGTAATCTTGGGCCAGATCGTCGTCGCCGGCGATCCTGCGGACGACGGCGAATACTCGTGGCGCGTATCGGTCGTACAACGACCGAATCGCACGGGCATCGCCGTCCGCCGCTCGGCGGATCAGCTCATTCTCGGACTGGGCCATGGCTATCGTAGTCATCTGTCCCGTTGGGATGCCGCGTAGACCGTACGGGGTTGCTTCTACTCGTGTCGAACCTCGCGGCCCGAACCCGGCTGGCGCCACTCCCGTGACTCCCCTAGCGTCTCGTGTCTACCCGAGTGACGACGCCCGGGTTCTGCCTCGCACCCGCCATCGATGATCCGCTTCGAGAGTCTCACGAAGGCGTACGGTAATCTGCTGGCCGTCCGAGAGCTGTCGCTGACCGTAGAGCGCGGGGAGGTCTACGCGCTTCTGGGGCCGAACGGCGCCGGCAAGACGACGGCGCTGCGCTGCCTTGCGACGCTCCTGACGCCGACCGGTGGGTCGGCGCGGATCGACGGGATCGATGTCGTGCAGGACCCGTTGGCAGCCCGAGCGAAAATGGCCTTCCTCGCCGCTTCCATGGGGCTGTACGAACGGCTTACCGCCCGGGAACTGGTTGCGTACTTCGCGGGGCTCCAGGGTCTCCAGGGCACACACCTCGAGCAGCGGGTCGACGAGGTCGTCGAGCTGTTCGGAATCAACGACTTCGCGGGCCGTCTGTGCGGAAAGCTCTCGACCGGACAGCGTCAGCGAGTGTCGCTGGCGCGTGCCCTCGTTCACGATCCGCCCGCCCTGATCCTGGATGAGCCGACGCTGGGGCTGGATGTACTGAGTGGAGCCACCATCTACGACTTCATTCAACGGGAGAGGGACCGAGGCAAAGCGGTTCTGTTTTCGACTCATCAGATGGACGAGGTCGAGCTGCTCGCGGATCGAGTCGGGGTGCTCCGGTCCGGCGAACTCGTGGCCGAGGGCACGCGTGAGGAGCTTCTCGAGGAAACGGGTGCCACGAGTCTGGCGCGCGCCTTTCTCCAGCTGGTGCGGGAGGACGACCGATGAACGGCTGGTGGCTCGTCTTCCGGAAGGAGTTCAGGGAGACACTCCGAGATCGCCGGACGCTGGCGCTGATGATCGCCTTCCCGGTACTCCTGTACCCGGGGCTGCTCGTGGTAAGCGAACAGCTCCTTCTGATGGGGATGCGCAATCTCGAGGCGGACGCCGCTCCGGTGGCGGTTCTGGGTGAGGCTCCGGAGGAACTCGTCTCCCGGATCGATCAGGTCGACGAGGTTCGGATTGTGGAGATCGGGCCCGATGCCGAGGGTGCCATTCGAACGGACTCCGTGTCTGCGGTGGCGATCTTCGGCCCACCCGCGATCGGCGATGGAACGCAGCCGGTGACGGTGCTCTTCGATGCGGCGTCCGATCGATCGCAACGGGGCGCCCGGGTGCTCGGGGACATCCTGGAGGAGTGGAAGGACACGCTTCTGACCCGACGACTGGACGCTCGGGGGTTGTCTGCTGCATTCGCAGCACCCCTCACGGTGGCCGACTCGTCCATCGCCCGTCCGGCTGAGGTCGGTGGCTACACCATGGGTCGCATTCTGCCCATGCTGCTCGTCATCATCACGTTGCTGGGTGCGTTCTACCCCGCGATCGACCTCGCCGCCGGCGAAAAAGAGCGAGGAACACTCGAGACGCTTCTGACCGCTCCGGTGCCACCCGGTGCGATCGTGGCCGGAAAATTCCTCACCGTGACGATCATCGCGGTCGTGGCGGCGGCGCTGAACCTCGGGAGCATGGTCCTGACGTTCCAGACCGGGATTCTCCAGATCACGGGTGTTCTTGGCCTGGAGGTGTCGATCCCGTGGTCTTCCGTTCTGGTGATCTTCCTGACCCTCATCCCGCTCGCCGTACTGTTCAGTGCCCTCTTCCTTGGGCTGGCGGTCCGTGCCACATCCTTCAAGGAAGCGCAGAACGGCCTCACTCCGGTCTACATGCTGGTCGTGATCCCGGCCATGCTCCCGATCTTTCCGGGAATCGAGTTCGGGAGCCTCCTCGCAATCACGCCGGTGGCCGGGGTCGCCTTCTTCTTCCGCGACTTGATGACCGGAGACGCTGCCTTCGGTTCCGGCGTGCTGGTGCTGGGTTCGACGGCCCTCTATGCGGCTGCGTCGCTCGTGTTCGCCGCTCGCGCCTTCGGGAACGAGCGCGTGCTGTTCGGCGTGGGAGAGACCGCGGAACCGGAAACGGAAGACTCGTGGCTGGACCGGCTCCGGGCGCGGGCTGCCACTTCGTCACCCACACCCGATCAGTCCATCGCGTTTCTCTTCGGCGTGGCGCTCCTCTTCTTCTACGGGGGGATCCGTCTTCAGGTCGGGCTGGGCGAGGCCGGCCTCCTGGCGTCGGAGTGGTTGCTGCTGCTTCTGCCGGCCGTGCTGTTCGTAGTCGTTGGGCGTTTCGACCCGGTGCAGACACTCTCGCTTCGCCGCCCCAGTGCCCGGGGTCTGCTCGGGGGCCTGCTGCTGATCGCGGGCGCCGCGCCCGTCGGGTGGACCATCGGGTGGCTGCAGAGTTTTGTCATCGAGATCCCCTGGGAGATGCTCGAGGGCCTCGAGCAACTGGTGACCGCGGACTCGCCGGGACGGCTGCTCTGGCTCGTCCTGCTCCTCGCGGTGACACCCGCTCTGTGCGAGGAGACGGTCTTCAGAGGGGTCCTGCTCGGAGGCACACGCTCACTCGGCCCGACGCGTTTC
>Ga0316204_10008951_pt1 | contig 13618 bp, 11 predicted proteins | sample 6monrhotite_MG_2_FD_205661 | JGI IMG/M metagenome (GOLD analysis project Ga0316204, IMG submission 205661) | Microbial mat bacterial communities from mineral coupon in-situ incubated in ocean water Damariscotta River, Maine, United States -... | ecosystem: Environmental > Aquatic > Marine >... | reverse complement strand
TCGGGCTTGTTATTCCGCCTAACTCCGGTATCATGCCGACTTCGTTTTCGGGCCGTTAGCTCAGCTGGTAGAGCACCGGACTTTTAATCCGATGGTCGGGCGTTCAAATCGCCCACGGCCCACCATTATTATCAAAGGCTTACCTTAACCGGTAGGCCTTTTTTATTTTCTGAGGATACAATTTATCTGTGTTACGTTGAGTTTCTTGCTGCTTACTTAGCTTCTGTTGCTTGGAGCTTCACCGCTTACAGAATCCCTTCGGGCTTCGTTGTAAGTACTGCAACCATCTACGATGGTTCGCAGCAAAAAAAAGCCCCGCATAAGCGGGGCTTTTTGTAGAGCTAAATATAGAGTGACGAATTAAGCGTCAGAGTCATGAACGTAGCCGGGGTTACCGGTAACGTTCTTGATTTTTGGTGTATTAAGTTCAATTTTACCGATGGTCTTTTTATCACGAAGATAATCAGCAACCACGCCCCAGATTGGGTCATCGTTCGCTTGTTTTTGAACACTCGCCCAACCGGCAACTTTGTACTTTTTGTTGGCTTCGATGGCTTTGCCATTGAGTTCCATATCTGTAATACGGTTACCAATAGTACCTAATGGGTCGATGGCGTATTTAAGACCACCAACACGTACCATGTCACCACCTTGTTGGTAGTAAGGGTCTTCATTGAAGATGTTGTCAGCAACGTCTTCAAGAATATTCTTCAGTGTTTCACCACTAAGATCATTGATAGTCACTTGCGGATAAGTCATGGCAGTTTGTGTAGCAACCTGCTCGAAAGTAATCGGTTGACCTGGTAGAACACTGACACCCCAGCGGAAGCCTGGTGAGAAAGCGATTTCAGCGTCACGTTCTCGAATCATCGCATCACAGATAAGCTGATCGAATGTGCCGTTGAAGTTACCGCGACGGTAGAGAGTTTCTTCTGCAACGGCGAGCTCTTCGTTGAGTTCATCAAGGAATGGTGCGCGAACGCCATCAACGTATTTCTGCATTTCCGCATCCGGTTCAAGCATGTTGGCAAAGATAGGTAGTAATTTGTATTTGTAGTCAGAAACCTTGCCGTTCTTCACGTCAAAGTCGAGCACGGATAAGAACTTGGTGTTTGAACCTGAGTTGATAACCAATGTCTTGCCGCCAGCATTGCTGACTTCAACAGGTTGTGGCACACCATCATGGGTATGACCACCCATGATTGCATCAATACCAGTAACACGACTGGCCATTTTAAGATCCACGTCCATACCATTATGAGAAACCACGACAACAACTTGCGCGCCTTCATTACGTGCTTTGTTAACGATTTCTTGCATGCTGTCGTCACGAATACCGAAACTCCAGTCGGGTACCATGAAACGAGGGTTGGCAATCGGTGTGTATGGGAAACACTGACCAATTACAGCAACCGGGATACCGTTTTGCTCTTTCATTACGTATGGGCTGAAGACTTTTTCTTCGAATTCATTATCAACAACATTTTGACCAACAAAGTCGATATGACCGGCCAGGTCGTTTTGAATGATTTCTTGGACACGTTCTGCACCGTAGGTGAATTCCCAGTGACCAGTCATGATGTCAACGCCAAGTAGTTTCTGGGCATCCACCATGTCTTGTGCGTTAGTGCGAAGTGCAGTCCATGAACCCTGCCAAGTATCACCACCATCTAATAGCAATGAACCAGGACGCTGTGCGCGCATATTTTTAACCAAGGTTGCCATGTGAGCAAAACCACCGACTTTACCAAACTTGTTAGCGGCTTCTGCGAAATCAATGTAGGAATAAGCGTGAGCAAGTTCAGTACCTGGCTTAATGTTGTAATGCTTCAGTAGCTCAGCACCGACCAGATGGGGAGGGTTGCCATACATACTTGCAACGCCGATATTGATATTTGGCTCCCGGAAGTAAACTGGCTCTAGTTGAGCGTGACAATCGGTGTAGTGCATGAAAGAGACATTACCGAAACGAGGCATCTCATAGATATTGCTCGGTTGCTTGGAGGCTTTAGGGCCAGTAGGCAGTTTTTGTTTGTCTGTACCTGGTTCGCAACCAGTTAAGCTCATGCCCGCGGCGCTAGCGGCAGCCATCATTTGTAGGAATTCTCGGCGAGAAATATTCATTACATGTAAACCCTCTGTCGCATTTCATTCAAAATAGTTTTTTTAATTGACCGCCTCTCTGTAAGTTGGGCCGTCTATTATTGTTCGTGAGATGGAAATAACTCGAACATTATTGAAACTAATTCTAGCTTATTTAGTATGGTTTGCTCAATCTAAAATGAACGAAAACAGTTTAAAATACGAAAGAAACTGGCAAAAGGTGGGTTCGCACCTTTTTATATCAGGGTTATGTGGGGTCCTCGATTATTGTGAGCATCCCACCTCATTAAGATCCATGCCATAAGCGACTTTTATTGAGTGCATTATGCATGTTTCAAGTGTTGATCAGACTTAAATTTTGAGCCTTTTTAATCGTTTTCGATTATTTACTTCTGTGGCTTGGAGTTTCACCACTCATAGAATCTCTTCGAGATTCATCATGAGCTCCTCAACCATTTCCAATTCGCCTGTGGGGTGTTGGATTTCCAGGTATCTACTTAACTTCTGTGGCTTGGAATTTCACCGCTTACAGAACCCCTTCGGGCTTCATTGTAAGTTGCCTTGATGAGACTGGAAGTCGAATAAGGTACTCAAAATGAAACCTGACAAGGTTTCTTTGAGCCAGCAACCATCGGTAGATGGTTCGCAGCAAAAAAAAGCCCAGCTCGAAGGCTGGGCTTTAATCTGTCTAAAAAGACGAAAGCTTACTGGCGGTTACTTGGCGCGTTTAGCTTAAGACCGTTTGACATGTAGGTGTGGAAATACTCGAGATTCGTGTATTCACTACCTTGAGCCTTAAATGGTTTAGCACGTACTTGCTTGTTACAACCACCGTAACGGCGATGCATAGTACCTAGACCACCCCATTTAGAACGGTAAACAGGGAAGTTAGTCGCTTGGCCCATGCCAGCACTTAGGATGTTGGCACGAATGTACTTGCCGGCACCATCAAAGTGACAATGAGCACAAGAGAAGTTCAACTGACCACGACGGGCGAAGTAGAACTGTTTGCCATCTTCATAAGCAGCGAGTGCACCTTTGTCGTTAGGAACAACAACATTGATTGCTTTGCCACGAGAAGTATCTTTTAGGTAAGCAGACAGTTGAGCCATTTTACCTTTCTTATACTTAAGTGGTTTTTCGCCATTCTTCTTACGGCACTCGTTTAGCTCAGCTTCAAAGGTTTTAACCTTTGAACCGTTCCAGTAAGGGTAGTTTTGAGCAATGCCAATACCACCGTTTTTGAAACAGCTAGCGTATGTTTTGCCGTTTTTGAACGCTTTATTGTATTCCTTTTCGCCAGCAGCGATGTCGAGTTCGTATGGAGGGAACTCTTCAATTGCTTGCCAAGAGTCATACATATCTTGGTTATAGATGTAGATACCATCGGCGTAGTCATCCATTGTCTTGCCAGCTGGTAACTTGCTTTTCCAGTAACTGCGGTATTTTTGCAAATCCGAACTAGGACTTGCTTGAGCAGTCATTTGTGCACCAGCAACTAAGCCGATTGCAGTCATTGCTATAATGATTTTTTTGATCATTGTTTTTATCTCCTCCGAGTATTACCCAAGTTCTAGCGGATTTTAGCATCCTGAGAACTAGACTCACCCTTGTTATCAGCCCAGCTAACTTTAATGCTGTCACCTTTCGCGCCACCCTTAAACTTGAAAGACAAGTAAGGATTTTTTGATACTGCTGGTCCCCAAAGGGCCGTCATCATCACGCTTCCATTGTGCTCACATTTAACTTCTTGAATGAAGTGTGCTGGAATTTTTTTACCGGTTTTTTTGTTCTTACGTAAACCAGTGTGCATTGGGTGGCTCATTAAGGCCTTCACTGTTGTGACGCCTTTCTTTGCCTGTGCACGGATTTTTATACCTTTAGCCATTTTTTTATCTCCTTAATTAGCCGCCACAGCCGCCAATGGTTACTTTCACATCTTTACTGGCCGTAAACAGCTTGCCGCCGGCTTTAACAACCGCCGTCACTTTTGATGTTTTACGTACTTTGATGCGGGTAGAGACATACCCTTCAGTATTGGCGCTCAAGTTAAAGCTAGCGGTCAATGGAGAAGGATTCGCTGCGGCAAGTAAAGAGATAGACTCAATGCCACTGATGCTTGTTGTTACACTAACGGGGACAACAGCACCATTTTCTGCGATATCAGGTGCCTTGATTTTGATATCTTTACTATCTGTTGTGCCTGCGCCACCGAAAAGGGCGGACATGGTTCCGTCTACACCTTTTGCTTCGAATGCGGCTTTAGGCCATGCAGCCAATACAGTTTGCGGAGTCAAGAGACCGGCGCCAACTGCAACAGCCACTGCACCCGAGGCCATACTGCCCTTGAGGAATGTTCTGCGTTGCATAATATTCACCTTTATATTTTTATGATTGACTAAAGCGTGTAGAGCCAGTCAATAACGTTCTGGATATCTTTCTTGGAAATGATTTCATGCTTGCCATACGGAGGCATCATGGTATCCGGATTGTTAGATTGTGGATCGTTAAGCTGTTGTTCTAGCTTAGCTCTGTCTGGGAAACGAGCTTTCATTGCGACCAATGGTGGCCCAATGTTGCCCGGAAGTTTAGCGCCTTGATATGCATGACATGCAAAGCAATTTCCCTTTTTACGACTTTCAGCAACTTTCTTACCTGCTGCTGCGTCTGCACTTGCCACCGATGGTGCAAGTACGAAGCTTCCCATTAGTACTGCAATAGCACTAGCGGTCACTATGGTCTTTGCGGTTTTCCGCATAGCTCTCCTCCTCAAGTTACATACTTTTCTTTTAATGTTATGTATGCAGAGTTCATAAGTCCCCTGAAACCACTGCTAATTATTATTAGCGCCGTAACTTACGTTAATTGTTATGTGGCGGTTTGCTTTTAATACCTATTAAGTTGGTATTTGGAGCCGTGACTCTGCGGTCAACGTAAGCCATAGCATACCGAACTACGTGGGGATGGCAAGACCTAATTATGTAAAACCTATTTAAGTACATTCTAAGATACTGTTGTACATTTTAAGCTCGTTTAAAAGGCTTAAAATTTGCTTTCACTTTGTAGGAATTGTTTAAACTGATCTCGTCGCGCCTGAATTTTTTCAAGGGTATAAAAATCATCTGATGGGATGCGCAATGCGCGATCCAATTGTTGAATGGCTGCATTGGTTTGGCCATTTAGATAGTGAAATTCAGCTAAAGATTGGTATGCCTCGAGTGGGTAACCGGCTTCCCCTTCGGTAAAGGATAATAGTTTATAAAAATCCGCATCAGCCTGACGATACGCCAGTTGTTGATGTAACAATATGCGTGTTTGTTTAGCTTGACCTAGTTGCAAAAGTGTATTGGCGTAATTAAGTGTTACGACATGGTCGTGTGGATAGTTTTTTAGGGTATTTTTATAGAGATTTATGGCTTCCTGCTCTGCACCTGATTTAGAAAGTATGTGCGCTTTAGCCATGAGGTAATTAATTCGTTCGGGATCTTTTTTCAACAAAGGTTCGAGTACTTGTTGAGCTTGTTGGTACTGACCTGTATTGGCCAGCGCTAAGCTGTAAGCATATTGCGCGGCTGAGTGATTTATATATTGTTCTGCTTTTAATAATGTTTGGTAATGTTTAACGGCTTTTTGTGGGTTGATGTTTCGTAACCGTAATTTTTCTCGCGCCAAATGAAAATCAATGCTTTCTGGAATTTGCCTGTATGGATAGCTGCGTGCGCGGTTGCGAGCATTGGCAATACGTGCAGTCGTAACGGGGTGAGTGCTCAAGAATTCAGGAGGGCTACTATAGTAACGCGATGCTTGTTGTAGGTGCTCAAAGAAACTCGCCATGGCATTAGGGTCAAGTCCTGAATTGGCCAGCGTTTGTATGCCAACAGAATCGGCTTCATTTTCATTACTGCGCGTGAAGTTTAGCTGTGCCTGTAAAGTAGCCGCTTGCGAGGCGGCGAGAGTGGCTTGTCCTGCTTCACTATTTTGTGTGCCAATAATGATGGCGGCAATCAGCCCGGCCAAGGCGGGTATATTTAATTTACCTTGCGCCTCAACCGCTCGGGCTAAATGACGTTGAGTGACGTGGGCAATTTCATGACTCATCACCGAGGCCAGTTCGCTTTCCGATGCAGAGGCAGTAATAAGGCCACTATTGATACCTATATATCCCCCCGGCGCGGCAAAGGCATTAATTCTAGGGTCATCGATAACGAAAAAAGTGAAAGATTGCGATGGATTATCACTATTGGCGGCCAGTCGGTTACCCAGTGAGCGGATATATTCGTTAACCTCAGGATCGTCAATTAACTGGAAATCGAGTCGGATACGGCGCAGAAATTCAATACCGATACGGCGTTCTTGATCGGGTGATAACACGGCACCGGCACTATCACCAATATCTGGTAATTGGATGTTATCAGCACTTGCTATAGGCAAATTCAGCCAGAATATGGCACTGAGTACAAATATATAGTTACGTAAGCACATGAATTAACGATATTATCCCATTTCTCATTGGTATGACCACGATAATAGGTGAGCAGTTCAATGTCACCCTTAGACTAATTAAGGTTTTCATCTACAGCTTGCCATTCATGTTGAGTTATCATATAAGAGTACCCTTGAATTCTAATATCCATACATATAGTAGGAACCATGAGGTTCTTAATTTTGTGGGATCAAGCCCTAACCATAATATCTTAAGGAGATAACCATGGCTGATTTTGACCAAGAACTCGACGCATCAGGCCTTAACTGTCCGCTGCCTATCCTTCGCGCGAAGAAAACTCTCGCAGGAATGGATACAGGACAAGTACTTCGCATTGTTGCGACTGATCCGGGTTCTGTAAAAGACTTTGAAGCATTTTCAAAGCAAACAGGTAACGAATTAATGGATTCTGGTGAAGAAGGCGGCAAGTTCGTTTTCCGAATCAAAAAAGGTTAATCATTCGCAAAGCTTTAGGTTGTCTTCTAGCTTTGAGTTAGCAGTGACACGGAAGACCTAATCCTTGAAATATTTAAAATGATCTTTCAGTAATTTTTCGAAGGAGATTGGAAATGTCAGAAAAGAAACTCGCAATTATTGCGACTAAGGGCACACTGGATTGGGCCTATCCTCCGTTTATTCTTGCTTCTACGGCGGCAGCATTGGGTTATCAAGTGCAAATATTCTTTACCTTTTACGGGCTACAATTAGTGCGTAAGGAAATGGATCTGCAAGTGAGCCCATTGGGTAATCCGGGTATGCCAATGCCGATGGCTATGGATAAATGGTTCCCTGTATTGGGTACTGCTATTCCTGGAATGCAACGCATCATGACAATCATGATGAAATCCAAGATGAAATCAAAGGGCGTTGCCAGTGTTGAAGAGCTGCGCGAACTTTGTTTAGAAGCCGACGTAAAAATGGTTGGCTGTCAAATGACGGTTGATCTGTTTGACTTTACACATGATAACTTTATTGATGGTCTTGAATACGGTGGCGCTGCTACTTTCTTCGAGTTTGCCGGTGAGTCAGATATTACGCTTTATATCTAAGCGTTAATTGCTGTAATAAAAAAGCCCGGCTTATGCCGGGCTTTTTTATTATGTAAGGAGTGAGGGGTAAGGTGTTAGGTGTTAGGTGTAAAAAAATACCCCCTTTACGCCTCACCCCTCACTCTTTACGTACCTATTTAGAAGCTCCAACGCGCTTGTGCGCTAATAATATTTGCGTCGATTTCATATTCACCAACCAGACCGCCTTTCAGACGGTCTTCTCCGGCGGCAGTTTTACGGACCTCAGCATCATCAATAAATAAATGAGCAACACCGAAATCAACACTCATCTTTTTAGAAGGTTTGTAAGTAAAACCGGCGGTTAACCAGGTGCGGTCAGCATCGGGTGTACGAATTGAAATCAATTCAGCATTTGGAGCCGTTGATTCATCGAAGGCAACGCCTGCACGCCATGTCCATTGTTCATTTTGGTTATAAGTCATGCCGAGCGAATAACGATTACTGTCTTCGTATTTAAGGGTGGTCACGGAATCAGGTTGGGCTGCATTATCAAATTTAACGCGGAGCTCTTCAACTACACTCCAGTTAGTCCAAGTGACATCACCGTTGATGGTTAGTTTGTTATTAACTTGATGATGGAAACCAACAGAAAGACTATCTGGTAGAGTGAGGTCGGCGGTTACATCACTATCTACAAATGCACCGCCACCGCCACCACCGGCAATGATGGCTGCAATAGCTGTGTTTGGGCGAAAGTCTGCCTTACCTTTAAGTTTGTGTTTAATGCGCGAACGGTACGCCGCACCAATGCGTGTATCTGGAGTCGCTTGCCATAACATGCCGAAGTTATAACCAAAGGTCCAGTCATCACCTTTGATAATTGCGTCACCATCATCACCTTGTGGTGTGCGTCCGGCCATCGCAAAAATAGTACCAAAGTCCACAGCATTACTAATGTTCGCATCAATATACTGAGCGCTAACACCCATGCCCCAGCTAAGTGTATCACTCGCTTTGTAAGAAACACTTGGATTGATGTTAATGGTTTTAATTTCAGAATGTAGCGCGTGGTAACGACCAACCCAGCCATCGTCATAATCAGTGACTAAACCAAAAGGGGCATTAATGCCAACACCGGCTGTCCATTGATCATTAATGGCACGTGTGTAATAAAAGTTGGGTACCAGCGCGACGGGACCTGCATCGCCCCCGTTTTCGTTATTAACGTTAAGGTTCGCGGTTGTTACATGTGTTGAGCCTTTATCTTTAAACTTGGCATTAGGATCGATGACGTGGGCACCAAAGTCAGCCGCATTACGGTTTTTCAGGAAACTCATGCCCGCGGGGTTGTAATAAACAGTGGAACCATCACCTGCAGCGGTAGAACCGGTTGAGAAGGCGGCGCCCAGGCCGGTTACACTTTGTTCAACAATGCCAAAAGCGGCGGCATTTGCTGTACCTGAAAAAGCCGCAAGACTAAGACTCGCGGCAAGTAAACTTACCTTATTAAAAGGTGCATTGATTTGGCTCATCCTGATTCCCCGTGAAAATTTGTGATTTTATTGTTTATTTTATAGCTGTGCATAATGGAGCTGCTTTAAACGAAAGTAAAGCAGTAAGCCTATTATTGTTGTACAAAAGAGACATATGCAAGTAAGCGTATTGGCAGATAATTAAGTACTAATATTAATATCAGTACGTACTGATTTTAATTAATAAAACACTTTAAAAATAGTGAATAATTGTTTTATTAAATAATAAAATAATGTGTTGACAAGCGTCTTCATCATAGAGAAACTGTGGTTGTTGCAAGACAGGATGTCTTATTTTAGCAACATTGATAATTGTATTTTGCATACCTTGCTTAAGATGAGGTATGACTTATAAAAACATAAGTTTTTGTCTGCTTTGGGAGGAGACACTCTATGAAATTTTCGAAACACTTAATTGCGGTTGCAACAGCGGCGGCCATATTAGCCCCAGCAACAGCATCAGCAACAGCTGGTTATTTCTCACTTGCTTATGGCGCGAAATCACGTGGTATCTCGGGCGCAGCAACAGCACTTTCACAAGACACTTACGCAGCCGCAGTTAACCCAGCGGGTATGGCGAAGGCCGTAGGTACTAATGATGTTGGTATTTTAGTTTTCTCACCTATCCGAGAAGCTTCAACGCCTTCAACTGGTAATGGGCCGCACGATAGTGGCTCAAATGGATTTATTATTCCAAGTGGTGGTTTTGTTCGAAAGTTAAATGACAAAATGACCTGGGGTATGAGTATTTACGCCAATGGTGGTTTGAATTCCAATTACGATGATGACACTAATCCTGCTAGTAATGGACGTAATCCGTACGGTTACCCTGATCGTCTTGGTGTTGATTTAGCACAGTTAATTTTTGCGCCAACCATTACTTATGAACTTAATAAGAACCACACATTTGGCGCATCATTGTTAGTTGGTTATCAGCAGTTCAAGGCACATGGTCTACAAGGCTTTTGTGGTTTAAAAGGTGATGGTCTTTGTGATGGTACACCGACAGATCCGGATATTGGTACTGCAGCAGCTAATAAAGGGCTAACTAACCAAGGTTACGATAGCGCATGGGGTACAGGTTTACGTGTTGGTTGGCAGGGTAAGTTGAGTGAGAACGTATCTGTTGGTGCGGCGTACTCTACCAAAATCTACATGGATGAATTCAGTAAGTACGATAAACTATTTGCAGAGCAGGGTGACTTTGACATTCCTGCGAACTGGTCAATTGGTATTGCCGGCAAGGTCTCACCAAAAGTAACTGTTTCTGCAGATATCCAGCGAATTCTATATAGTGACGTGAAGTCAATTGCAAACGACGGTCCATTGACTACTAACCCTACAAACGTTTTCCCGGATGGAAATAATTTCCTTGGCACAGATGATGGTCTTGGTTTTGGTTGGGAAGATGTGACTGTGTTTAAGGTTGGTGCTGTTTACGAACACAATGCAAACTTCACTTACCGTTTTGGTTATGCACATAATACGCAGGCATTTGATAACGATCAGCTTGCTTTTAATGTGTTGGCACCAGCAACAATTCGTGATCATATTACAGCTGGTTTCACTTACCGTCCAAATGGCAAAGATAATCAGCAGGTAACCTTTACCTTTATGCATGGCTTAGAAAAAAGTCAGAGTGGTGCATATCCTGCTGCATTTAATGGCGGCACTGTTGGTAGAACTGAACTGCAAATGTACCAAAATGCATTTGATTTCCAATACACCTGGACTTACTAAGCTAGTTAGTTATATCGTTTGAGAAAAGGCCATGCTTTTGCATGGCCTTTTTTATGCCTGGTTATATTGCTAGAAATTGTGATCTATTAGGTCTAGCGCGTATAATGATGCACATGTAAACCATTATTGGAACTCGATATGACGCGGTTAGAAAATCTTCTGATCTTTATGTTATGCGCATTACTTCCTTTCAATTTATTCGCAAGCGAACTTGATGCGATCAAATTAGAATTAGCGACGGCGAACTATGAAGACGTTGCGGTTCAGCGATATTTTGATGCAACGGTTGAAGCTGTCCACAAAGCAACGATTGCTGCGCAAGTCTCAGAACGTATCACGGAAATTAATTTCGATGTCGATGATTATGTTGAGCAAGATTCCGTATTACTTCGTTTTAATGATACTAAACAGCGTGCGCGTCTTGAGCAGGCACAAGCAGGACTTAGAGAAGTCTCTGTTGCGAGTAAAGACGCGGAAACTGAATTAACACGGATTCGTGATATTTACGCAAAAAAATTAGTTGCTAAGGCGGTACTTGATAAAGCCAATGCGGCATATAAAGGTGCCCTGGCTCGCCAGATGCAAGCTAAGGCCCGGTTAAAAGAAGCGACGGAACAGCTGGAGCAAACGATTGTGCGTGCACCATATAGCGGGATTGTCACTCAGCGGCATATTGAATTAGGTGAAACCCCGTCCATTGGTAAACCGTTAATGACAGGGTTGTCGCTGAATCGTTTACGCGTTGTTGCCAATGTTCCGCAACGTTTTATTTCAGTATTACGAAATGGCTGTTGTCCTGCACGAGTTATCTTACCTGGAGACAAGCAACAAAGCGTTGCAACAAAGAAGTTAACTATATTTCCGATTGCAGATAGCCAAAGTCATAGCTTCAAAATTCGTGCTGATCTTGATAAAGGTGAACATGGATTGTATCCGGGCATGTTGGTTAAATTGGTATTGGAAATTGATACTCAAAAACGTTTGATGATTCCTTTAGAAGCCCTGGTGCATAGAGGAGAAGTTACTGGTGTATATGTTTTTGACAAGTCTAAGGTTATTTTTCGTTTAGTTAAAAATGGTCTTGTTCATGATGATGGTCGAGTTGAGATACATGCGGGCCTTGAGCAAGGCGAACGTGTTGCACTTGATCCCATCAAGGCAGGGATTCTCCTCAAGGAACAAATCGCACAATGAGCGAACAGCTTGGCATCTCTGGGCGTATTGCACGCAGCTTTTTATTATCAGAAATAACACCCTTGCTGGCATTAGTGGGTTTGTTATTAGGGCTATTTGCGGTGCTGGTTACACCACGCGAAGAAGAACCACAGATCAGCGTTACCTTTGCCAATGTCTTTATTCCCTATCCCGGTGCGACAGCGACTGAGGTTGAGCACTTAGTTACAACATCGGCTGAACAAGTCTTATCGGAAATCGAAGGCGTAAAACATATTTATTCTGTTTCTCGTGCGGGCATGTCAGTTCTATCTGTTCAATTCACGGTTGGCGAAGATCGTACTCAAGCGATTGTGCGTTTATATAACGCGGTGTACTCAAATCAGGATTGGTTACCCGCCAATTTAGGTGTCGGCCAACCATTAATAAAGCCACAAGGTATTGATGATGTGCCAATTGTAACTGGCACCTTATGGAGCGAGGATGAAAATATTACTGCAGAGGAATTATTGCAGGTTGCTCATGGTATTGAAACGGAGTTGAAACGCGTTCCAGGAACGCGTGATATTTACACTGTTGGCGGTCCAGAACGCCTCGTACATGTACAAATTGATCCTCAACAATTGAGTGCTTATGGCATTGATTTACAAGATTTACGCAACGCCTTATTAGCGGCTAATAGCGCAGATGATGTCGGTATGCTGACGACAAATAATAGGAGTATTGCAGTTCGAGCGGGGGATTGGTTAACGCGAGCAAGTGAAGTGGCGCAGCTTATTATTGCAACGCACAATGGTTCACCTGTTTATCTGGAGGATGTGGCAACAGTTACGTTTGGTTCTGATGAACCTGAACAGTATGTCTGGTTTGGTACCGGGGCGGCGGCGGCAACGAAAGGAATTACTGCGCGAGGTGATTTTCCTGCGGTGACAATAGCGATAGCTAAACAATCAGGAACAAATGCAGTCGATATTTCCAATCAAGTTATTCAGCGGTTTGAAAAATTAAAAGGCACAGTTATCCCTCAAGGTGTGAGCGGAACCTTAACGCGAAACTATGGTGCGACAGCAAACGATAAGGCGCAAACGCTTATTGGGAAATTAATTTTTGCGACAGGTTTTGTGGTTTTGTTAGTGCTATTTGCGCTAGGTTGGCGCGAAGCCATTATCGTGGGTACAGCGATTGTTATTACTTTGGCATTGACCCTGTTTGCTTCATGGGCTTGGGGCTTCACTTTAAATCGAGTTTCGTTGTTTGCGTTAATATTTTCGATAGGCATTCTTGTTGATGATGCCATTGTGGTCGTTGAAAACATTCATCGCCATATCGTTATGGGCAAACAGTCCTTAGTTGACGCAATACCCGTTGCAGTAGATGAAGTGGGCGGCCCGACAATATTGGCAACCTTTGCCGTGATTGCAGCATTATTGCCAATGGCTTTCGTTACCGGGTTAATGGGGCCGTATATGAGCCCAATACCGATCAATGCAAGTATTGGTATGTTGATTTCCTTGATTGTTGCATTTGTGGTGACGCCTTGGTTAACGCATGTGATTTTAAAAGATGGCGGATTGCAT
>Ga0316204_10008949_pt1 | contig 13619 bp, 14 predicted proteins | sample 6monrhotite_MG_2_FD_205661 | JGI IMG/M metagenome (GOLD analysis project Ga0316204, IMG submission 205661) | Microbial mat bacterial communities from mineral coupon in-situ incubated in ocean water Damariscotta River, Maine, United States -... | ecosystem: Environmental > Aquatic > Marine >... | reverse complement strand
TCTGACCAGTAATATTCCCGAGATATTACCTTTCATTGCCTATGTGCTGTTTCCTATTCCATTACCCATTACAGTCGTTCAGATCCTTGCCATCGACCTGATCACCGACATATTACCCGCTATTGGTTTGGGTAACGAGCCTGCAGAGGCTGATATTATGCAGCGCCCACCAAGACGAAGCACCGAGCGTCTGGTCAGCTTTAAGACTTTTATCCGCAGTTACGCGCTCATCGGCCCTGCCGAAGCATTCATGTCTTTTCTGGTTTTTTTCACTGTCCTGTATGGTGGTGGCTGGAGCTGGGGGGCGCCTCTGGCGACCGATACGGCGCTTTATGGTCAGGCCGCCGGGGCATTTCTGGCGACGATTATATTCAGCCAGATAGGCAATGTCATGGCTTGCAGAACCAACCGCCAGAGTGCTCTACCATACCTGTTACGCATTAATCCGTGGATAATGGCCGGGATTTTGGTCGAAATTGTGTTTATCATCAGCATTATTTATATACCAGTCTTTCATCATTTCTTTTCTACATTCACACTTGAAGTACAAAGTTGGCTACTGATTCTATTGGCGCCCTGGGTAATTTTTACTATTGAGGAATTGAGAAAGTATTTGGCCCGACAGGGAATGCAAAGCTTTAACTTATAAGCATTTAAAGGCTCAAATTATTTATCACTATAAATTTTAGCTGTCATCTGGCATTATTTTGTAAAACCCAACCCATTACAGGTCTTGAAACAATATGAAAATAATAGAAGTCATTACTCATCGCGACCACATCGATCTCGTGGAAAATATCGCCAGGGAACACGGCGCAGTTGATCAATGGCATGCAAGTTCGTCGGATGAAGATGAACGACAGGTAATGAGGCTGCTCTTCGATGACAGTCACAGGCAAGCGGTGATGGACGCACTGCAAAGCATCCTGGTTACTCACGACATAACCAGAATCGTGGTAATGTCTGTCGAGGCCATATTGCCGCAAATGGAGACCGTGGACAAAGAAAAAGAAAAAAGCAGTTCTCAGGGAGCAACTCGAGAAGAGCTGTATCACAGTATTTCTAAAAATGCAGAGTTAAACAGCAACTTCCTGCTGCTGGTCTTTTTATCAACCATTGTGGCCTCTATCGGCCTGATTTAGAATAATGTCGCAGTGGTTGTCGGCGCTATGGTCATCGCCCCGTTATTGGGGCCTAATATTGCACTTGCCCTGGCTGCAACTTTAGGCGAAACACCGTTAATATGGACATCGTTGAGAACCAACCTGGCCGGTTTAGGTTTAGCATTAGGTCTTTCGCTTATTATTGGCCTGATATTTCCTGCCGATCTGAACAGCCAGGAGCTAATCTCGCGCACCTTTGTCGGAATTGACTCGGTAGTGCTGGCCCTGGCCTCAGGTGCTGCTGCGGTATTATCACTGACCACCGGATTGTCAAGCGTACTCGTTGGCGTCATGGTTGCCGTAGCAATTACTGCCACCAACAGCAACCATAGGCCTGATGCTTGGCTCAGGCCAGCTGGATTTGGCTTTTGGCGCCACGTTACTGCTGGCGATGAATGTTGTCTGCGTTAATCTGGCGGCGAAAGTAGTTTTTTTGGCTCGCGGTATCAAACCCCGTACATGGCTTGAGAAACGCAAAGCTAAACAGTCGATTATTACTTACCTGGTTTTCTGGATCATTTCTCTTTTGGTACTGTTACTAGCGATATATCTACGTGGTCGCTTATGAATCTTGACCTGTGCGCTGCACACGTAATTTTTAAATACTACGTTCACTCACTTCCTGAGCAGTAAACCGATGACCTGCCGATACCACATATTCACCTTCTTTTGGAAAATGACTATGGAGTAATAAATTTGACCAAAATGCTTAATGGCAATGCAATAACCGATGCAATGATTTTTACCGGATCAAAAACCGCAATGGTTTTCGGTGTCACTTCAGCAAACAGTAACAATAACATCACAAGGAGACTTATAACGTCGCTCCACTCGGCACCAAGCACCACCAGGATACCGGTCATATAAGCAATTGCCGCGACATTGATAATCTCGTTGCCAAAGAGAATGGAGATAATTAGCTGACGAGGTCGTTTAGTAATGACTTCAGTAGATCAAAACGCGTGTTTCGCTCACGTATCAATTGTTGCAGGTCAAAACGTGACAACGAAAACAGTGTTGTTGATGGCATCCATATCAAACCATTCAGTTGTTATATAGAAAAATTGTCAATGGTAATTTTTTTGGAGTCACAAAACATATTGCCACAGACGAACCCATTGTTGCGAATGCATTATTCATAAACCAATGCTCTCGCCATAGTGTGGGATATTAGCATGCCAGCCTTCCTGGGCAAGCTTGTTCTGAAAGGCCGTCTTTGCATCCGGTTCGCCATGTATCAGGTACAGCCGGGTATGTGGCTTATGAAAATTCTTTAACCAGTCAACCAGCTGAGACTGACCGGCGTGTGCAGAAAAACCGCCCAGAGTATGTATGGCTGCTCGAACAGCAATTTCTTCACTGCCCAAACGAAAAGTTTTGGCACCATCGACCAGTGCGCGTCCGGGGGTGCCAATGGCTTGATAGCCAACAATAACTACATGGGCGTCGCGTTTCCACAAATTATGTTTAAGATGGTGACGAATGCGGCCACCGGTACACATGCCGCTACCGGCAATGATAATAGCGCCCGATTCAATCTTATTAAGGGCAATAGACTCTTCCGTCGTTTTTGAATAACGCAGCACCGGTAAAAATGAATGCAAGCTGCGGGATGCCACAGGCCCCATGGCCGCGCTGTCTTCCTGATTAAAAACATTCTGATATCGATGATAAACTTCGGTAGTAGCAATAGCCATAGGGCTGTCAAGATAAACAGCCTGCTGCTTCAGTTTGCCTTTCTGATACAACTCTCCGAGGCGAAAAATGATTTCCTGAGTACGGCCTACAGCAAATGACGGTATCAGGATATTACCACCGTTCTCTGATGCTTTAGTGATGATATCTTCGAATTCCTTCAAAGTATCATCCATCGGCAGATGATTGCGATCCCCATAAGTCGATTCCAGAAGTAGAACATCGGCTTCTGAAATTGACTCGGGATCTTGCAGCAAGGCGGCATAACTATTTCCAAGATCACCGGAAAATACCAGTTTTTTTTCTTCTGCACCTTCGGTTATAAACAATTCGACAATAGCGGAACCCAGGATATGACCGGCATCGCGGTAGCAAACTTCAATGCCATCGGCTATTTTTTTACGTTGTCCATAGGAAAGCCCCAGACAGAATTCCAGCGTGATATCTACATCTTCCATGGTATACATGGGTTCAATTTTGCTCTTACCAGCTCTGCGACGACGTTTATTCTCCCATTCCGCATCACGCAGTTGCAGAGAAGCTGAATCTCTGAGCAAAATTTCCAGCAGGTCACGAGTCGGATAGGTCATATACATCGGACCGTTATAGTCGTCGGCGACCAGTTTTGGCAAGCGTCCGGAATGATCCAGATGGGCATGTGATAGAACAACCGCATCCAGCTTGCTAATATCGAAGGGAAACGGCTTTTCATTGGCTTTTTCTTCTTCACGGGTACCTTGAAAAAGGCCACAATCTAATAATATGGTACTTTGTTCGGTTTCAATTAAGTAAGATGAACCGGTAACACCTTCAGTTGCACCATAGAATGTTAATTTTGCCATTGTGTTCTCCAGAAATTGATTCTGTCTTCTAACAACAGAAAAATATTTTATATTCAATTTAATTATCGAATGTGATATCAGCAAAAACAAGAAATGAGTTTCATATATTCCTTTGTAAGCGCTTAATCAACCACTTACTTAAAAATTTTCCACTCCAGATACAGGTGGCATTATACCATTGGAGCATGTCATCGTAGCTTCAATCCTGACGATTCAGATTGGCGCAAGCTCATAACCTATCTCAAAAGGTGACTCATAATTCGGAGGATGGAATTCAGCAGAAATCAATTCTTCCACTTATTTTAAAACACAGCCATCATTACCAGCATATAAAAAACAAAATGGATAGAAATAAAAACGATGAATTTTTAGGCTTCTTCTGCTTCTGATTCCTCATGCTCATGAGAGGCATTGACATCCGGTAATAATTGGGCCCGGATTTTAGCATCAATTTCAGCAGCAATTTCAGGATTTTCTTTCAGGTAAGCTCTGACTTTATCCTTACCCTGCCCTATCTTTTCACCATTATAAGCGTACCAGGCACCGGATTTATCAATAAAACCTTCTTTGACGCCCAGAGTAATTAATTCACCTTCGTAGGAAATTCCTTCACCATAGAGAATATCAAATTCAGCCTGTTTAAACGGCGGGGCTACTTTATTTTTCACCACTTTAACCCGGGTTTCATTGCCCAGGATTTCATCACCTTTTTTGATCGCGCCGATACGACGGATATCCAGACGAACAGAAGCATAGAATTTCAGTGCATTACCACCGGTTGTGGTTTCAGGGTTACCAAACATCACGCCAATTTTCATTCGGATCTGGTTAATAAATATCACCAGCGTATTGGAGCGTTTAATCACACCGGTCAGTTTACGCAGTGCCTGTGACATCAGACGGGCCTGTAAGCCCATATGGGAATCTCCCATATCACCATCAATCTCAGCCTTTGGCGTCAGCGCCGCGACGGAATCAATCACCAGTACGTCGACCGCGCCAGAACGAACCAGCATATCGGTTATTTCAAGCGCCTGTTCACCCGTATCAGGCTGGGAAACCAACATCTCATCAACGTTGACACCCAGCTTTTCAGCATAGACCGGATCCAGAGCATGTTCGGCATCGATAAACGCTGCCGTGCCGCCGGCTTTTTGTGCGGCGGCGATCACCTGCAGGGTTAAAGTGGTTTTACCGGAGGATTCCGGTCCATAGATTTCTACAACTCGGCCTTTTGGTAATCCCCCCACTCCAAGAGCGACGTCCAGTCCCAGAGAACCCGTTGAAATTGAATCTACCTGAATGGCCCCGGCATCCCCCATGCGCATAACGGAACCTTTACCAAACTGTCGATCAATTTGTGAGATTGCCGCTTCAAGTGCTTTTTGCTTGTTGTCATCCATATTTTATAACCTGTAGTTGGCTTACCATTTATTTTATAGAAGAATATTTTATAGCGATTTTTTTATATTGGCTAAAAGCTCATTATTTCATAGAAAGATAATAAGGGCTATTTTTTTAAAGCTTCTTTGAAATTTGTACACTAATTATAAGAAGTCTTTTGAAATTGGTCAAGCGTTGTTTTGTCAGGTGATTGAACTGGACATAATTTGCAGGAGTTGCTGCAGAGAAAAAATTGCGGATTGAGTTCTAATGGCTTCACGATTTCCAGAAAATCGTTCAGTGGTGGTCATAAAACTGATCGTTTTACCTTGCTCACCCGGATAAGCCCAGCCAAAGCAAACGGTGCCCACCGGTTTTTCATCCGTACCGCCATCCGGTCCGGCTATACCCGTGATCGATAAAGAAAATTGTGCCGGAGAGTGCTTTAAAACGCCCTCTGCCATGGCTTCGGCAACCGGCTCGCTGACCGCGCCCCACTCATCCAGAAGACTCCGCTTAACCCCGAGCATCTGTTCTTTGGCCAGATTACTATAAGTGACAAAACCGCGTTCAAACCACAGGGAACTGCCGGGACGATCCGTGATCAACTTGGCAACCAGTCCTCCGGTACAGGATTCTGCTGTCGCAATTTGCATCTTATTAGTGACACAAACTTCAGCCAAACCATCAAGAATATTATCTAACATTTTGTATTTCAATTTGAATTTAAAATTTATCTAGAAACTGGTTTAATTGTTTAAGCAGAACTATAATTACGCTTGACTGTTAATTTTATGCAAAACCTTTATTTAGCTCAAGGCCGTTGATTTAGTTCAAGACTGTTTATTTAGTTCAAGACTGTTTATTTAGTTCAAAACTGTTTATTTAGTTCAAAACTGTTTATTTAGTTCAAGACTGTTTATTTAGTTCAAAACTGTTTATTTAGTTCAAAACTGTTTATTTAGTTCAAAACTGTTTATTTAGTTCAAGACTGTAAATTTTTTAACCATGCAAATTTCTAATCCTATTCTTTCACAATTTATTGGCTCGACTGTTAATCGTGAACAGCAGGCAAACCGGTTCCCGGCCAAACCCGTTACCATTGAAGGTCAGGTTGTTGATGAGGATGAAAAGAAAAAGAATTCCCGAGCAGTTGCTGAACAGGATGGTGCTAAAAATGAGACCTCGGATAATTTTGTATTAGAAAATGAAGCACAATTATTAATACGTCCGGTCACTGAGCCTGTTCAGGCTAATGACACCTCAACGATACAAAAAGGCCTGGCAGAGAATAGTGCAAACGGTAATCCAGCTTCATTAAATGCTTCAGCACAATCATCCAGCAGTGAGCAGGGCTTTCCTTTTGGCAACCGAAGAAGTTTTAACGGTCTTGCCGGCAGCACTTTGATCATTCAAAATTATTTAAATAATACCCCAGAACAACTCAACCGTTCATCTGGAAGTTCTCCCGGCTTCTCTTCAGGAGCGATCGACTATTTTGTTTGAAAGATTTAAAGCACATCTTCCATTGACAGGCCAATGATGTACTGATCATTTTCCTCATCATGCAAAGCCCGTACAACTTTTGCCTTCGCAGTGAGTGGGGTGACCGTCTGAATGACTGGATGGATAGTAACATCCAACTCCTGCCCTTCAGATAATTTTTGTGCTGTGATGAACTTTACCCCGGTAGCACTGAGATTTTTACCATCACCGGTATATTTTTCCGAGCTTCCTGAAATAGAAAATTCAATGTGGCAATCCACGGACATGCGATAAAAAGAACGCTTTTCGTCATAATTGATAGTCATAAATGTGTGAACCCGAATCAATACGATTAATTTAGCTTAGTCCAGAAGCCAGATAAGTCCCTGAACGGAATATAAAGAGCTATTTTTTAAGTTCTAATAATAGCAGTTTATTGTAAAAAAACAGTGAAATAACTCATTTTATTGTAAAACTTTAACTTCTATCACTTTTCAGAGGTCTTTATACCAATTTTAAGTAAAGACTTTTTCTTTTCTGAACTGACAAAGTAATGGCGTTTATTCTTACTCAGGCACATTGCTTCCGGCTGAAACATTTTTTTATATTTCAGCGAGTACTCATACTGCCATCGCTCGCCTGGATTTTCTCTTTGATAGCGATGAATGCGTCTATAAGTATTTATAGACATCAATCGACCATCCGCAGTGATATCCAGGGCACTGGGATTAACAATTTCAGCAAAACTGGCAACCTTAACCGCCTGCTGAATCCCGGCATCATTCTCTGGCTTTAAAGGCAGCTCAAACATCAGCGTCGGTTTAGTCTTTTTGGTCAGCAATACAATTTTTTCACGCACGATATCCACTGCAACTGACTCAACATCATAGGCCTGGCCATCTTCATATTGAAAGAAAAAAGACCACTCGGGTGAAATGGTCGAACGACCAACATTATTAAGTTCCGGCTCTCTGATAATGCTGATTCGATGTCCCAATAACATATTCAGGTTATCACCTGTGTCAGCAATTAACAAATAGTGATTACCCTGATATTGAAAGGCATCCATATCTTCCCAATCAATGCTTTCAATGTCATCAAGATGATAAGTACCTCTGTCTCGGCCCTGGTCATCCACGGCATAGATAATAGGCATATGGCCGCTGTCATTATGAGTCCATAATAGCTCGCTGTTTCGTGTCGAGCAGGCCAGGCCACTGGATTCAGTAATTTGTTTATTGGTAAACGTGAAACGAGTTTGTTGTTCAGGCTTTTTAATAATTAATTCGGCCCGGGCATGGCAGGAAAAAAAAATAGCACCAGCGACCACAATAATAACAATGCCTAAGGGAAATTTTGCCAGGTTCATTAGCTTCATTTATAACAATGGAAACACGGCTTGAGTATTCTGATGTAATTGGTTCAATATTATATCGTCTTTGGCTTCGCCATCACACAGGGAGATAAAGGTCTGGGCAATTTCCACCAGATAGTGCGGACTATTTCGTTCTCCATGATGTTCAAACGGACTCATATCCGGGGCATCGGTTTCCAGTACCCAGCTATCCAATGGCAACTTTGACACCAGTGAGCGCAGCCTGGTGGCTTTGGGATAACTAAAGGCACCTCCAAAGCCCAGTTTGAATCCCAGTTTAAGATATTCTTTTGCCTGTTCATAGCTGCCGCTATAAGCATGAATAATACCTTTTATTGCCGGTGATGCTTTGAGATATCGTATGACCTCATCGTGGGATTTTCGGGCATGAATCAGGACCGGCAGCTGATACTGCAGGGCAATCTGTAATTGCTCAGAAAAATAAAGCTTCTGCTCATCCCTGTCCAGATCGGAACGATAGAAGTCCAGCCCTATCTCCCCAATTGCGACCAATGATTGAGCGTCACAAAGTTGCGCCAGTTTATCAAGATCCGAGCTATGATGGTCCTGAATAAAACAGGGATGCAAACCGAGGGCGGGAAAGAGACTTTGGTTTTCAGAACAGATGGCTAATAATCTGCGCCAGTCTTTTTGGCAGACTCCTGGCACAACGATAGCAGTAATATCCTGCTCAAGACACTGTTTGATAATCCAGTCCCTGTCTTCATCAAACACCTGAAAGTCCAGATGACAATGGGTATCAACTAATGTTAAATTGTTGTGCATGGTTTAAATTCTGAAGCTATTTAACTACTTAACCATGGAACCAAAAACTTCTTTTAACAGTTCGGTCGAGCGCGCCGCCGGATTCTGGCGAATTAATTTTTCCTGATCCGCAATTTTAACAAACAGGCCTTCCATGGTTTTATTGGTTACATAGTCATCAATTTCCGCAGCATTGCCCAGGTAAGAATCCATTAAGCCAAAGCTGTCATAACGCTTAACCTGGGACACCATCGCTTTATAATACTGCGTAACCTGATTACTATCCATGGACTTGGTCACATAGGGTTTTATCAATTGAGTTAATTGTTCCGAGGTATTTTTTTTGAAATAATCAGTCGCTGCCGTATCTCCGCCCGATAGAATACCCTGAGCGTCAGTCAGAGACATTTTTGCAATGGAGTCAATGAAGATATTACTGACCTGAGGCACCGCCTGTTCAGCCGCACGATTCATGCTGGCAACGAATTCATCGGCCATCTTTTCCTGGCCGAAAGATCTCAGGGTAGATTCGACTTTCTGTAATGGTTCCGGCATCAGAATTTTAACGGCCTGATCATTTAAGAATCCATCTTGCTTGCCCAGCATATTAATGGCGGTTTCTACCCCGGAATTCAGTGCTTCTTTCAGACCCTGGGCGACCTGTTGATTGGATAAAGATGACGTCGCTGCTGATTGCCCAGTAGTTCCAGAAGTACCTTTAATCAGACTATCAGCATCTTTAAGCAAATCCTGCCAACCCGCAAATCCCGGGGTAATAAACAGAATGCCGGAAAGCGACAGGGAAATAACCAGTAATCGTTTTTTTATCATAATTTCACCATAAATTTTTTATCTTCGTGAATCCCCTTTAGATTTTTCCTAAAGGGGATTAAGCTTTCTATACTAAAGAACTCTAACTTAAAAGAACACTTGTTTAAAAGAACAATAGTTTAAAAAACTGGATATGTAACGGCTTTAGTTTCTAACAACACCTGATTTTGCTTGGCATTACGGCCTTTTTTAATCGAAGTTTCATACAATAGCTCCTGTTTTTCGCCGACAGCCAGTTGAGAGTGTATATCAACTGTTTGAAAATCATGCTTTTTAATATTCAACTTGCTCAGTACTTCAGCATCACCTTGAACGAGCCGACGAATTTCAACTTTAATCGGTTTGTCGGTAAAATTTTTCAAATGCTGGACATAAAGACTATGTTCATCCCAGCCTGCAACTTTACTATTATGATCGACGATAATGTGTCCGTCTCCTATTCTTCGATAGACATTGCCTTTTCGGTAATGCATCCAGATGTTATCACGCCAGTTTTTTAAATTCACCAACTGGAAAAAGATTTCCGGATCGATACCACTATTGAGCTCGACTTTTTCACCGACAGAGGTATATTTAAGTGCTATGCCTTTAATATAAGTCAGACTGCCCTGCTGATTGTTCTGATAAATCTGTATATTGCCTTCAGGTAAAGGGGCTTCACCCAATGATGACTTCTTATCATTCTTAAACATCAGTACCCTGGCCAGAATATTGCCATATTCCCTGGGACGGTAGCGATAGACCGTATCCACCTCAATTGCTTTGGCATGGCCACTGCGCAGACGTTTGGACCATTGATTGGGGATTGTTTCAGTGCCTTCGATGCTAAATATATAGTATTCGCTCAGACTTTCCTTGGCCACGTCTTTCTCTTCTTCCATGGCATCTGCCATAACCGCCGAAGGCATTGGGGCCATTTCATACCGACCACTGGCTTTAGTCATCATTTCTTTAGCCATTCTGGCGCGCATGGCTTTTTTCCTTTGACTGATTTCATCGCGAGCAACATTAGCCTGCCTGACCAGAGCTTCTACTCGTTCCACCAGATTGATTTTTCCCACCACCAGACGCACCTGGGCATTGTCATAATCCTCGCCGGAATGATTGCTGACGGTGATAAAACTATCCAGTGACATCGATTTTCCGGATTGCGCCAATATGGCTGAATAATCCGCACGCCAGGTGATACCGGAAGTAAAATATGAGATTTCCACAGTGGCAAGGGTTTCCACGCTACTGCGTATATGCCAGTACAACATTTGCGGCTTTTCATGGGGAAACGTGGTATTGGTCAAATAAATTTCACCCGGATGAGAAATAAAATCCACCTGTACCGAAGTGGGATCAATCTGGGTATTCGCCCAGCTAAACTGCAGACGATTTTGGCCTTTTTTAATACTGATCTGACGGGTTTCCCGAACCAGGGTTAAATCTTCAGAATTATAGATGGTTAATTGTACACTCTCTCTTGAAGGCAAGGTGGATAGATCAATATTTTTTGCCATGACTGGATTGGTTATCATTAAAAATAACAAACTTGATATTGATAATATGACCCTGAAGGCGCTTTTTTTAAGGTTGTTGTTTATAGTCATTTTGCTCACCACTCATTGTTAAAATTAATATTCAATTTCTTTTCCAGTTTCTGAACTTTATCAGTGCCTTTGCGCGCCGGCAGAGTGACTTGATAAGCAATCTTTTCACTGGACGTGAGTTTTTTAAGTGGTTTTTCAGCAAAGGATGTATCCTTGCCAACCTGCCATTCAATATGATTTTTTGGCCGTGATGAATTACGCGACACAAACACTTCATTACGTAAGTGAGGCAATGACTCCTCGATAGTCAAGGTCACCGGCTTATCTTTGAAATTCTCAATTTCGTATTTCACCAGAGCATCAATATTGTATAAATTGCCATTAATTTTTTGCCGTTTTTTGCGTTCAATTATACGTTTCACAACAATATCCCTGGCCTGGCCAATAAACAGTTTCTGTTCATCGTCTCTGGCGGTAAATTTACCCCAGTCCTCACCGACAAAAACATGGGTGCCTTTGTTGTCCTGCTGAAATATTCGAAACTTACCTGGCGCCATTGAATGCTTGCCTAAGTTATGCTGCGCATCATTATGTATGTGATAGTGCATAAAGACATTAAGTTTATCCTGAGCGCGATTGCGATAACCCAGTTCTGAGGCATTAACGGTATAGCTCTTGTTAATTGGAATAGCGGAATATTGATGATTAAGAAATTCCTGGGTTTCATTCAGTCCCATCGGTAAGGCAATATTCTTATCCCTTCCGGTATTCATATCCGCATTTAAAAATTCTTCTCCTGATTGATTGATGATCTTGATATATTGTGAAAGGTCCATCTGGCTTTCGTCACTATTCACTTTGGCCAGATAATGGTATTTCTTATCCAGACGATTAATGGCGTAAGTGATGCGTACTCTGGCACTGCCATTATCACTGGCCGATACTTTCCAGGTCAGTGCCGATTCACCCGGAGGATAGCTCACCGATAGAACATTGCTTTTCAGTGATGATTTTGTCTTATCCGGCAAGACTCTCAAAACTATGGTCTCAGGCCTGATTGAGGTATTGTGCCAGGAAAAATCAATATCATTATTACCTTTTTTTAAGGGGACAATGCGTTCTTCTTCAATAATGGTCGTGTCTTCGTTCTCCAGTTGAATTTCAACATGTTCTCGAACGGGTAAGGTAATCAATTTTATTCTTGCATAACTATTGACCGATATTACACATAAACCAAGGGCAATGATCCCGTAAAGCGTTTTGTGTTCCATTTCTGTTCTCCATAAATGAGTTTTTATTAATTAATGAGGGCCAAATTGATCAATTGTGTCAGTATAGACGATATACTTTGAGAAAAGGGTTAAATGAATTTAAGAAAGTGACACAAACTTACCAGAGAAATAAACATCAACCTTGCAGAACAGAAAAGCAAACGCCTGGGCTGATAGCGGGCAGTTGACATTCTCAAACTGCAATTTCAATATTGCAAACAATGTCAATCACCAGGCATTGGCAACGCTTAAGAATCGTCACCGGAAATATAATGTTCCAATTGCTCAATCATAAACTTTTGTTCAGCAATAATATCCTTGACCAGATCACCAATTGCGACCATGCCCACAACTTCATCCCCTTTTAGCACAGGCAGATGGCGAATACGCCGCTCGGACATGACGATCATGCAATCATCCACAGTCTGACTGGGAAAGGTATAATACACCTGGGTGGACATGATATCCTTTACCCTGGTATCCGCCGATGAGCGCCCCTTAAGGATCACCTTGCGAGCGTAATCCCGCTCGGATAACATGCCAACCAGCGCCCCTTCCTTTAATACAGCCACTGCACCAATGCCTTTTTCATCCATTAATTTGATGGCGTCAAAAACACTATCTTCCGGAGTCACACTCCAGAGTCCATGGCCTTTTTTATCCAATAACTCACCAACTGTGATCATGCGCTTCCCCTAAATAGATTATATTGACTATAATTCTGTTTATAGACTAAAACACGATATTAATCCAACCAGGCATTTTCCGGTAAGTTGATATCTTCATGAGGAAAGATTCTTCTTATAAACAATGTAATGACAACACTTCAGCAAAAAATGGCGGACTTTGGTTTTGAGTCCAATGATGATTATGAGTTTCAATTGCGCTGTCTGATGAACAGTAATTTCGACGGCATCAAAACCATCAATATCGAAGGTGATAAGGGCCGTCGAAAAACGGCCTTTGCCCATGCCCTGGGACTGGCACTTGATTACCCAAACCAGTTTTATTATGACTTTACGCAAAAATCCGAAGCAGAAGGCAAAGTCGTCATTCCCCCCAGTGAAGATGAACATGGCATTTCAGAGCCACCGGTCGCAGATTTTGACCATATTATGAGTGAGGCCTGCGCCTTTAGTGAGGGAGAGGCCACTATCTTGATTCTGGATCAGCTGCATGACGCTGATTTTAAAGATCATATCCGTATTTATCACTTTATAAAATCACAGGAATGGTCTTTTGGTAATAATTCACTCAAAGCCAGTGCCAAAAAT
>Ga0316204_10008948_pt1 | contig 13619 bp, 16 predicted proteins | sample 6monrhotite_MG_2_FD_205661 | JGI IMG/M metagenome (GOLD analysis project Ga0316204, IMG submission 205661) | Microbial mat bacterial communities from mineral coupon in-situ incubated in ocean water Damariscotta River, Maine, United States -... | ecosystem: Environmental > Aquatic > Marine >... | reverse complement strand
GAGCCTTTCAAGGCCCCCAACACGCCACTGACTGCAGCCTTCAACACAGAACCTGGATTGGCGGTGACAAAGGCTCCAAGAGCCGCGCCACCAATAATTATCAATTCAAACGGCTGCCACAGTGCCGCAAGTTCACCGTGCGACAGTACAAAACCGCCGCCAACACAGGCCAACACAATAATATATCCAATAATAATCAGCATTTTGAGCCAACCCTGCCCTTTGTTTTATCCCTTACGTCAATTCATATCGACGCCTACCCCATTTCCTTAAACCATAAATTAACTATTTTTTAGTTGATTAAAGATTCTATTCATAAGGTCGTAATTGACTCAGTAAGGGAATGGCTTGCCTAATGAATACGGACATGGAAGACAAAAAAACACTTGAACAATGGGTGGAATACCTCAGCCAGCTTGAGTTGCCGCTGTTAAAACACTCACGCCAGGACCTAAAGGAAATGGGGTCGTATGAAAACGTCTCCATGGCCAAGCTGTCCAATATCGCGCTTACCGACCCAGGCTTAACCCTAGCCTTATTACGCGCGGGCTGCGCCATGCCCAGAAGCCGCCTGCAAGATGAAATCCACACTGTAGATGCCGCCGCCATGAAACTTGGCGCCAGCAATATCGCCAAGACCATCGAAGCGATGCCGTTTCTCGAAGACAGTATTGATGAAGACACCAAAACACTCTACATGCAGATTATCGCCCGCGACTATCATGCGGCTTACCAGGCCTACGGCTTCGCCCGAGAGCGTGTCGATATGGCCCCGGAAGAATTATTTACAGCTGCAATGCTGCATGGCATAGGCACCTTGATGCTGCTGGTTCATGGCAAAGGCGTTCTTGCTAAGTGCAGCTCACTTAATGACCTCGACATTCAAAAAGAAATACTCGGCTTCAGTCTTACTCAACTGTCGCACGCACTGGCCGAGCGCTGGAAACTCTCCAGTTTTATCATCCAAAGCCTTGAAAAACACGATGAAGATGAGCGCATCAACCCGCGCCTGTACGAAGTCCAACTGGCCGGTCAGCTGGCAATCAGCGCCGAAAAGGGCTGGCAAACTGAAGAGATGGAAATGCTGATCGAAAAGGTTGCCACGCATTTACGCTGCGATATCGAAGAAGCCATACTGGAAGTGCGTGATAATGCCATCCATTCGGCAGATGAAACAGTTTTCTATGGCGTCACCCCCGCCGCTGCCAGCCTGCCTGACCTGGATGAAGATGTTCTCAAAACATTCAGCCCACCAGAACCAGATGAAAATACAGTTACAGGTGATGAAAATGAGATAACCGCTGCACCACACAAACAGACTAAAGCTCCACCACCTGCCACTCTGGCCGCTACTGATGAGCCATTTTCACCACTCAATCACGTCATCTTTGACAAAGTTGTACAGGATTTAAAGGCTCACCTGGCCGGCGAATTCAATCTTGCCGAATTCATGGGCTTACTCAAGCGTGGCTTTCAGGATGGTCTGAAACTCAACCGCGCCTTTTTCGCCATGCTTGAGCCGGACAAAAGAAACCTGGCCTGCAGGTTCATTTTTGGCAACGAGACTGGCCTACGTAACCTGCGCATCCCGGTTAAAAATCACAACCTGTTTCAGCGCCTGCTGGAAAAACCACAGGCGATTCGTTGTCGTCAAGAAAACCTGCAAAAAATCACACCGTTGATTCCAAAGGAATTTTATAAGCTAATCAACACCAATCAGTTTTTTGTCATGACCATTCGCACCAAAGGCAAAGCGCTGGGAGTGGTGTATGTTGATCGCTACGGCAATGATTATGGTCTTGACCAAGTCGACTATGAAAAACTTTGTCAATTATGCCTGTTACTGTCTAAAGGTTTTGAACGTTTGGGCAGATAGTCTATTAGAACCGACAAATATAAATAATGCATTATTCTCTAACTCGAGAATCATATTTTCAGCTACCTGCCAGGCAGGTCTGTAAAACAAGGAAATATCATGGCGCTTGAAGATCGCAGACACGAACGCACCCAGATCAACTATGAAGACACCAATGACTGTTTTCATCTTGAAGTCTATGACCGACGCTATGTCCTCAACCGCATCCATGACATCTCCATATCCGGCACCGGCATCCAAATTCCCAATGAAATAGAACCCGGCACCCCTGTCAAACTGGTACTACGCAGCGGAAGTCACAGCGTCAGCGTTAATGGCACGACCGTCTGGAGCGATCCTATCCCACTAGGCAAAGAACCGCTGATACCACAAGAATCCACCTTCCGCACAGGCGTTCAATTTGATCCCCGCGATCGCAATTGTTCTCTGTTTTTCATGGCCTTACGCGACTTTATCGCTGACCGCAAAAAATCCGCTGACTAATCACCAAGAAAACCCATCACCTCATCACGACGCTTGATGGTATCGGAATAACCCAGGGCAATCAGCTCGCGGCAAAATGCCTTTTCAAACAATAGATAGCTCAACAGGCTAGTACCGTCTTTGTTCAAAGCACCCAGGCCACGCAGAAAGTAACGCACCGTCTTGGGTAAGTGATGGGCATATTGCTGAGCAATTTTACTAATATCGCGACTGGGAGCAATTGACAGCACTTCAATCGGCTTAAGCGACACCGTACCATCATTGATATATTTCTTTGGCACCAGCTCCAGGGTGCGATTAATTCGCTGCAAGCGCTCCAGATCCATCTCCATACTATCGAGAAAGATACTGTTCATGGCATGACCACCAATCTGCGCCAATGATGGGTATTCAGTGGTTTTTTCACGACTGTGATCTTCATCATCGGCGCCGCGCACACCAATCACCACCACCTTGGTTGCCCCCAGATGCAGGGCTGGACTAATCGGTGCAATCTGACGCATGGAACCATCACCAAAATATTCACGGTTAATTCTGACAGCTTCAAAAAAGAAAGGGATCGCCGAAGATGCCATTAAATGCTCAAGACCAATTTTGGTCGGGCAACCCACCCTGATCACTCTATCCCAGGCTTCAATCTGTTCGGCGGATTGATAAAAGGTTACCGACTGCCCCGAACTGTAGCCTGACGCAGTAATACTCAAGGCATGCAAATGGCCCGCTTCGATGGCACCACTTATTTGCTCGAATGGCATATAACGCCTAAGCAAATGTTCCAGCGGTTGCCGGTCGAACAATGCTGATGGGTTGTATTTACCCATCCCGCCCAGCATCAGGGCCGAAAACCAATGCGCCCCTGATTTGGCAATACCCAAAAAATCGCTGCGAAACACCTTATCAACAGTAAAACTGCCCCAGACCCGCAGCAAGCGAGTAACGGCATTCTGAAAATCGGGAGAATAAATAGCCAGAGCGGAGGCATTGATCGCCCCTGCCGACGTACCGCAAAGAATAGGAAAAGGGTTGGCCGTTTCCGGTGCCCGCATGCGTGCGATCGCCTTCAACACCCCGACTTGATAGGCTGCGCGTGCACCACCCCCCGCCAGGATCAATCCAACGCGAGCCTGCTCTTCTGTTTTGCTTCCTGCTAACCAAGCCATGACGTCTTGTCTGGCCTCCTCATAACTATAGGTTTAATCTACAATTATTTAACGGCAGTTAGAACTTTTAATTGAAGTGAACAATATTTAAACAGCAGCAGACACTAAATTAGTCTTGGCGACGACTGGCAATATCTACCACGTTGGCCGTCTCATCTTTCTTGGTGCCGTTGCCACGCAAGGCACTGGCTAAACCAGTTTCACCATAGACCGAATCCAGCATCATGCTCGACAGTCTCACACAGGCAGAAATGGGGGTTTTAGAACGCTGACGCTCAACATCAATACGCCATTGCAGGCGTTTGAGACGTTCAGAGTCTTTTGCTTTGGCAAGCAACGAGTCAATCATGCGCTGACGATTGAACTCAAAGGCTTCAGGATTGGTTTCTGCCATCTCTTTCCATTGATCGAAATCGAAGGCACGTTTACTAATTCCAGGCATAACAACAACCTCTACTCGTAAAAAATACATCCTACCCTTGCTCTCAATTATAGCGCAAAATACCCCTACAAACTCTAATATAACCACCCGAAAAACAAGCCGTTACAAAACGCACTCCAATTTGGATGCATATGCCAAACGATAATCCAGATATAAATAAAGCAACAAGCTACCAACTAATCATCCTGCTCAGGCAACACTGCCAGATCCAGGTTGGCGCACTAGGCCGGTTTGATTTTAAAGCGGGTTACTATGTCTACTCGGGCAGCGCCAAGCGAAATATGGAGGCCAGGCTGGCACGCCACTGCCGCAAGGATAAACCGCTACGCTGGCACATCGACTACCTCACCAGCCACCCGGCATCAGAAGTAATCGACACCAGAACCTTTGATGCGGATGAATGCCAGCTCAATCAGGCCTGCCTAGGCGCTATCCTCATCCCTGGTTTTGGTGCTTCAGATTGCATATCAGGTTGCGGCGCCCATCTTAAATATCTGGGCAAAGACCAGCCTTAGACCGCCACCTCTTGCAGCACCTCACTCAACTGTTTGATCACCTCGTCGATTTGCTCTCGACTGATGATCAGGGGCGGTGCAAATCGCACCACCGTTTCGTGAGTCTCTTTACTAAGTATGCCGCGGGTCATCAGACGCTCACAGATTTTGCGAGCAGAAACCTGATCAGGATAAAACTCAACCCCGATCAACAAACCCCTTCCCCGTACCTCCTTGATCAAGGGGCTACCTAACTGCACCAGTGCCGCCATAAAGTAATCGCCCATCTCGGCGGCGGCTTCGACCAAACCCTCTTCCTCAATCACTTTTAAACCTTCCAGCGCCACCGCGGCCGAAAGCGGATTACCACCAAAGGTGCTGCCATGATCGCCAGGCTGAAAAACACTCATCACCTCACGGCTGGCCAGAAACATCGACACCGGCAGCATACCGCCCCCCAGCGCCTTACCCAGAATCAGACCATCCGGTTTGACCGCATCATGATCACTGGCCATTAGAGCGCCGCTACGGCCCAGGCCGGTCTGGATCTCATCACAGATCAGCAAGACATTATTATCGCTACAGATCTTGGCCACCCGCTTCAGATAACCGGGCGGTGGCACAATAATGCCGCCCTCGCCTTGAATGGGTTCGACCAAAAAGGCGGCCGTGTTGGGCGTGATCGCTATCTCCAAGGCGTCAGCATCACCAAACGGCACTGAACGGAAACCCGACGGAAACGGGCCAAAACCATCCTTGTACTGCGTCTCAGAGGAAAAACCGACAATGCTGATAGTGCGGCCATGAAAGTTACCATCGCAGACAATGATCTCTGCCTGATCATCGGCCACACCCTTAACCGTATAGGCCCATTTGCGCGCCGCCTTGAGTGCCGTCTCCACCGCCTCGGCACCGGTATTCATGGGCAGGGCCATCTCGTGGCCTGTCATCTGGCAGATCTTTTCCAGCAACGGCGCCAGCTTGTCGCTATGAAAGGCGCGCGAAACAATCGCCAATTTGCTGGCTTGTTCCGTCAGCGCCTTAACCAAACGGGGGTGACTATGACCATGACTGACGGCGGAATAGGCACTCATCATGTCGAGATAACGCTTGCCGCTATCGTCCCAGACATAGACACCCTCACCCTTTACCAGCACTACCGGCAAGGGGTGATAATTGGGCGCACAATACTGTGCCTCAAGTTCAATGATCGGATTCATTCGCTGCTCCACTTATTAGGTTTAACATCTGTAGTACCAACTGCAAGGTGCGTTGTTCAACATCATTGACCGGGTTGAACTCAGCCACCTCCAGGGCTCTAAACTGTGTGTCTGACGCCAAATCCGTCAGCACTGGCAACAACTCTGCCCCCCGAATTCCACCCACAACCGGTGATCCCACCCCGGGGGCATCGGCAGGATCAAGACCATCAAGATCAATGGAAAGCCCATAGCCAGCGGTGCCCGTCTTGGCTATTGTCAGTGCCTCGGCCATGGCCGCCTCCACGCCAAGACAGTTCACCTCGTCCATGCTCATCACCCGCACCCCCAGCTGTTGCAACAGCTCAGCCTCAGGGGCTTCATAACTGCGCACCCCAAGCAGACAAAGATTCTCTGGCCGAATCACGGCCCCGCCACAGCTTAGCGACCCCTGCCCCAGCAATGCAGCAACCGGCATACCATGCCAAAATCCACTGGGACTGGACTCTGGCGTATGGGCATCCATGTGGGCATCAATCCAGATCAGACCCAGCGGGCCATCGACAGCCCGACTGACACCATGCCAGCTACCAATAGCACATGAATGATCACCACTGAGGATAGCGATACGCTGCTCGGTTGTTAGCAAGACAGCCACCGCATTGGCCAACTCGGCCACAAAAGCGTCCAACGCTGCCCGTCCCCCGGTCAATGACGGTGCAACAACCACACCCTGCCGGCCAAGGGCGGTCATCACCGCCTCGGGCCCCAAAGCACAGCGCTGGTCCGGCGCGCCAATGCCAGAAGCAGCGGCAATAATTTTAAGCTCTGACTGTTTTCCATCCATATTGATAACCATAGTTTATGAACACACTCTCATATATATCGACCACACAGGGGCAACACATTATTCATTAGCTTTTCGTAAACATGGGTTTAGAGCCAGCCGGGCAAACAGCGGTGATAGAATCGACTAACCAACCAAGGCAATCTGGATCAGCAACATGTCGCTAACAGAAAATAAATCGCTTTTTATTGATGGCCCCAGCGGGGCCTTAGAAAATCTGGCAGAAAACTTTGACCATAGTGACAATGGCATCATGATTGTCTGCCATCCCCACCCTCAACATGGCGGCAGCATGGACAACAAGGTGGTGCACAGCCTGGCGCGTGCCGGTCACGAGCTGGGCCTGGCCACACTGCGTTTTAATTACCGCGGCGTTGGCAACAGCGAGGGAGAATATGGCCAAGGTATTGGTGAAACCGATGACCTGCTGGCGGTAATGGACTGGTTAGATAACCACTTTCATGGCGTTCCGGTCTGGCTGGCAGGGTTTTCATTCGGCGCCTATGTTGCCATGCGCGCCAGCAGTCAGCGTGAGATCAAACAGCTGATCACTGTGGCACCGGCGGTAAACCTGCTGCGCTTCGAAGGGCTTGAGCCACCCACCTGCCCCTGGTTGTTGCTACAGGGCACTGAAGATGAGATTGTGCCGTTTGATAAAGTGCAGGCATGGCTGGGACAACTTACGACGCCACCCGAGACAATATTTTTTGAAGGGGTCGGCCACTTTTTTCATGGCCAGTTAGTCAGCCTGCGCCGCCAGCTGGTCGAAAAATTATCGAACCAAACTGACTAAACCAGCATTATTACGCCGCCAGCAGGCGCACCATGTCATTCAGATTGGTATCGTGTTCAAACAATTGCGTCATTACCTTAATGACCTGCTTGGGCTCCAGACCCAGCTCCTGCAACAGCTGTTGCGGCAACTCATCATCCAGCACTTCGCCGGCCTCATACATCGCCAACAGCTGATCCGTCAGGCGCGCCATATTGACGTAAATGCTAGATGCACCACTATAATTTTGATTGTGATGCTCACGCGCTGATTCCACCAATTCACTTGGTAGATTCCAGGCCTCAAGCAACCAGCTGCCCAGCTCACCATGGGTTACACCCAAATAGTCTTTTTCAATCTGGGCAAAATTTTCCATACTCTGTTCGTTCAGCAGCTTGTTCAAACCATCAAACTCTTCACGAAACAGATGCCCCAGCACCAGAAAACCAAAATCATGTAAAAGACCGATCAAATAGCTGGTGCCAGCACGCGGACGTTTCTCTTTCGGAATTTCCTTACACAACATCTGCATCAGACTGGCGCTGTAAACGGCATGCTTCCAATAATGATCCAGCCCCAGCGGACCCTGTCGAGGAATCTTAAAGGGTTTAGCCAGTGCCAGCCCCATCGCCAGGTTCATCACCATATCAAAACCCAGTACCCGAGAAATGGCGTCATGAAGATTGTCCACACCGCCCCGATAATTGAAATAAGGAGAGTTGGCATAACGTATCACCTGTGCCGCCAGACTCGGGTCCTGCTCAATCAGCTTGGCCAGATCGGCAATCTCAGCACGTGGGTCAGCGCGTAATTCAAAAACGCGGGTCGCCATTTCCGGCATTGGCGGCAGTTCGGTCGCCTGCTCAACACGCTGGCGAATCTTCGCTCTCAAGTCGCTGCTCCAGGAAAGATTGGCCGCTTCCTCACCCGTTTCGTTGACCCCCTCAACAAGCTGGGCAAAATCACTCGCCAACAGGGCATTGGTCTGCAGCATCATAAAATACTTGCGCGACATCTTGATCAGGCGACTATGGTCACCGGCGACAATATAGACCTCGTCAGGCGTCGTCAGGGCAGCATCAATCACCGTGCGCAGGCCGTAGGCAATACCAACCGGTGGAATATGGCCAGGCTGACAATCGGCAAACACTGAAGACAACTGGGTCTGGTAGGCAGGGCTCACCTTTCGATTCAGCAATTCAGACAAACCTTCAAAATCGAGTTTATGCGAAGCCGGGATGACCGCCATCATCAAACCAAATGCATCACGCATCACCACCGGGTAATACAGTGATCGCGGCGGAATTTTTGCAAGAATCGCAGCCTCAAGCGGTGACTCGAAACGAGACACCTCAAGCACCGAATAAACAATATGCTTGCCATCCAGATACTGCTTAATTGTTTTTGCTATTGCCATGTCGCTTTTTCACCCCGAAAGCAGCGTAAGCTTGTTCGCTGTCTTTTATTATAGGATCTGGAATTCCATTACCAAATCCACCGCTAATACTTGACGCTCAATATATGACTTTTTGATTAACTTATTCACCAAAGTGATTGATTTTAATTAAAAGCCAACAGGATTTACGACCACAATGGGGATATCTTGAGGGGATTAACAAAAGATTTTCTGGAGCAGCGGCCATGGCGATTTCCATGACCGCTAAATGATGTTTATTTATCAGGCGCTGAACAGACCTGGGCATACTCTTCGTAACCAGGAAAGTCAGCCTGGCCACCGCAATGTGGGCAGGCGGGATTCTTTCTCAGTTTAAATTCACTAAAGCTACTGCGCAGGGCATCGTAATAAAGCATCTTACCCAGCAATGGCTCGCCCATATTGAGCAAAAGTTTCAACGCCTCAGTCGCCTGCAACAGGCCCATCACGCCAGGTAAAATACCCAACACACCAATCTCGGAGCAAGATGGTGCAGCACTGGCATCAGGTGGATTTGGAAACATGCAGCGATAACAGCCACTGGGATTTTCCGGGCTGGCCGGCCAGAACACCGTCAGCTGACCTTCAAACCTATACACCGCACCATGAACATTGGGTTTACCCATTTTCACACAGGCATCATTAACCAGATAACGGGTCGGTAGATTATCGGTACCATCGATGATGACATCGTAGGCGGAGAATATCTCTTCGACATTACTGGCATCCAGGCGGGTCTCATAAGCGACCACCTTCACATCCGGATTCAGCTGCTCGATAGATTCGCGCGCCGAGGCTACCTTGGAGGTGCCCACCCGCGCCTCGGTGTGAATGATCTGGCGTTGCAGGTTACTGCGATCCACCACATCCATATCAACCAAACCAAGGGTGCCCACACCAGCGGCGGCAAGATACAAGGCACAAGGCGAACCCAACCCACCAGCACCAATCAATAGCACTTTGCTATCGAGCAGTTTCAACTGACCTGCCTCACCCACTTCGGGCAACAACAGATGACGCGAATAACGCTCTTTGGCCTCGGCACTCAGACCTCGCGGAATGTCGAAATCCAACCCCTGATTCTTCCAACGGTTAAAACCACCGGCCAAAGAACTGACATTGCTATAACCAAGGTGACGCAACGCCTCGGCTGCAAACAAGGAGCGCACTCCACCGGCACACATCAGGATCAAGCCTCTGTCTTTGTCAGGCACCGCATCTTCAATCCGCAATTCCAGATAACCACGCCCAATCCGTAGCGCCGCAGCAGGCGAGCCATTAGCAATCTCGTCGGCCTCGCGCACATCCACCAGCAAGGCGCCCTCCGTCATCAGCTTGTTGGCCTCATCCGGCTCAACCTCCGGAATGACCGACTTGAGCTCGGCCATGCGGCGTTCCATTCCTTTCATCAATACACCCCTCTAAACTAATTCTTTAATATATCGTCGCAGTATTCTGACAAGTTTAGCCTGCCATGGCTATTTTGCATTTTGGGCACAGCGAAAACCCAGATCAACGAAGGTATGCGTCGGCTTCAGATTAAAACGATAGGCGGCACGATAGAAATGGCTGATCACATAATGGCCCAACCCACCCCAACCACCACCGCGGACAACACGCATCGTCTGGCCAAAATCATCACTCTGATAATCCGAGCCAGGATATGGCTGATACCAGTCCGCAACCCACTCCATGACATTACCGGCCATGTCATGCACACCGTAATGCGACACACCCTTGGGATATGAGCCAATCGGCGCCACACCATGCTGCCAGCCATCTCCGGAACCATCATTCAGACGCGACTCATCCCAGTCATTGCCCCAGGGGTATTCGCGACCATCGTCACCGCGGGCGGCCTTTTCCCACTCCGCTTCAGTCGGCAGGCGCTTGCCCTGTGCCTGACAATAATCACGTGCATGAAACCAGGTCACGCCGCTCACCGGCAGCTTATCTAATTGTTGTTGATGTTCTACCATGGCATTGAGCAAGGCATCGAACTCCATGTTGCTGACATCCATGTCCAGTTTGAACAGATCCGTCGCCAGCGTCTGCAGCCGTTCCAGATTGGCGAAACTCAAAACATCGCGTGACAGCAGATAGCCGTTCTCTTGCCAGCCGTTGGGAATAAAATAATTATTGGCAATGACGAACTCACGATAGTCGCGATTGCTGACCTCATAGGTATCCAGCCAAAAGGCATCCACCATCTGCCGCTGTTTGGGCGCCTCATCGACATACCAGGGTTTGATCGAGCCATACTCAACCGCCTTGCCATCATCGTCACGCGCTTCCGCCCCCATCTGAAACGGCCCGGCCGGAATCAGCACCATGTTCTGATGTTTGTTCTGTGGCGACTCCTCAGCCGCAACAGAGCTCATCAGCACCAAAGCCAGCAGTGCCAAACTGCCTCGCCTAGCAGACACAACCATTCAATTGCCCTCACCCAAAAAGGGAACATGGTATAGAATTTCCCCAACAGCTACCAACTGAGGCTCCCCATGAACAAAATAAAACTCATCAGCGCCTGTTGCGGCCTGGCATTACTGGGCGGTTGCGCCAGCTTTCAGCTCGGCAACGATTTCAATCTGAAGCAGTTTGCCAGCCAGATCCAGCACGGTGTCACCAGCCAAGCCGAAGTAAAGGCCTGGCTGGGGGCGCCCCAAAGCCAGGGAGTGGTGGTCGACCGAGACGGTGAAAAACTACAACGCTGGCTCTATTTTTATAGCAAAGGCAAGCTCGGTGATATGGGCAACGCAGGCATGAAAACCCTGGAGGTGCAATTCGATCAAAGCGGTATCGTCCGCAGCTACAACTGGGCCGGCCAATAACATGCCAATGAAACCAAAAACAAAAGTGAGGGCCGTCATCACCTTGCTCGGTCTGACGATAGGACTTGGCGCACTATTTTTCTACATCGAGGAAAAGAAGTATGAGGCGCTGTACTACCAAACTGAGCTGGAAAAATTGCAACAAAAAGCCGGTTTTGGCCACCTTATGCAACAAATTGCCGACCAGAACCCCAACAGCGCCATCAACACGCTACATCAATCCAGGCGAATTCAGCGTTTGTCTACCGAACAGGCCCACCAACTGGTCAACGACATTAATGCTGACCGCGCAACAGGCAGCCGTTTAGCTGAGGCAGAGATAGACGCCATCAAGACCCTGTTAGGTTTATGGCAGACAAATAAATCATGATCAAAAAACTTCAAATCAACGCCCCACACCAAGGCCTGTTCATGATCACCCGCGAGGTAGACCAACTGGTGTCTGACAGCGGTATAAACCAAGGCCTCTGCAGCCTGTTTGTACAACACACCTCGGCCAGTCTGATCATCCAGGAGAATGCCGCCCCCTCAGCACGACAGGACCTGGAAAACTGGCTCAACCGCTTGGTACCGGAAAACGACCCCATCTACCGTCATGTAGACGAAGGCCCGGACGACATGCCCGCCCACATCAAATCGGTGCTGACAGCCACCAGCCTGAGCATCCCGATTGATCAGGGCCGTCTGGCATTGGGTATTTGGCAAGGGATTTACTTATGGGAACATCGCCACCACGGCGGACGACGCAACCTGGTGGTTCATATCTCAGAGTAGCGGTAGCAATTAAAATCCCAGTATGACCTGGGCGAGCCTTTTGGCCCCGACCAGCCCCGCGACAGCAGCTGTTTGCAGATAAACCAAAGCAAGGCACCGTGACCGACAAATAAAACCCGCTGATGCTTGTTTGCATATTCAAGCAACTGCTCAACGCAGGCAAGGCCACGCTGTTTTGCCTGCCGGTATGATTCGGCATTGGCACAAAACCCCGCCAACCACATCACCCGATAAAACGCCGACCAGCTAGTGACTGAAAACCTCGGCGTGGTCAAATTTGCATAAGGCATTTCAAATTCCCGGAACAGGGAATCATGAATATCAAGACAATCAACATCAAGCGCCCGGGCCGACTCTATTGAGCGAGGCAGATGACTGCATATAACAAAGTCACACTCTGCCGCCGTTTCCAGCACCCGTTTTGTGGGCGGCAAAGCCAAGTCGATGCCGGCCTGGTTGTATTGATTCACCCAGGCACCAAACTGTGAAGATGTCAGCCGCCTGGCCTCGGCGATGTCCGGTTTGCCGTGCCTAAGTAAAACAATCTCCATCTTTGGCGGCTAACTACATATTCAACTGCCGTTCGATCACCGCAATATCCTGCCGCTCTTGAATTGAATAAATTGCTTCCAAATCAACCGGGTGACGCGGATTGCGATGTGGCATCAAAACCAGTTCAGCCATATCAACATGCAGTTTATTGGATTTATCGAGGCCCGTCTCAACCATCTGTTTCAGAGTTTTGGCATAGCTGTAACCACTGTTAGCAAACACCTTGGTGACAAATTTCTTTCGGTCTTCACCGTTCAAACTCATCGGGCTAATCGACAGCCGCTCATCTGAAATGGTGGTGTAAGAGGCCGCCAACGATTCAAGCACGGCACGCTCGCCCAATGGCGCAGCGGCCAGATCAGCGGGTTCATTGCTACATGCCGCCAGCAACAATACCGCTGCCAACAGGGCAAAACTCTTCATAGACTTAAATATATTCACAGTTACAGCCCCTGGCTATTGCGCATCCAGCGATGAATCAGATTGGCCAGCTCGGCATTACCCTCTTTCTGGGCCACCATCCGTGCCGTCCAACCGTCGGCGTTTTCAGCCAGCAAATCAGCACCGGCGTCATGGAGGATGCGCAAGGTTGATTCATTACCGCGCTGAGCCGCCCAGTGCAAAGCAGTCCAGCCTGACTTATCGGCATGATTAATATTGGCGCCCTTTTCCAGCAACAGCTTGACCCCATCGTCGTGGCCCTTCATCACTGCCCGCAGCAACGGCGTCCAACCGCTATCGTCCTCGGCGTCAA
>Ga0316204_10008947_pt1 | contig 13620 bp, 10 predicted proteins | sample 6monrhotite_MG_2_FD_205661 | JGI IMG/M metagenome (GOLD analysis project Ga0316204, IMG submission 205661) | Microbial mat bacterial communities from mineral coupon in-situ incubated in ocean water Damariscotta River, Maine, United States -... | ecosystem: Environmental > Aquatic > Marine >... | reverse complement strand
CTAGTGCATCTCCTCCATACAAGACAGAAGCGGGACCACGAATAATTTCAATTTGAGAAGTCATAAATGGATCAACTAAAGCTAAATATTGATTGGGAGAGTTACGAAAAAAAGCAGTATTTAGACGCATGCCATCAATCAAGTGAACATTTTCAGAGCCTTTTAACCCTCGAATGATGGGAATGCCCTGGCCAGGAGTCGTTTGTTGAATATATACACCCGCTTCATCCCTTAACAAATCGGGTAATAATGTGATATTTTTTTCTAGAATCTCTGCTTTTGTGACAACAGACACTGCCGTTGAAAGGTTTTCAACAGATTGTTGTTTTCTTGAGGCGGTGACTAAAACATGTTCAACATCATCAATAGTCTTTTCAACGGTGACATTTTGAGAGGCAAATCCGAATAATATTAAAAGAGAATATGTAAGCATAAAATAAAAGGTAACAGAGGGATAAATATTGTCCTTGCAGCCTTAAGCAATTAAAAGGCTGCATATTATAATACTAAACTAACCATAAGGTAAGTTATTCAGGATCTGATTATTGAATAGCTATATATTTAGCAATTTCTTTACTGGTTAGAAGGTAAGCTTTTTTGACTTTTGGGTAAAGAGCCAAAAGTTGAGCCCCATCACCTTTGCCTGCGCTGATTTCCATTTTACGAGAAAAAAAGCTCAGACCATTAGCTCCAATATTTGCACTGGTGGATTTTAACATATGTGCCATTTTTTCAACGTCACTGAATTTTTTTGCTTTTAAAGCATTATTCATTTTACTTAGAATAGCAGGCGTTTCTTGTTCAAACATTTCTAATAGTTGAATAATTTCATTCCCCATAAATTCCTTTATGTCTTCAAGTGCTTTTAGGCTTAACCATTTTTGATTAATTTCTACAGGTTCTTGTTTTATTATTGGAGCATTAATGTCAGGAGTTGCGGCTACTTCTATTGTAGTATTTTCCTTAGGGCTCTCTTGGGAGTCTTTTTGAGAGGTTTCTGAATCAACATTAATACCTGTTAATTTTTTTTCTTTTCGCATTAAGGCATGATCTAAATCTGCAGGTTGTACAAGAGGGTCCCACTTTTTAAGGGTTTTTTCTAAGATATAACGGTTCAATGGTTTTGACATGTAGTCATCCATTCCTGCATCAAGACATTTTTCTCTATCTCCCATCATTGCATTAGCTGTCATTGCAAGAATAGGTGTTCGATTAAGCCCTGCTGCAGTTTCAAAGTCTCTAATTTTAGCGGTGCATTTATAACCATCCATAACAGGCATTTGGCAATCCATTAATATCATTCTATAACGATTTTGTTTTACCTTCTCAAAGGCTTCTTGACCGTTCATTGCAAAATCAAAAGGGTAACCAATGTACTGGATAAGTTTCTCGGCAACTTTCAAATTAACTTCGTTGTCTTCTACCAAAAGTATATCTGGCAATAGAGAGTCAATGTCTTTTTGTTTATAAGTTTGTTTCGAATCATTATTTTCATCTTCAGTTTGTTCAATAACTTGATCAACCTCTTCTTCTAACAGAGTAGGTTCATCATTGTTTGCATTTAGAGAGGCTTGCATGACCTCTATACTATTTAAAAAATCAGGAATGGAATCATCTTTTGATAAAAGTTTAATATTGGAATGTTTGGGAATGCCTGCAATTTGCCTGCTTTCAGATAATATACAAGCAAACAAATTCGACATTGACTCTTCATTAGCAATGTCGTTACATAAAGATCTAACGTGTTTTCCGGCGGTTTCAAAATCAACAAACATTAATATATTTTTAGATTTGTTTGATACTTTATTAATAGAGGCAAAAATATCATAAGCTTGTGACAGCCCCAGTGCTTTTTGAAAAGAAATCTCCTCTTCTTTTAGTTTTTGAGCTATTTTGTTGAACAACAATGGGCTGGTGTTTACTAAAATTGCTTGATAGTCTGCAGACTCTGTAACTCCAACACTGGTTTCACCAACAGATTTTAATAATGGTAAATCAAAATAAAAATTACTTCCCTTGTTTTTTTCTGATTTTACTCCTATAGAGCCGTTCATTAATTCAACAATTTTTTTACTAATCGCTAGCCCTAGCCCTGTTCCTCCAAACTTTCTGGTACTTGATCCATCTTCTTGAGTAAAAGCCAAAAAGATATTATCGCAAGTTTCTTTATCAAGGCCCATTCCCTGATCAATAACTTCAAACCGGATGACTTCTTTTGTTGGAGAATCTTTTATTTTTCTCGCAACCAATTTTATTGTTCCTCTAGAAGAAAATTTTATGGCGTTGCTTAATAAATTTGATAAGACTTGTCTTAATCGAGTTGGATCTCCTCTCAATAAAGGTGACACATTAGAGGCGACCTCTACCTCTATTGCAATATTTTTTTTCTGAGCTGCTTGTTGGTATGATGCATTAACAGCGGCTAATATTCGAAGAATTTTTAGCCCTTGTGTTTCTACTGTTAATTTCCCTGCCTCCACACGTGAGTAATCTAACAAATCATCTATCAATTTTTGCATTTGTATAGCAGAAACGTGGGCAGTACTTAGATAATCTTTTTGAAAATCGGACAATTCAGAATCTAATAAAATATCTAGTAATGGAATGATGCCATTTAATGGTGTTCTAATTTCGTGGCTCATTGTTGCCAAAAATTCCATTTTTGTCATTTCTGCAGCAGATAGATTTAATTCTATTTGTTTTATGTTGTCCTTTAACTCTTGGTTCTTAGTTTTATACGAGTCAATTTGTGAAACCATTTCCATTTTTTCAGTAGAACTAACTTCTTCATTTTCAACTTTTTCTTCAATGAGAATAGCTTTGGTGCCAAAGGCTAAAAAAAGCAGCATAAAAGATATAACACTGCTAAGTAATAATATTGCAGGAGGGTTTATAACGAAAGCCATTAAGATAATAAAGGCAACAGTCAAAGGAACAAGGATGACAAGCTTCCTTTTCAAGGTGTTAAAAATTAATAAAGCTGAAGTGACCAATATTGAAAAGACCAAGATGTAACTTTGAGGAAAGTCAGATATATCATGCCACATATACAAACCCCAAAACAAAGCACTTAAAAGCAATGAATTATCAATGATTTGTTGTTTATGATCATAAGAAAGCTTATCTTCAAAAAATGATAAATTGGTTAAAGAAGAGATAAAGCTTAATAAAAGTGCAACCCAAGGTAAAAAAGAAAATTGACTAGTTAGTGACTGTACAAGAATTAGTAGAAGGCAAACAAAAAAGAACTTTGCTTCTTCTGATTGTTGAATAAAGTTAATCAGTTTATTAAACATTGGTTTATTATAAGTGTGTGAAAGTGAATATGATTTTATCAGAAAAACAATTAAATTGATAAACAAAATTTTTTTACTTTAAAATTTGTTTTCAATTTATATTAAAATTTACCTTGTAAAGGTTTGTCTTTGTAAGCTGCTGTAATGGTTTACTAACTTCAATTTAAAAAGCTTAAATATAAACGCTCAATCTTATGACGCTCTTTTTTCTAAGAATAGATATTTGTTGTAATCTATATTATTAGAACTAAATTAAAAATGAAAACACATGGTTTAAATTATATTCAGATTGAATTAATCACTTACTGATGAATAAAAAAGGGTGGAAATTATTGTCTAACAACGATAAACTTAATAAAAACAAATATTAAGGGGCAAAATTATGGATATTGCAGAGCTACTGGCTTTTTCTGTTAAGAACAAAGCATCTGATTTACATTTGTCATCAGGGTTGCCACCAATGATTCGTGTAGATGGTGATGTCCGAAGAATTAATTTACCACCATTAGACCATAAAGAATTGCACGCTATGATTTATGACATCATGAGTGATGGACAAAGAAAAGAGTATGAAGAAATTTGGGAAATAGATTTTTCATTTGAAATACCTGGACTAGCAAGGTTTCGTGTCAATGCATATAATCAGAACAGGGGGTGTGCGGCTGTTTTCAGAACCATTCCTACAGAGATTTTAACCCTAGAAGATTTAAATTGTCCCCCGATTTTTAAAGAACTCATACAGGTTCCTAGGGGATTAATATTGGTCACAGGCCCAACAGGTTCTGGTAAATCTACAACATTAGCGGCCATGATTGACTATATAAATAAACATGAACATGGTCATATATTAACCATTGAAGACCCAATAGAGTTTGTACACACCAGTAATAAATGTTTAATAAACCAACGAGAAGTTCATAGAGATACTCAAAGCTTTGATAATTCTCTAAAGTCAGCACTTAGGGAAGACCCCGATATTATCTTAGTCGGTGAGTTACGTGATCTAGAAACCATAAGGCTAGCATTAACAGCTGCTGAAACGGGGCATTTGGTATTTGGAACTTTACATACCAGTTCTGCTGCTAAAACAATAGATAGAATAATTGATGTATTCCCCGCAGGAGAGAAACCAATGGTTCGTTCGATGTTATCTGAGTCGCTTCGTGCTGTTGTTGCACAAACACTGTTAAAAAGAGTGGGTGGAGGCCGAGTTGCGGCGCATGAAATAATGGTAGGTGTGCCTGCTATTCGAAATTTAATAAGAGAAGATAAGGTTGCACAAATGTATTCATCCATACAAACTGGACAAGGACACGGTATGCAAACTTTGGATCAGTGTTTATTGGATTTAATAAAAAAGGGCACGGTTACCCGAAAAGAAGGTCGATCAAGGGCCATGAACAAATCTGACTTTGATGCATAATAGAGGAAAAACCAATGGACTTTAATTCATATTTAAAATTAATGGCTCATAAAAAAGCCTCTGACCTATTTATCACAGCAAATCTTCCGCCAAGTATCAAAATTCACGGGAGAGTAGTTCCGATAACACAATCACCTTTATCTAAAGCACAAGCCAGGGACTTGGTGTTAGGTATTATGTCTCCGTCGCAAAAAGAAGTGTTTGAAAGAACACATGAATGTAACTTTGCTATTGGCGTTGCTGCGGTTGGTCGGTTTCGTGTTAGTGCTTTTTTTCAAAGGACAGCAGTTGGAATGGTTATTCGTCGAGTCGAAACAAAAATTCCAACTTTTGAATCTTTAAATTTACCTGAAATACTCCAAGAGCTCGCTTTGACAAAAAGAGGCATTATGATTTTTGTTGGAGGAACGGGCACAGGTAAATCTACATCTTTAGCGGCCTTAATTGGTTATAGAAATGTCAATACCACTGGTCATATTATTACCATTGAAGACCCCATTGAGTATGTTCATGAACATCAAGGTTGTGTGATCACCCAAAGAGAAGTTGGCATTGATACTGAATCTTTTGAAATAGCTCTAAGAAACACATTGCGTCAGGCTCCAGATGTGATAATGATTGGTGAAATTAGAACCAGAGAAACAATGGAGCATGCCATAACATTCGCAGAAACAGGCCATTTTTGTTTGGCAACATTACATGCTAATAATGCTAACCAAGCTATTGATAGGGTCTTACATTTTTTCCCTGAAGACCGAAGGGATCAACTATTAATGGATTTGTCATTGAATTTAAAAGCCATGGTTGCTCAGCAATTGATTCCTACACCAGATGGCAAGGGTAGAAGAGCAGCTGTAGAAATATTAATCAATACACCTTTAGCAAAAGAACTCATTCGAAAAGGAAAAATTAGTGACTTAAAAGATTTGATGAAAAAATCTACCAACCTTGGAATGAAAACATTTGATTTGGCGCTATTTGAACTCTATCAAGCGGGCGAAATTACTTATGAAGACGCATTAAGACATGCCGACTCTGCCAATGAAGTTCGTTTAGCCATTAAACTCTCGCAAGGCGGTGATGCCAACACACTATCAGCGGGTTTAGATGGCATTGGATTACAAGAAGACGTATAAATAAAATGACGGTAGCGGCCCCAGGTAAACAAAAATGGCGCGCAAAAATATTTGAAGTGATTTACCATGCAGATACTCGGGCAGGTAAGTGGTTCGATATTATGCTTATCATTTTTATTATCTTGAGTGTCTTAACCATAATTCTTGATAGTGTCAATCAGCTTCATCTAGAGTATGGACGATTTTTTTATTCTCTTGAATGGTTTTTTACGATTGTCTTTACAATAGAGTATATTTTAAGGCTTGTTAGCACTAGAAACCCTATAAAGTACACCTTTTCATTTTTTGGCATAGTCGATATATTGTCTATATTGCCCACCTATTTATCTATGTTCTTTGTGGGAGCTCAATCTTTATTGGTGATTAGAATATTACGGGTTTTACGAATATTTAGAATATTAAAATTGGTTCATTACTCTGAACAGATGCAAACCTTAACCAGGGCCATAAAAAATAGCCGGCATAAACTATTTGTATTCTTCTTTTTCATTATTACAGTGTTAGTAATATTTGGCTCCATAATGTATTTAATCGAAGGGCCAGAAAATGGGTTTTCCAGTATTCCACATGGTATATATTGGGCTGTTGTGACATTAACCACGGTTGGATATGGAGATATTGCACCACACACAGTTTTAGGGAGAGGAGTCGCTTCTTTAATTATGTTAACTGGTTTTTCAATTATAGCAATACCAACAGGAATATTTGCGGCAGAATTAAATAAAGAAGCCAGCAGAAATAGAAAACTTTCTCGTATATGTGAAGCCTGTGGATTAGTAGGACACACAAAAAGTGCAGTTTACTGTCGCAGGTGTGGAGAAAAATTAAAAAGCAAAGACCAGAACCCTTGAAACATAACCATACAAAAAACTATGACATTATTGGTGACATCCATGGACATGCAAGCAAGCTTGAAGAGTTACTATCATCATTAGGTTATCAAATTAGTGAAGATGGTTATTACCAACATATTAGTCGCACGGCTATATTTGTTGGAGATTTTATAGATAGAGGAAACCAACAAAAGGCAGTCATTAATTTAGTTAGGCCTATGGTTGATAATGGAGCCGCACTGGCAGTAATGGGCAATCACGAATTTAATGCGATTTCATATCATACAAAGCATCCACAAACTTCAGAGCCATTAAGAAAACACAATAAAAACCACACTCATCAGCACCAAGCTTTTCTTGACGAGTATACAGATAGAAGTGACATAACAGATGTTATTAGTTGGTTTATGTCCCTACCCTTGTATCTTGAACTCGATGAAGTTCGAATCATTCATGCTTGCTGGAATGAAAGTGCAATAGCATCTATACAGGATGATTTAAATAACAATAACAGTATGAGTGAGGCCTTTTTGGTTAAAGCAAACCAAAGAGGAACACGTCAATTTAATGCTGTAGAAACATTATTGAAAGGATTGGAAATGGATTTACCCAATGGACAATGTTTTAAAGATAGCTATGGTAAAAGCCGCACAAGAATTCGTATTAAATGGTGGCAAACCGAGTCCAACACCTATAAAAATATAGCTATTGTTCCTAAAAGCACTCTAGAAACGGTGCCCGATATCATTGCTTCTATTGAGAATCTTGGTGATTTCAAATACTCATTGTGTGAAAAGCCTGTGTTCTGCGGGCATTATTGGTTCATGGGCATACCAAAAAGACAACAAAAAAATGTAGCTGTTTTAGATTATAGTGTGGCTAAAAATGGTTGTTTAACTGCATATCGTTGGAATAAAGGTGATAAAGAGATCAATAATAAAAATTACTTCCAACTAACAAATTAGTTTTTATAACATTCCAGTTTCTAATTTAGCTTCTTCAGACATCATGTCAGAGGTCCATGGAGGATCAAAAACAATTTCACATTTAACGTGATTGACATTTGGGATCAATTTTATTTTGGTTTGAGCATCTGTAACCAACACATCTCCCATTCCACAGCCGGGAGCTGTTAAGGTCATGGTGATATCAACATCATATTGTTTATTACTGTTTTGATTAATAACACATTCATACACTAAACCCAATTCAACAATGCTTACTGGAATTTCAGGGTCATAAACATTGCGCAACTGATTCCAAATGGCCTCTTCCATATCTTTATGATTGGCATTTTCTTTAATTTCAGGTAAAGCAAGAGGTTCTTTACCTAAAGCATCTGCATTGTGGCCTAATACCATAAACATACTGCCATCAATAAAAACGGTATAACTACCTCCTAAAGATTGAGTGATATAGCCAACAGTACCCGCTGGTAATTGCATGGCTTGACCTGAAGGCACAACAATGGCCTCAACATCACGTTCTAATTTAAAAGGTTCGCTGTTTAAATTGTACATATCTGTTAGTGATTTCCGGAAAAGGTGTATTCTACTGTACTAGTCATTATACCTGTTAGGATTTTCAACCCAGTTTGCTACATCTGTTTTGCCAATAGCCTTTAAACCCTTTACAACGCCACTCCTGTTTTCTTCAGGGTGATTTTGACTCATTTTTGCATTGCCCTTAATCTCTGAAATCTCAACTTCAATACCCACTATGGCCTTCATCATTTTCTCGATGTAATCATCAGGGGCATCTGAAATATGCCAAGATTGGTTGATGTTCTTTTCATGTGTATCGCTTAATAATGTTAAATGTTTTTTTAACCACTTTGTACTTTCATAGAACTGAATTTCACCCGATACATGTACCGCCACATAATTCCAAGTGGGGACTGTTTTGGGGTCTTGTTTCTTACTTGGATACCAGTTGGGTGATATATAGGCATTAGGTCCATGAAACATGGCTAGCGCCAAAGTTGCTTTATCACAATCGTTATGAATTGAATTTACTCGCGCAACATGGCCTTGAAGAAAGTACTTGTTTTTTCTTTTAATCACCATCATTGGAACATGGTTGCCAACAAGTCCAGTAGAAGAAAGGGTCACAATTGAAGCCATTGGATGCTGTTTGATGAATGACAACATGTGTTGAGAGTCTTTTTGTTTAAAGTAGCTGGGTTGAAACATAGTAAATGATAGTCTTTAAATGTTTTTAATGATAACTCAAATTCTAGTTTTAATCACTATTGTTTGTTAGAATGCATTCACTCCTAGGGGTGGCTTTTGCCTGAGATGTATTTTTTACAGACCCTTTGAACCTGATCCGGCTTGTACCGGCGTAGGAAATGGAACACACAAACCAATCCGAAACGTCCACAACCGGATTTTTAACTAACTAATTTAGGTAAAAATCCATGAAAAAAACAATTCTTATTAGCTGTCTATTATTTGCTTTTAACAGCCATTCACAAGATTCAGATGAAGTAGAGTTAGAAAAAACAATTGTTGTCTCTGAGTTAAGAACAGATCAATTGTTAATAGACTCCTCCAATAGTATTTCAGTTATTGATGCTGAAACTTTAGAAAAAGCAGGCACACAACATTTTGAGGATGTGATGAGCCTCGTTCCTAATCTTAACTGGTCATCTTCAACTAATCGTCCCAGATACTTCCAAATTCGAGGCATTGGGGAACGTTCACAATACGAGGGAGCACCTAATCCATCAGTGGGTTTTGTTGTTGATGATATCGATTTTTCCGCATTGGGTGGCGTGGCGACTTTATTCGATGTAGAACAAATTGAAGTTTTGCGTGGTCCTCAAGGAACACGTTACGGCGCAAATGGTTTAGCTGGGCTGATCTATGTTAAAACCAAAGCTCCAGAATTTGACAACTCTTATAAAATCGAATCATTAATCGGAAATGATGGAGACGTGGCATTAGGTTTTCGCGCAACCGGCGGCCTTAGTGAGAATGCAGCTTATAGGTTTTCTATCCATCAATATAATGCCAATGGGTTTCGCGATAATGATTTTTTAAACCGTGATGATACAAACCAAAGAGATGAATTTGTTGCACGAGGTAAAATCTTTTGGCAAGCCAACGATAACTTAGACTTTAATTTTACTTTGTTAAAAGCCAATATAGACAATGGCTTTGACACTTTTAATCCTGAAAATACTTTTACAACGCACACAGATTTACCTGGTAAAGATGCGCAAGACTCAACAGGACTTGCTGTTCGCGCAAACTATAAAACTGATAACTTTGATGTATTAAGCATCAGTAGTTATATGAATGCAGATATTGATTATTCATTTGACGGTGATTGGGGCAATGATGATTATTGGGGGGAGTTTGCACCCTATGATTTTACTTCATATAGTTTGCGTGAAAGAACACATTTATCGCAAGAAGTGAGATTAGTGTCTAATGAAACCTCAAGGATTTTTAATGACTCAACCGATTGGTTAGTTGGCGTGTACGCACTTGATATGGAAGAAGACAATCAAATTAACGACTTTTACAATGGCTTTGTTGATAGAGCTTTAAGCAGTAATTTTGATTCAACATCAATCGCTTTATTCTCACAATTTGATACAGTGTTGTCTGATTCAAATACTTTGTCTACAGGATTAAGGTTTGAAAGACGCCATGCAAACTATAATGATAGTAATGATATAAATGTATCTCCAACAGATAATATGTGGGGTGGCCAAATTTCATTAAACCATGAAGTAAATGATTCTTTAAACACCTATGTTACCTTGGCAAGAGGATATAAGGCTGGTGGTTTTAACCTATCATTAAGTGTGCCAGATAATTTACGTGAGTATGACCCTGAGTCATTGCTAAGTTTGGAGGCAGGTTTTAAGGGTTATTTTATGGATTATCAATTGCAATGGAATTTATCAGCGTTTTATTCACAACGAAAAGATATGCAAATCAGTACATCAAGACAAACCGACCCCAATGATCCATTAACTTTTGTTTTCTTTACGGGCAATGCAGCAACCGGCAGTAATTATGGAATAGAAACAGATTTTAATTATCAAGTTAATTCAAGCATTAATATTTTTGGATCTCTGGGTTTATTAAATGCAGAGTTTGATGATTTTACGACCACTGAAGGCAGCTTTGACGGAAGAGATCAAGCACATGCGCCGAGTTATAATTTTGCATTAGGTGCTGATTACCATCACTTGAGCGGTTTCTTTGCTAGAATAGACCTCAACGGTAAAGATGGTTTTTACTTTTCAGATTCACATGATCAACAATCACAATCATATCAATTGGTTAATTTAAGAGTGGGATATGATGCAAATAATTGGTCATTGACACTTTGGGGCAACAATATTTTTGATAAACAATACGCAACGCGTGGTTTCTTTTTTGGTCTAGAGCCACCAAATTATGAAAATACTCTTTATACGCAATTAGGTTCGCCTAGACATGTGGGTGTGAGTTTTGATTACGAATTTTAATGGATAATATATTACAAAACATTACAGCTGCTTTTTTTGCTCAATCTTGGCTTGAGGTGGTGGCTGTAGTAACCGCTATTTTGTATTTGGTTTTAGCGGTAAGAGAAAATAAATGGTGTTGGCTCTTTGGTTTTATCAGCACCGCTATTTATGTTTATCTTTTTTACCATGTATCCTTACTTTCAGAGTCCTTATTAAATTTTTATTACTTAATCATGGCGGTATATGGATGGATTCAATGGAACAAAAAAGATCCTGTTACACAGGTTAAAATTACAAGGTTGCGACATTCAACACATATTAAAGTTGGGCTTACCTGTGCGGTTTTGACGCCAATTATTGGTTATTTTATGCAGAAGTTAGGTGCATCGTTCCCCTATATTGATGCTTTTGTAGCGATATTGGCAGTAGCAGCTACCCTGATGACAGCTAAAAAGATATTTGAAAACTGGCATTATTGGTTGGTAGTTGATGTGATTTCCATATATCTTTTTTGGCAAAAAGAGATGTATTTAACTGCCCTATTATTCGTTGTTTATATCGTTTTAATATTTGTTGGAATTAGACATTGGAAACGATTGATGAAGAACAACTGAAAAAAAAATTTCTCGCGGAGGCGCAAAGACGCGGAGGTAAAAAGTTTAGATAATGGATTTTAAAAAGGTCTCTGTCATTTATTCATATCGTCCTGATACTGACCCTCTTCCATGTGGGCTTATGTGAAAATTCTTTCCAGAAAAATTTTTCAGCTGAGCCCAAACGAGAGCAGGAATCTAGCTGCTCGGTAATCATAAAGATAATATTAGTTTAAATGCCTAGATCTCCGCATACGAAAGGGCTTTAGTGCATTGTTGTTATACTTATCTATGTTTTTCAATGTAAGTTATCTTCATGCAAATTTTAAACATTATTTAAAAGTGACAACTTAGTCTTTAGACGAAAACTCATACATCCAATTAATATCATTGTTTTCTAGGTAAAACATATATTTACTTAACTTGCTTGAACCATATGAAATTCTCTTCAAGCCATTTTCGGTTTTTTCACCTATTTTAAATACATACCATTTAAAACACTCTTGCTTTTCATCAAGTTTAAAGTGAATATGAAAAGGAACCACTGTTTGATCGCTTATTAAAATACACAAACATAAAACAGAAGCTTCGTTTTCACCATTCTTTAATGCAGTAATAGTATTATAAATACCATCTAAAGATTCCCTCTTCCAAAATTTGTGGGATGAACATTGTAATTGGGTGTTTACGAATGTTTCTAAAGGACAAAGTATTAGATCGAACGTTTTATTATCAGGTATACTATCGTTAATATTTAAGGGCTCTAGTAATGTTCTAAAACGTTCACAAATTAAATTTTCAAATTGAGTAACTCTCTTATTTATCTTAATTCCTCTGTTTAACTCCGAGCCATCTCAGCGAACCTCTGTGATACAACTTTTCTATTGCCCCCGTAAAAACAACCGATCCATTTGTTTCATGTCCATTTGTACCCATGTAGGTCTGCCGTGATTACATTGGTCGGCACGTTCGGTTTTTTCCATCTCTCTTAACAAAGCATTCATTTCTACAATCGTCATTTGGCGATTGGCTCGTACCGATCCATGACAGGCCATTGATGAAAGTAACTCATTCATACTGGCTTGGATTTTTGTGCTAGAGCCCAGTGTGACTATTTCTGATAACACATCTTTGATAAGGCTTTCTATATCTGTTTTGATTAAAAGAGTTGGGACTTTGCGAACGATCACTGATTCTTTTGATCCAATTTGTAGATCTATGCCCAATTTATTAAACCAGGCTTGATGTTGTTCTACTGCATGGGTTTCACGTTCACTAACGGTAATGGCAATAGGCACCAATAAAGTTTGTGATCTAATACCTTCGTTTTCGATGGCGCTTTTAAACCATTCATAAGTAATGCGTTCATGTGCTGCATGCATATCAACAATCACCATGCCTTGTTTATTTTCTGCTATGATAAAAACGCCGTGAATTTGAGCTTTAGCATAACCTAAGGGCGGCATTTCTTCGTCTTCTTGTGGCACCGGCATTTCGGGTAAGCTTTGGCTGGCTTGAGCAATGGATTGTAAATAATTGCCTGTTGGCTCAGCGACTTGACCGTTATAACCAGTGTTAAAATGTGCGGTTCGATTAAACTGAATAGCTGTTTGCATTTTGGAATAATCAACGGGCGCAATATTTGCAGCATTTAAACCGATTTCGTTTTGACTGTGTAACTCAGATCCAGGTTTTGTTTGTGACAAGGCATGATTTAACGAACCAAAGATAAAACCATGGACTTGTTGTGATTCTCTAAAGCGCACTTCATGTTTGGTTGGGTGTACATTCACATCGACCCAGGTTGGATCTAATTCAAAATACAAAACAAAAGCTGGAAAACGACCATGAAACAATACATCTTGATA
>Ga0316204_10008946_pt1 | contig 13621 bp, 13 predicted proteins | sample 6monrhotite_MG_2_FD_205661 | JGI IMG/M metagenome (GOLD analysis project Ga0316204, IMG submission 205661) | Microbial mat bacterial communities from mineral coupon in-situ incubated in ocean water Damariscotta River, Maine, United States -... | ecosystem: Environmental > Aquatic > Marine >... | reverse complement strand
CAATTGATCTTAATGGCTCTTTTACTGAAATAAAAAATAATATTCCAAATAAAACGCCGGGAATGCCCAACACAATAAAGGCAAATCGCCAGCCATATTGAGCATCTAACCATCCACCGAGTGAAAAACCGAACAATATACCAATATAAATTCCCATCGAATAAACTGACAAGGCAGTGGCACGTTGGTGAGGTGGAAAATAGTCAGAAATCATTGAATGAGCCGGAGGGCTGCAACCAGCTTCACCAACACCAACACCAATTCTTGCAAGCAATAACTGAGTATAATTTTGAGCCATACCACAAAGAGCCGTCATACCACTCCATACGACTAACGAAGCAGCGACGATATTTCTACGATTACTTCGATCCGCTAAACGAGCAATTGGAATGCCTAGCAAAACATAAAAAACGGCAAAAGATAACCCCGATAATAAACCAAGCTGGGTGTCCGACAAGCCTAAATCATTTTTGATTGACTCTTGAAGAATAACTAAAATTTGTCGATCAATAAAATTGAAAATATAAACCAATGTCAGCATAAATAAAACATAGTTTTTATATAACATTCCAACAGGCTGGATCTTGTGTTTAGTTGGGTTTTCTTCCAACAGTTGTTCCGAATTATTACTTGTCATAATTATTGTGTCTCATTGATTAGTTTCTTGTTGAGCAAGTTAATTATTGTCAACAAATACCGACTATCAAATAAAAAGTCAGTTTAGTCTTCTAATATAACTTGAGCAATAGCATATTTTTTTTCATCACTAATACTCAGGTGTATTGCTTTTAAATCAAGCGATTGAAAACGTTCAAGCGTAACATCATGTAATATAATTTCTGGCTTGCCATCTTGGTTGTTAATTATTTCAATTCTTGGCAAGGTAACACCTTCAACAATTCCGGTACCAATAGCTTTAGCAAACGCTTCTTTTGCAGCAAACCGCTTTGCCAAATATTGCGCCTGTCGCTTTGTCGCTAAATAATTTTTTAATTCATTAGGGTGAAGTACTTTCTTAGCAAAAGCATCTCCCAACTTTTCAATCGAAGAACTAATACGTTCTATTTCGACTATATCAATTCCAATTCCAAAAATGCTCACCGACGAGCCTCAAGCATTAATTGCTTCATATCAGAAACGGCTTTCTCTAACCCTGTAAAAATAGAGCGAGCAATGATCGCATGGCCAATATTAAGTTCATAAATTTCAGGAATAGCGGCAATAGGGGAAACGTTGTGATAATGTAATCCATGCCCAGCATTAACAACAATCCCTAAAGAATCAGCTTGTTTAACGCCTAATAAGATTTGATGTAGGTGTTGTTTTCTATCTGCTTCGTTAGTGGCATCAGCATAGTGCCCTGTGTGGATCTCAATGTAAGGTGCTTCAACTGCTTTTGCCGCTTCGATTTGTTTTTCTTGAGCGTCAATAAATAATGAAACTTTAATGCCTTGCGCACCTAACAGATCACAAGCATGTTTTATTTTGTCATAATTTCCAACAACATCTAGGCCACCCTCAGTGGTTAACTCTTCTCTTTTTTCCGGGACTAAACAAACGTATTCTGGATTAGTTTTTTTTGCGATAGCAATCATTTCATCAGTAACGGCCATTTCCAAATTTAATCGGCTGTTGATATTTTCTTTAACCAGCTCAACATCTCTATCCTGAATATGCCGTCGATCTTCTCTAAGGTGAATGGTAATTCCATCCGCCCCTCCTTGTTCAGCCAATAAAGCCGCTTGAAAAACTTGAGGATAATGAGTCCCTCTTGCCTCTCTTACTGTCGCAACATGATCAACATTAACACCTAAATAAATTGGATTATTCATATGTATCATTCTCTTTAGTTATTCTGTTTTATTAGTTATTCTGTTCTATTAGTTCATTTGTTCAGTTATTCGCAAATAAAAACCGCTGCTAAAGCCACAATTTTCGACTTTCTAAAGGCCTATCCCCAATTAATTGTCGGAGTAATTTCTGACTTATCTGTTGACTGACTTTACTCGATTCCTTAGGGTAAGTTCTATTAGCAAAATTTAAAACAGCCTGACCAATATATTTGTTATCTTGCAGTTGACAACTGGCCATATCATCGACATTGCCATTGATATTAGCGTTATTATCACCACTAGGACTAGCATCATCAACCAATTGAAAGCCTTTATCTTCTACAAAATAATAATAAGATTGAGAACTAATTTCTACACCTTGAGTATCAAATTCCCAAGTTGGAGCAACGCCAAGCTCCATTAATAAATCGGCTTCAAAGTTCCGTAGTATAGGCACATAGTCATTCGTCGCTCTTAAGGCTTCAACGCTTTTCTGGTAACACTCAAACAATAAGGAAAAATCTTGCCATTCTTGAAGTGAGCGAAGCATAAGTTCATTGATATAATAGCCACATGCCAAAGAGCGACTAGGCATATTCTCATAAGTCGTTAACAATTCTGCATGACATAAAGTCTTAAGATCTGAGCGCCCAGCGTACTCAATATTTAATAAATTAAAAGGCTGTAAAATTGCTCGAATAGCTTGCGAATTTTTTCTTTTTATTCCTTTAGCAACAATCGAAAAACGTCCATATTGTTGACTAAATAACCTGATTAACAAGCTTGTTTCTTTAAAGGGCGTGGAGTGTAAAACAAAACATTTTACTTGTTGTATAGACATTTCTTATTCCGAAATTCATCTATCAAAAAAGCAACTAGGAACGGATTAATTAGAATGTTCATCAAAACCTAAACTACGTAAAGCTCTTTCGTCATCCGCCCAACCATCTTTCACCTTTACCCACAACTCTAAAAATATTTTCTGGTCAAAAACTTCATTCATGTCTTTACGAGCATCCGTACCAACTTTCTTTAAACGGCTGCCACCTTTACCTATCACGATTGATTTTTGAGAGCTTCGCTCTACTAAAATCAGTCCGTTGATTCTTAATGTTCCTTTTTCATCCACTTTAAACTGTTCAATTTCCACCGTCATTGAATAAGGGAGCTCATCACCGAGTTGGCGAATTAGCTTTTCTCGAATAATTTCTGCCGCTAAAAAACGCTCGCTACGATCAGTATAATAATCTTCAGGGTAAATAAAATCCCCTTCGGGCATATACTTAATAAGCAAAGTTTTTAACTCTTCGACTTGATCGCCAAACAGAGCGGCACCGGGAATTAATTCTTGAAACGTATGTTTTGCCGCAAGAGTTTGTAAAAATGGCAACAATTTTCCTTTTTCTTTAATTTGGTCAATTTTGTTAACAAATAAAATAATTGGTTTATCTGTTTTTTTAAGGTGTTCCAACACTAACTCATCATCTTCTGTCCACCGTTCCGGCTCAACGATAAATACAACAGCATCAACATCAGTAATTGAACTAGAGGCTGCGCGATTCATTAAGCGATTGATTGCTCGTGGTTCTTTTTTATGAATGCCTGGTGTATCAACATAAATCAATTGATTAGAATCAAAAGTATCGATCCCTAAAATTCTATGACGAGTTGTTTGTGGTTTACGCGAAGTAATACTAAGCTTTTGTCCAAGCAAGTGATTAAGTAAGGTAGATTTACCAACGTTAGGTCGACCTACAAACGCGACAAAACCACAACGCTTCGGCTCTTGTTTGATTTGACTCATAATTATTTTTTATCCATTTGCAGTTTTTCGATCACTTTGCAGGCAGCATCTTGCTCTGCTTTTCGTCGACTAACGCCTTCGCCTTCTACCTGAATATCTTGATAATCAACTTGGCAGCTTACCCAATACTTTTTTGCATGGTCTTTACCACTAGAACGAACCACTTGATACTGTGGCGTTACGATACCACGCGCTTGCAACCATTCTTGTAAACGTGTTTTAGGATCTTTTTGCGCTTCTTCTAGTGACAGCTGTGATAATTTTTCTTGATATAAATTCAAAATATAACTTTGCGCTGTTTGATAATCACTATCCAACAAAACCGCACCAATAATTGATTCAAAGGTATCAGATAAAATTGATGCCCGCCTAAAACCTCCACTTTTCAACTCGCCACTTCCTAAGATCAAAAATTGACTAAAATCAAGTTCAGTAGCAAGCTCTGAGAGCGCTTTTTCTTTGACTAAAAAGGCTCTTAAGCGACTCAGTTGACCTTCATCAGCTTTAGGAAATTGATCATATAAAGCTTTAGCAATCACGCTTCCAAGGATTGCATCACCAAGAAACTCCAGACGTTCATAATGAAGGTGGAAAGCACTACGATGGGTTAAAGCTTGCTTTAATAAGGATAAATCTTTGAATTGATAACCTATCGTCTTTTGTAACAAGGCTAGATTGGGTTTTATGGACATGGTTTACCGGCTTTTATGAATTTCTTCATTAAATTCGACGATTGCAGACACGTTACTAATTACTGGAACCTTTCTATCATATTTTATTAGAATATATTTTCTGCCCATTTTATCTTGTTTGGTTTGAAACGCTTTACCATCAATGTCTCTGATATTATTAATAGTTAACCTATTTTGCACCGTTCGAGCGATACTTTTGTTAGACATATTACTAAAATCTGAACTATCGACCACATCTTGCAATGCCGAACGTACTAAACGATGGTCAAAATAGACAGGTACAATCTTGAAAGCCAACATGGTGATAAAACCAACCATCGTAATTACAGCAAGCCAACCCCACATGGTTGCGCCATTTTGATACTTTGTGTTTATAAACATTTGCCAATACTCCTCAAAATCAACAACCTATCGAATTGGTATGCTATCTTATCACAATATCCCAGAAAATCAGGCATTTAGCCTGTTATCTAATTTCGCCGACTCGACTTAACTGAACCCCTGTGGGTATCCAGCTAAAGTATTTATTCTCGATTCCAAATTCAAAATGCATCCAAATGGTGACAGCTTCTCCAACCAAGTTTTCTTCTGGTACAAAATTAGTGGTTTTCCATAAACGACTATCAGTACTATTATCTCGATTGTCGCCCATCATAAAATATTTTTTGGCTGGAACGATGTAAATAGCATCTTTGTTAAAGCCTTGCCCTGTATGCTGGGGCGCATTAGGGTTGTTTAAGATGCCATGCTCAGTACCATCGAGAAATTCAGTATATTCGATATTTACCGTCCCCATGCTGTCATTAGGCTTCTTATCAATATAACCGGGGCCTGCAACGGGCGTCTTTCTGATATGCATTCTTTTAGGGCATTCTGTTTTCTCAACGCCATCAGGACAAGCTGGAATAATATACAATTCTTTGTCTTTGCTATAAATGATAGTATCTCCGGGGATGCCGATCACTCGTTTTATGTAATCTTCACCAGTATCTGGCGCTCTAAAAACCGCCACATCGCCTCTTGTTGGCAAACCGATATCAACAACTTTTTCCGATGTAATGGGTAATCTCAGTCCATAGTTATATTTATTCACCAGAATAAAATCACCTTCAACTAAGGTTGGTTTCATTGAAGCTGAGGGAATTTGAAAAGGCTCATACAAAAAAGAGCGCAATACAACAATAATCAATAATATTGGGAAAAAAGATTTGGCATAGTCAACATGAACCGGCTCTCTAGAAACCGCTTCAATCGCTTCTTGCGGCGGCTTAAGCATTTTGTCATACAGATCTTTAACCGCAGCTTTACGCTTTTTGCCTGCCGTTAAAGAATCGATGAACCAGACAATTCCTGACACAAACATTAAACCCACTAAAATTATTCCGTACAAACTACTCATTTTTAATCCTATCTGCTGCGAATTCTTTATAAACCGATAAAGGCTTAGTCTCAAACATTATCAATCTATTACAAACTAATTAATGTTAAATTAGACATATTTTATCTCTGGTTTATCATTTAACATCTGTTTTAATCGTTAATTTTCAGCACCGCTAAGAATGCCTCTTGAGGAATATCAACTCTACCAACACTTTTCATTCGTTTTTTACCGGCTTTTTGTTTTTCTAACAACTTACGTTTACGAGTAATATCACCGCCATAACATTTAGCCGTTACATTTTTACGCAAAGCTTTAACCGTTGAACGAGAAATAACATGCCCACCAATAGCTGCCTGAATAGCGATATCAAACATCTGCCGAGGGATCAGTTCTTTCATTTTCTCTACCAGATCACGCCCTTTATATTTTGCTTGGTCTCTGTGAACAATGATGGCTAAGGCATCAACCGTTTCACCATTAATTAATACATCTAACTTAATTAAATCCGCTTGTTGGAAATGTTTAAAACCATAATCAAGCGAAGCATAACCACGGCTCACTGACTTTAACCGGTCAAAGAAATCGAGTACCACTTCATTCATAGGGATTTCGTAAGTCAAAGAAACTTGAATTCCCATATATTCCATTTTGGTTTGCACACCACGTCTTTCAACACAAAGCGTGATAACGCTGCCTAGATGCTCTTGAGGAACTAGGATATTAACTTCTGCAATGGGCTCTCTTAACTCTTCAATCAAACTCTGATCGGGTAATTTAGACGGATTATCAACATACACCGTTTCGTTCTTAGTAGTGACTATCTCGTACACAACCGTAGGTGCGGTAGTAATCAAATCTAGGTCGTATTCTCTTTCTAAACGCTCTTGAATGATTTCCATATGTAGCATTCCCAAGAAGCCACAGCGGAAACCAAAGCCTAATGCTTGAGAGTTTTCAGGTTCAAAGAACAAAGAGGCGTCATTAAGGCTTAATTTATTAAGCGCATCTCTAAAAGATTCATAATCATCAGAAGATACAGGAAACATACCTGCATAGACTTGCGGTTTAACCTTTTTAAAACCATCCAGAATTTCGCTCGCCCCACCTTTCATATGAGTAATAGTGTCACCGACTGGCGCGCCATGAATATCTTTAATTCCAGCAATAACGTAACCTACTTCGCCAGCTTTTAGCTCAGGTAAATCACTGCGCTTAGGTGTAAAAATCCCAACAAAATCAACTAAATGCTGCTTGCCAATCGACATAGCCTGCATTTTGTCCCCTTTCTTAAGCGTACCTTGAACCACTCTCACCAAAGAAACAACACCCAAATAATTATCAAACCAAGAATCAATGATTAACGCTTTAAGCGGTGCATTGGGATCACCTGTTGGCGCTGGGATTTTGGCAACGAGATCTTCTAGCAGATCTTCAATTCCCACGCCTGTTTTAGCGCTACACTGAACCGCATCCATTGCTTCAAGCCCAATAATATCTTCAATTTCTTGTGCAACTCTATCGGGATCAGCTTGAGGTAAATCAATCTTGTTTAATACAGGGATAACTTCGAGATCTTGTTCAATAGCAGTGTAACAATTGGCTAAGGTTTGCGCTTCAACACCTTGTCCGGCATCAACAACCAATAATGCACCTTCGCAGGCGGCTAACGAACGTGAAACTTCATAGGAAAAATCCACATGCCCAGGCGTATCGATAAAGTTTAGTTGGTAGGTATGCCCATTTTTAGCTTTGTAATTTAATGTCACACTTTGGGCTTTAATAGTAATCCCACGCTCTTTCTCAATATCCATTGAATCAAGGACTTGAGCCGACATTTCTCTTTCTGTTAGACCACCACAATACTGGATTAATCGATCAGATAAGGTTGATTTACCATGATCAATATGAGCAATGATTGAGAAGTTACGAATGTATTGTGTATATGACATAAATTTTTCTGTTGCTACCGTCAAGTGGGCTATAGCCGATTATTTGTTTGAAATTTCAAAGGGGCGAATTGTACAGTATTTTGGCTAAATATGGTTGCGATACTTGTGTTTTTGGTGGCTAATTGATACTCAAATCATCGAAAAAGCCACCGAAGAGCCTTTTGGGCCGAAGAATTGAGAAAGTCGATGATTAATAAATGCTTGCTTCGCCTGCTGGTCTGTTTCTAAACCTTTGATGAAGCCACATGTAATCCACTGGATACTGCTTAAGATAATCTTCCAAAAATTGATTAATTCGAGTTGCATCCGCTTCCTCAGTTTCTCCGGGAAAATCATCAAATGCAGGATAGAGAGTTAATTGATAACTATCTTCTTTATCGAGTCTTCGTTGAGTAAAAGGAACCACCGCGGCACCCGTCATTTTAACCAACTTGCTAGTGGCCGTTATAGTTGCCGTTGGAATATTAAAAAAGGGTACAAAAACCGTCGTTTTACCGCCATAATTTTGATCTGCCGCATACCAAACTATTTCATTTTTTTTAAGTGCTTTAATGGTGCCTCTGACATTATTACGGTCAAGTAGGCCTTTAAGGTGCCTTTTTCTGCCATCACACATCGCTTTATCAAATAACGGATTTCTATTAGGCTTATACATGGCTAAAAAGTCGTAATGAGCCCCTAATAAACACCCTCCCATTTCGAGACTGGTCATATGAAAACTCAGTAAAATAACGCCTTTGCCCTTGGCTAACGCAGCGTCTAAATGTTCTCGTCCGATAATTTCACTGTTTGATTGTTGTTTTTTTAAATCGCTGTACCAGCAACTTGCGGTTTCAACTAATCCACAGCCAGTTGCCGCCATATTTTCCTTGAGCAGCTTTTGTAATTCTTCTTCATTCAGTTCGGGATAACAAAGTTTTAAGTTGATGGTTGCCACACGATTCCGTTTTGCAGCCAACTTACTCATTAACCAACCAATTCCTCGACCTAATTTTCGACGCCATGATGCGGGCAACCCAGCAACACCACGTAAAATAAGCAAACTAAAATGAGTTAGCCAATATTTTGGATGATAAAAATGCTTGTTTGTTTGCTTGGTCATCAATTAATCTTAGCTCTGTTTGTACTTAATCAATTGTTTCTAATAAGTTCATCAATTTGTGAATGGTATTCAGCGATTAAATTACTCTGAAAATAAGATTCTATCGGAGTTATTTTGTTATTTGCTGGGTTCGAGTTCTCTAAACCGCGCTCATTGTTGTTAAATTTGCCGATCAATTCAACTAGTTTTTGATATAAAGCTTGAGACTCGTCAATTGTTTCGCTAACTGAATAGAGATGCTCTTGCGAGATATATTCAGGATAAGCCACCCGATTAGGCGCAACGGGCAGACATCCCCTCGCCATCGCTTCTAACATACTTAATCCTTGAAAATCATGTAACGCAGTTGATATCACCAAGTCTGACTCAGCTAATATCTGTAAATATTTTTCTCTTGGCTGGTACCCCCAAGTTTCAATTTCTTCACAAAACAATTCTTTAGCGGAAGAAAAACAATCCGGAATTTTCCGAAAAGATTGTCCTAACACATGAAGTTTAAAATCAATCCCATCGGCTTTTAACAATTCCAACGCGTTGAATAAAACTTCTGGTTGCTTGTCATATTCCCAACGATGATTCCAAACAACTTGTATCGGTTTGTTTTTGGGTAAATGCGCTTTTTCAACATCGTATTCTATACAGTCCTCTATAGGCACAGAAAGTACTTGTGCATTTTTCTCGACTTTATCTAATAAACCTTTTGGTATGCCATCCGGTAATTTATTTAATAACGCGTTTGCGCCGCTAAAAAAAGTAGCTCGATTGTAATTTGAGTTAAATAAAACCTTGTTAGCACTGAGCGAATTATAAATAGAGGTTAGTTGTAAATTAACAATATTTTGATCCATTTTATTGAAGGCATGGTTTGGATAATCAAATTGATTTTCATGAAAGTAAACCAGCGTCGGAATATTAGCTAAATGCGGCACAAATCCTCTTAAGTTAGTTAGATCAACCATCGAAGTCGCTATAATACAATCATAATATTTCTGTAAGGTGTCTTGATGCTCAAAAGCAAAAGTAAGTGCATTACCTCGTGCGCGCCAAGAAAAAAAACGATCAGCCAGTACAACTTGCGTCCATTCATATTGTGGTAAACCACTGGTGATTTGTTCTCGCCAAAAACGATGACTCGCGGCATCATAACCCGACAATAATAGGATCTTTTCTTTATTGATTATTGTAGCTCCATTCATCATTGTTGCTTTTATAATTAGCAGATGATTTTTTATGCCAACGAATAATTTCTTTTTGGTCTGCAGGAATAGGTTTATTTATAGTCTGTTGATTTTTATTTTGATGATTACTTTTCTGGAGATTGCTTTTCTGAAGAGCATTTTCCTGGAAACTAGCTGCGTGACTTGCAATCATCGACTCAGATTTACTTTCCAATAATTCAAGAATTCGAATTAATTCGGCCTTTTCTTCTTTGCTAATAACAGACTCTAATTCTTGTGTTCGTTTGTCAATTATTAAACATAGCTCTCGATAAACTTTGATACCCTTTTTGGTTAATACCAGATTCTTAATCTTACGATTATTTTCTGCAAGCTCAATCTCAATCAACTCATCTTTTAATAAAGACTTAACCGCGCGGCTAACCGTGTAAGTATCCAACCGACCCAAGTAGGCGATATCTGCCGCCTTAATCGGCATATAACTACCAATATTCAATAAAACACGATACTCCCGAGGTTCGAGATCACTAAAATCTCGAATAAATGGGTCTTTATTTAATTGTAAAAGATTGGAAACCACCGCCACTCTAAAAGGAACATGCGAATTTAAATCTAAAGGTTCGTCAATCCTGACAGTCAAAGGGAATTTAACTTTAGGGTAATTTGGTAGATTTTTCAATATGTTAAAGCTGCTAAAAGAGAGTGTTGGAATGATAGCAATATTGTAACTAGATGGGAATATTTGAAATGAGCCATATTTGAAATGAGCCAAGGTGCATCTTAGTATTCTTCTTCAGATGCACATCTCATATTCCCGTCGCCTAATTTAAACGATCACTCCCTTCTTCAATGTCATCAAACAAAAAAGTACTTAAATAACGCTCACCTGTATCAGGTAACATAGCTAAAATGGATGTTCCTTTTGCTGCGGTTTCACTTACTTTAAGAGCTGCTGCAACTGTCGCACCTGCCGAAATACCACAAAAAATACCTTCTTGACTCGCCAAGGCTAAAGCCGTATCTCTCGCCTCTATATCAGTCACAGGCAACACATCATCAATAACATCTTGATTAAGCACTGGCGCAATAAAATCAGGTGTCCAGCCCTGAATTTTATGAGGTTCCCATTCCTTACCTTTTAATAAGGAAGCATTATGTGGCTCGGTAGCAATGACTTTTAATTGTGGTCTGGCAACCTTAAGTACTTCTCCAACTCCTGTGATGGTTCCACCTGTTCCGTAACCACTAACAAAATAATCTAATGGCAACCCAGCAAAATCTCTTAAAATTTCAGGCGCGGTTGTATTACGATGATATTCTGGATTAGCTTGGTTTTCAAATTGGCTTGCCAAAAACCATCCATTTTTTTCAGCTAATTCTTCGGCTACTTTTACCATACCAGTGCCCCGCTCTGCCGCTGGCGTTAATATCACTTTTGCACCGAGAGCGCGCATAATTTTTCGACGCTCAACAGAAAAAGTCTCTGTCATAACCGCAACAAACGGATAGCCTTTTGCAGCACAAACCATCGCTAAAGCAATACCGGTATTACCGGATGTGGCTTCAACCACCGTTTGCCCTTTTTTCAGTATACCTTTTTGCTCTGCATCGTTAATAATGGCAAAAGCTAATCGGTCTTTTACCGATGCAAGCGGGTTAAAATATTCCGCCTTAACAAATAGGTTGATGCCTTCTGGCGCAAGACGATTAACTTTAATAATCGGCGTGTTTCCAATGGTGCTAAGTATCGATTGATGAATCATGTTTGCTTTCCTATTTTAATAAAAACTATTTTGATAAGACCTAAAATTACTCGCACCACTCACTTGATGATTATTCTGAAACCAAGCTAGCTCTTTCGATAAAGCGGCTACTTCACCGACAATAATTAACGAAGGCGATTTAACCTTATGCTGTTTAATTAATTGATGAAGCTCTCTTAATTCACCAATAATCACTCGCTGATTTATAAGCGTGCCATTTTCAATTACCGCGACCGGCATATTTTTGCTGAGTCCGTGTTTTAGTAGATTCTCAATAATTACCTGATGGCTCGTTAACCCCATATAAAATACCAGCGTCTGTTTATCTTTTGCCAAACTATACCAATCGAGTTCTTTTCCATTCGACTGCTGATGCCCAGTAATAAAACGAATTGACTGAGTATGATCACGGTGAGTTAAAGGAATACCCGCATAACTTGCGCAACCAGCAGCGGCTGTAATTCCGGGGACAACCTCGTAAGGAATACCCAGTCTAGCAAGAACCTGTAATTCTTCACCTCCCCGTCCAAAAATAAAAGGGTCGCCGCCTTTCAAACGTACCACAATTGATTCTGACTGTGCATAATCAACTAAACACTGATTAATTTGCAGCTGGCTCATTATATGACGTTTAGCTCTTTTACCAACATGAACTAGTTTTGCGTCACGCCTAATCTGAGATAATATCTCATCACTAATCAAAGAGTCATAAAGAACCACATCTGCCTTTTGTAAAATCTTTAACGCTTTAACCGTCATTAATTCTGGGTCACCCGGCCCTGCACCAACTAAATAAACTTTTCCTTTAACTTGAGAATCTATTCGAATTTCAGAGTCAACAAATTGATCATATAAATCACGTTCGACAATATCTTTATTGGCTAAAGGCTTGTTTTTCTCATTTAAGTTTTCATCAAAATATTTTTCTAAGAACCATTCATAGAAACTTTTCTTCTGTATGAGGGAAAGCTTGTTGTTTTTAGCTGAATTTCTTAGTTTTTGTAAACGCTTAATTAAACCACCCAAATTAGTCGGCAATAACCATTCAATTCGTTCACGAATTTTACGCGCTAAAATGGGCGCTACTCCAGAGGTAGAAACAGATACCACCAAGGGTGAACGATCAATAATTGCCGGCATGATCATCGAACTTAGTTCAAGATTATCGACCACATTTACAATCACATTGTTCTTTTCAGCCGACACGCTAACCGCTCGATTGATTAATGGGCTATCAGTTGCCGCAATGACCAATTTATAACCACTAAGCAATTCTTTGTCATTTTCAGTCGAATAGTTGTTAGCACTCAACTTGATTTTTCCAAAAAAATCAGTTTTTTGACTCAAGGATATAATATCCTCACTAAATTCTGGACTCATTAGCTCAACCAGAGCGCCAGCTTTGAGTAGCATTTTTAATTTTCTAAATGCAACTTCGCCACCTCCGACAATAAGACACCAGTTATTTCTGATATCTAAGGATACTGGTAAATAGTCCACTTTGACCTCATAACGTCTATAAAAATACCAGTGTATAAAATCATGTATCACAAAGAATAAGAAATACTCATTGGCTCTTTGAAAATAACTAATTGGAATAGCCAGAATCAACAGACAATGCTACATTGGACGTTCACTGGAAGTTTGCCAATTAGCCCTATGAAACCGCACAGCTATGAAACTACAACAACTAAAATACCTTCTCGCGATTGTCGAGAATAATTTTAATATTACTACCGCAGCAGAAAGGATATACACCTCTCAGCCCGGAATTAGTAAACAGTTAAAGTTGTTAGAAGAAGAGTTAGATTTAAAAATCTTCGAACGCAGCGGAAAGCAGCTTGTTGGTTTGACCGATACGGGGAAATTAGTGGTTGACCATGCCCGAAAAGCATTGGATCAAATCGAAAATATTAAGCG
>Ga0316204_10008944_pt1 | contig 13622 bp, 16 predicted proteins | sample 6monrhotite_MG_2_FD_205661 | JGI IMG/M metagenome (GOLD analysis project Ga0316204, IMG submission 205661) | Microbial mat bacterial communities from mineral coupon in-situ incubated in ocean water Damariscotta River, Maine, United States -... | ecosystem: Environmental > Aquatic > Marine >... | reverse complement strand
AAGGGGCCAGGAGACAGGGAGAGAACTTCAGAGACAGCGACGAAGGAGCGCTGAAGGGCGAGCCGATACGCCTTGCGGCGAGGCATCTGACGTCGCAACACCCTCTCGCGTGCGGCGCTGGGACGTCGCGTTCCTCAGAGGTACGCACTCGCAGTTGGCGCGCGCCGTGCGGCGCGTGCAAGCCGCTCCGGAGGAGGAAGGTGGGGACTCAGTGAGACCGCGTCATGATCCGGGTACACATTCGCAGTTGGCGCGCCATGCGGCGCGTTCTGGTGGAGGATGCGGGCTCAAGGGCGCTTCGGGATCACGCAGTCGTGGTGATCTGCCAAGACGTGCAGAGCGCCCTTGAAGTCCACGACAGCCCGGTCAGGATGTAGGTAAGCGACACGCTGGTACGCTCTGCAACCTTCCGTGGTGTGAGTCTCTGATCACGTCGCAGACTCCGGTCGCCACGTCGTGCGGAGAAGGGTGATTGTCACGATCTACTCCTGCCTGCCTGCCTGCCTCAAACCCGAAGACAGCAGCACATCACCGGACCAGCTCCATGTGCCGTCGGACCGCGCCCGCGAGGCCGCCGAGTCGCTCGTCGAAGCCCATCACGACCTCTTGATAGGCGATCGACATCTGCCGGGCGGCCCGCTCGTCGGGCATCTGGCCGCAGAGGGTGCCGAGCCCCGGGCAGAGCACGCTGCGGATCGGTGGATCCCCGGCGTGAGCCATGGCCGCCCGCAGCGCCGCCCGCAGCGCGAGGTAGGCGTTGGCGGTGCCGGCGACGTCCATGGGCACCCGCATCGTGGGCGCGCTGATGAGCCAGGGGATCGCCGCGTCACCGGTCTCGACGATGAGCGCCATCCCCACCGGCAGCTCACCGCCGAGCTCCGCGTCGATGCGCGCCCGCAGCCTCGCCTCCATGTCCCAGCCAAAGCGCAGGCTGTAGACAAGATCGATGCCGCCGTCCATGAAGCCAAAGCTGTTTGCGGGGCTGACGATGGCGTCCGCAGTGACCTCGAAGATGTCTCCGCAGCTCACCTCGACCTCGTCGATTCCCGCGAACGATCTCCCCCAGGCGTGGACCAGCGGCTCGTGTTTGTCTCGTAGCTTGAGTGTGATCATAAGAGTCTTTAAGACTCTTAGCGGGTCTGGATCGGGGGCGCCAGCGGTCACTGACAGCGAATGGCAGCAGCGCCGGGTGTTGTCGGTGAGGGAGGATAGAGACGGGCGCGGTGTGTTGCTCGACGAGTGCCCGCCGCAGAACCCTCCGGGAGTAGGTCAGACATGTTCTCCTCGTTGATCCTGGCGCTGCTCTCACCCGCGGCGATCGCGGCCGAGCCCGCGATGAGCTTGACCTTCGCCTTCGAGCCGCGCTTCGGCAGCTACGCCGCCCTGGACGACGCGCTGCTGGCCTACGACTTCACCCCCGTGGAGGGCCCCGCGCTGCCGGCCTGGGGCCTCCGGGGGCGCGCCTTCTTCGAGGGCGGATCCTTCCTTCAGCTCGCCATGACCTACGGCATCCGGGTCTCGGATGCCGGGGCGATACCAACGGTGACGACGCTGACCGAGACCACCGGCGGCGCTGGATATCGGCACCGCTCCGGGGCGATGGCGTCACTGGACGCCGGCTTCTCCGTGCTGTCCCAGGCGGTCGCCTCCAACCTGGAGGGCGGCGCGCTGGTCTACATGGGCCCGGTGGTTCACCCGAGGATCGGCTGGTTCACCCAGCTCGGCGCGCCCTTTGGCTCGGCGCTCGCGGTCGTGCTCGGCGGCTCCATCCAGCGACCCGTCGGGGCCGCGCACAGCATCCCCTTGTGGGAAGAGGACTTCGAGCGCCGCACGGTGACCGCGCTCACGCTCGGCGTCGAGTCCGGTGTCGGGCTCCAGGGGGCGGAGTGATGCTCCTCTTCTTCGCCGTCCTCTGTAAGCTCGCCGCGTGCTCCACGGACTGCGAGCCCGCCCCCGAGGGCTCACTGGGCGACCCGACCGCCTGGGAGGCGGCATACCTGAGCGGTGATGGTGCCCCGTCGCCGCCGGACTACGCGCACCTCACGGCCGGGGACAGCTTCTCCCTCGCCTACGTGGACTGGGTTCCGGACGGCTGGGACGGGAGCGGCCCCGCGATGGTGCTGGTCCACGGCTCCTCCGCCCACGGCGCGCTCTACGCGACGCTGGGGAGCGGCCTCGCCGATCGCGGCGTCTACGCGCGACTCATCGACATGCGGGGGCACGGCATGTCCCGCTGCCCCTCGCCAGATAGCTGCGATCCGACGGCGACTCCGGACTACAGCGACGACGGCGTCTACTGGCCGGGGCGGCCCGGCGACGCGCTGGATGAGCATCAGCTCGTGCGCGATCTCGGTGAGCACCTGGACGATCTGCGGCGGCGCTTCCCCGGGGCGTCGCTGCTGCTGGCGGGCCACAGCAGCGGCGCGGGCCTCGTCTCCCGGACCGTGGAGACCGCTGGCGCGGCTGGCCTCGCCGGCGTCGCGCTCCTCGCGCCCTTCAACCACCCGGAGCAGCCGCAGGTCGAGCTGGACGCCTGGGAGTGCGGCGCCGTCGTGGGCACGGAGTACGCGCAGGTCGACCTCGGGGCGCTGGGGGACGCGCGCCGGGGCAACCCGCACCGCTACGTCCTCTCCCTGAACAAGCAGCCGGAGTACCAGGACGCCCTCGACACGCTCCAGTACACCTACAGCCTGAACCAGGGCCTCGCGGTCATGGACCCGGACGCGTTTCATCAGGCCTTCACCCTGCCGACCCTCTGGATCGCGGGCCAGGAGGACGAGCTGCTCGACCTCGACGCCTCCAGGGGTGAGTTCGAGCGGCTGCCCGGCGGCGTCGCCTTCGTGGAGGTGGCGGACACGAGCCACGTCGGGGTGAGCTGGTCGGATGGCGTCGCCGAGGCGCTGGCGGCGTTCGCGGTGGATCCGGCCGGCCAGCGGAGCGGGGTGATCGAGCCCTGACAGGGCCCACCCCCGAGCGCCGGAGTATGGAGGGAGCCATGTCCAACGGGTTCGCCTTCTTCGCCGCCTCCTTCATGGCTGTCCTCCCGAGCTGCGCCCTCATGCGCGCCGCGCCGGTGACGCCCCCGCCCTCGGCCGCGCTCGCGCCCTGCGCCGTCAACGCCGCGCCGACGGACACCCTGATCGTGCTGACGGGCGCGCCGACCCAGGCGGCCTCGGACATCATCGCGGCGCACCAGGGCGGCCCGCTGCGGCTCCAGGTGCCGGCCGATCTGCCCTTCGAGCACGTCGCGGCGCTGGCGGCCGAAGCCAGCGGTCCGGTGGCGCTGTTCGACGTGGAGCTGCTGGGCGCGGACGGGAGCCTCTACACGCTGCCGCTGGAGCTGACCGGAGACCTCTCGGCGACCCCGTGGGACGGCGAGATGCCGGCCATGACACAGCCCGCGACGCCGCCGAGCGAGGCGCTGCTGGGTGTGCTCGGCAGCCCGGAGGAGGCCAGCGCGGCCGACGCGCCGGTCTCGATCCACATCAGCGGTGACCGCGCCTGGGTGGACGCGGGGGGGCAGCGCCAGGGCGTGAGCGTGGTGGATCTGCCGGACGCGGTCGGCGCCGCCAACGTGGGCGCCGAGTACCCGCTGGGCTTCCTGAACGCGACCCCGGACACCCCCTGGGAGGCGGTCGTCATCGGCCTGTCGGCGCTGGCCTGCGGCGAGGAGCCCGGCGTGGTCGTGCTGGGGCGCGGAGACTGAGGTCGGGCTACCCGCTGGACTCCTTCAGCTCTCCGAAGACCTCGGCCAGCGCCCCCTCGATGCGGGCTACGTCGCCCCTGAGCCTGTAGTCATCGGCCTGATCGATCCAGCGCACGGTGTGCTGCTCGTCGAGGATGAGGGTGGTGGGGATGGCCATTCGTTTGTAGCGGGTGGGCCAGCCCAGCGGGAAGCGCGTGGGGCCGACGAGGAAGGTCTTGAACTCCAGGCCCGCCTCGTGGAGCAGGCCCATCCGCGTGATGAGCGCCAGCTCCGGATCGCTGAGCAGCGGGAAGGTGAGCCCGTCCCGCTCGCGATGCGCCCGGACGAGCTCCGGGGCGTCCTTGCTCACGGCGATGACGGTGACGCCGTACTGAGTCAGGAGTGGCTTCATGGCCTCGAAGCGCCGCAACTCGGCGCTACAGTACGGTCACCAGCTCCCCCGGAAGAACTTCACCATCACCCGGCGGCCCAGCAGAGAGGCGAGATCGAAGCCCTCACCCCGCTCGTCCAGCGCCACCACGGGCGGCATGGGCGCCCCGACCGTCGCGATCAGCGCGCCGTCGGGCAGCTTGCGGATGCGCATCAGGTAGAGCATCAGACCGCCGGTGCTCACGCCGGTGGCCGCGGCGATCAGCGAGGCGACGCCGGGCGCCATGGCGGCTCCGCCGATGGACAGGGCCATGCCGGCGATGAGCGTCGCCTGGAAGGGCGCGACGCTCTCTGGGATGCGCTCGGTGGCGATGCTGTTCAGGTAGGCGGTGGTCACGGCGAGGACGAGCCCCGCGCCGAGGAGCGCGGCGAGTGTCATGGCGAGCATCATCAGCGGCTCACGGTGAGCCAGCCGCGCGAGCGACCTGCGTCGTTGTCGGTGGTGTCCATGGCGGACCAGAGGCGATCGGTCTCGACCCAGACGGGCGGGTACTTGTGGGCCGCGACGTCCATCACCAGGAAGCGATCGCTCCCGGCGTGGTAGGCGCTCACGGGGGAGATGTGCCCCGCGCCTTCCTGGCTCAAGCCGTGCCGGTGGTAGTTGATGAGCACGTAGTCTCCGGGGCGGGTCAGGTTGACCGAGGCGTCGTGGCGGAAGTCCTCGACCTGGCCCGCGTCGGCGTGGTGTGCGCTCGCCCGCAGGCCGTGAGCGCTCAAGATGCCGGCGAGCTGCGAGAGTGTCATGCCGGTCACTGAGGCCCGCCAGGAGGGGCGCACCGCTTCGGCCGCGTCCGTGAACACGCCGGGCTGATCCGTGGGTGTACCCAGCGCGGTGAGCACGGTCGCGCTGCTGGCGACCCCACACCACGCCCGCCGCTCCTGGGCCTGGAAGGCGTCGCTCAGGTGCTGGTGATCCGCGCTCCGACTCTCCGCCAGCAGCCGCTGTCCCTCGGCGCTGTCGAGCCGCACCAGCGCTTCGTCCAGCGGCAGGGGAGCCCCGGTCGGGGCGGTGAAGAAGAACGACACAGCGAACGCGCCCAGGCCCGCCAGCAGGACGAGCAGCGCCGCTGAGAGCAGCGGGAGACGGCGGGCTCTGGAGGCCGGGGGGCGTCGGTCAGTGGTGGTCATCGGTGTCTCACAACATACTGCGCGGCTTGTGTCGGCTGGTCCGCCTGCTCGGGATAGTCAATGACATGAAGTCCTCCCTGCTCTTGATCGGTGTGCTCTCGTTGGCTTGCGGCGGAGCGGACCTGCTGGGTGAGCGCGCGGAGGTCGAGCGCCCGGACGCGGCGGCGATCTCAGCGGACCTGTCGGTGATGGACGCGCTCAGCGAGGCGGACATCGCCCGCCTGGAGCAGCACCTCACGGCCTCCGCCGCCTGGAGCGTTCGCACGGACTATCGGCGGCTCATCGCCACAAGAAACGCCCTCGTCGGCGACACCTGGGAGGGCACCTTCAACGGCTACTGGTCGGACTTCTCCGAGGTGACGTCATGCCCCGAAGAGTCCGCGGTGAGATCCGTCGGGCCGCGACCGCTGAGCCCCCTCTGCGCCTCCGAGGCGGTGATTCAGTCCCGGGTGCTGCTCGCGCTCTCCGATCCCGAGTCGCTCACCCACGGCGACCGGGGGCAGTTCACCCGCGCGCCGCTCCAGGGCGAGGTGGTGCTGGCGCTGGAGGACTACATGGATCAGCCGGGACGGAACTCCTGGCTCGTGCTCCAGGGGGAGCGGCTGATGCTCGAGGTGATGGAGCAGGCCGAGCCCGACGCCCGCCCATACACCCAGGCGGCGGTCGACGGCGTGCGCGATGAGCTGATGGCCGTGAGGGCCGGCGCGGAGGAGATCGACGCCCGGGGCTTCCTGGATGCGTGGACGCCCGCGGAGAGCTGGACCGACGGTGACGAATCGCCGATGGCCCTCACCGCGGGCGAGCGACCGGGGCGCTACGACGTGGACCTCTGGCTGAACCCCGCCGCCGCCGGGGCGATCGCCCTGCGGCTGATACACCTGGGCCCCGCCGAGGAGGGCGTCGAGCCGGACGGGCTCACGCCATGGGATGTGATCCCCAGCACGCATCAGCTCCCGGAGCGCATCGGCTGGGGAGCCGACGCGAGCATCCGCTTCGCCGCGACCTCGCCGATCTGGATCGAGCAGGGCACCCCCGGTGAGGCGATGCGGGGCCGCCTGGAGGTGACCTTCACTCCGGACGACGGCTCCGCCGAGCGGGTGCTGGCGTCCATCACGCGGGACTTCACCGGGCGAGAGCGGAAGAGCCAGTGACGCGAGCGGGGGTGAGCGTCACTCGTCCGTGCAGGGATCGAAGCAGTAGAGGGGCACGACCGGCGAGTCGCCCTCGCAGGTCTCGGTGCTGTCCTCCAGCTCCTCGATGCAGACCAGAGCCTTCTCCTGATCGTACTCGGTGTCGCAGGACGGGGTGACGTCGACGTCACAGCTCGCGCCCTCGAAGCAGGTCTCCACATAGTCGCAGTAGGCGACATCGAAGTCCTCGATGAACTCGCTCTCTTTGTACTTGCATCCGCTGACGACGAGCATCAGCAGGGCAAAGCTTGAGAGGGTCTTCAGCGAGCGGATCATGATCTCTCCAGGGGAAGCGTCCCCTGGAGAGTATCTGATCTACCGGAGCTAGGAGGCTGCTGGGAAACGCGGACCGAGGTCCCGCCCGCCAGGTCGCCGGGCAGTGGTCCGGCCGAGCCGAAGGCATAGCACCGCTATTCCGAGGGGAGGACGGGCCGCTGAGTGGCGACCTGGCGGGGTGGGACCGACGGGAGCATTTCCCCGCAGTCTCCTAGTTGTAGAAGCGGGCGTACAGGGCGGCGCAGGAGGCGCTGTCCTGGTCCTCAGTGGCGTCGAACAGCTCCTCGGCGTTGCCGTTGATGGCGGCCTCGGGGTTGGTCAGCGCCTTCTGGATGCCGGCCTCGTCCACACCCAGACCGGCGAGGCGCTTCGCCATGGACACGTCGCCCAGGTTGAAGTCCACGCTGGCGGCGCCGGAGAGGAAGTTGTTCAGCTCGAAGAGGCCCTCGAAGGGACCGGCGGAGAGGTGGGCGCAGTTGTTGGCGATGCCGACATCACCCAGGCCGTACTTGTCGGAGTTCTCGAAGAGCACCCGGCGCAGCGAGCTGGGGGCAGCCTTCTCGGGGAAGGTGTCGCCGAGCATCCGGGCGCGCAGCGCGTTCCAGGGCTGGTCGGAGTTCAGCAGGATCATGCCGATCGCGCGGCCTTCGTCCGTGAAGTGGGCGAGCTGCTGGGGGTGGAAGCCGTTCAGCAGCACCACGTCCTGACCGTTGATGTTGTAGCACTCGGTGTACATGCCGCTGCGGATCCGCGCTGACTTCTTCTTGGCCCAGAGGGCGTCGAGGGAGGCGGGGGTCAGGTTGTCGTTCCGGGAGAGGAACTCGTGACCGCCCATGACGGGCACATCAGCGCCGGCGCCGACCTTGGAGCGGATGTTGGCCTTCTCGTCGTCGCTCAGCAGCGTCGAGGCGGAGCGGGAGATGCGGTTGATGAAGCCGTAGTGACGGTCCATGGCGGACAGCTCGGCCAGGCGCGGGCCGGAGACGACCATGGCGCCAGCGACCTCGACACCGAAGGCGTCGAAGCAGGCCAGGGCGAGCTCCACGATGCCCTCGCTCTTCTTCGCGTCGCCGGTGAGGAAGACCTCGGGCTTGAAGAAGAACAGCAGCTGGTTCTGCGCGTTGGTCGCGAAGTTGAAGGGCTGGATGAGGGTCTCGGCGGCGCCGGAGGTGGCGGCGGCGACGATGGCGGAGGGGGACACGGAGGCCATAATCTTCACCTGTCTTGGGGTGGAATGAGGCCGCCGATCTATCCAAACGCCTCGCGCTTGTCGACCCCTTCAGCCAGTCGGCACAGCGCTGGAGAGGACCGCTGCGAGGCCGGCGTTGCCCACCGGCTCGTCAGCAGCTCGGGGAGAAGACGCGCAGCAGCTCGGCGAGGCCGAGGTTGCTGACCCGATCGGGCGCTTCGCTCAGCGGCACCCACGCCAGCTTGCGCTCTCCGGCCTCCAGGAACTCCGCCTGCACTTCGGTCACCCGCAGCGGGTAGAGCGTCACCTGATGGAGCCAGTAGTACTTGTCGTAGAGGTACATCCCCGCGGGCTCCGGGTTGATGACGCCTCGGGCGCCAGCCTCCTCCCAGCCTTCCTCGGCGGCGCTCGCCACCGAGCCCAGGTGCGCCTCCACCGAGCCCTTGGGCACCTGCCATTCGCCGGTGCGCCGGGAGGTGATCATCAGGATCTCGACACCGCCCGCGCTGTCACGCCAGGGGATGACGCCGGACTGCTCTACAAAGGAAACGTCCATGGCCACAATGTAGGCTGCGGCGGGCATGCGTGGAGTGCCTGTATTCCAATCGTTTCAATTCACCGGGAGCAGCCCCACCGCGACGCTCCGTCAGCGCCGCAGGCCCGGCCACACCAGCGCCAGCGGCAGTCCCATCATCAGCGCCGCCGCGCAGTTGAAGGCCACATTGACCCGCACCCCGTTGGCGGCGGAGAGGCCCGTGTCCACGGTGAACCAGAGCAGCGCGCTGGCGGCGACGCACCACCACGCCCAGAGCTCCCGTCGCCGCAGCGGTACCGCGACCACGGCCGCCATGGCCAGCCCCCAGCAGGCCATCGTCGCGCCGAGCATCGCCAGGAGCTGCTCCGCCACGGGCCACGCCTCGGGGGGGATCTCCTGTGTTCCCCACAGCGCCTCAGCCATCCTCCGCCGATGCCAACCCCAGATCGGCGAGCGGTAGCCGACGGCCACCGACAGCCCCAGCGGCACCTGACCCAGGAAGCCGACGAGCAGCATCCACCAGCCCGCGGCGAACATCCGCGAGGGAGGAGGGGAGCGCGTGTCGTTTTCTGGGAATGCCAGAGCGGGTCGCCAGTATTGAAGGTTGAAGGAGAGTGAAGATGTTGGCTTCCTATCTGATCGTCGCCGCCGCGGGGCTCCTGATCGCGCTCGTCGGCCTGCCGCTCTTGCTCCAGAAGGTTGGCCCCAACTGGCTCTACGGCTTCCGCACCCCGCGCACCATCAGCAATGAGGCGCTGTGGTACGCGTCCAACAAGGTGGCCGGGCGCGACTTCATCCTCGCCGGGCTGGCCCAGTTCGCGATCAGCATGCTGGCGCTGGGGCTGGCGCTGCCCGAGGCCTTTGTCGGCCTGGCGGTGGTGCCCGTCCTCATCGCCGTGTTGCACAGCCTCTGGGTCACCAGCGAGGTCGCCTACTCACTGGACAGCGGCGAGGAAGTAGCCGCTTCAGCGTCGGCTGAGGCGCTGGCCGAGGGCCGCGCCATCGAGGCCGCGCGGCGGTCGAAGGCCGCCCACACGGCCGCGTGACTTTCCGGGTACAGTGACGGCGATGGCTGCGTCTCTGCTCGCTGGTGCCCTGCTGGGGGCGCTGTTCTGGACCGCGCTGGAGTACCTGATCCACGGGGTGCTCTCGCACCAGCTGAAGACCCCCATCACCGCGATCCACAACACCCACCACCGCGACCCCCGGCTGGTGCTCACCGGGCCGATCTGGATCCCCGTGGCCGTCCCGCTGCTGGGCGGCATGATCTGGGCGCTGGGGCCGGCGATGGGCGGCGCCGCCGCGCTCACCGCGCTGGGCGGGTTCTTTCGCTACGAGTACGTGCACTGGCGCATCCACTACACCCTCCCGCGCGGCGCGTGGGAGCGCCGCCTCTGGGCTCACCACCTCGCCCACCACCACCGGAACCCCCGCAAGGCCTTCGGCGTGAGCGTGCGGATCTGGGATGTGCTGTTGGGCACCATGCCCGACCCCGAGGACTGCGAAGAGGTCGCGGACAGAGCGCCGCTGTCACACCGCTACGGCTTCTGGGAGAGCCTGCTGGCGGTGCACGGGATCGACCTGCGCGGTCGTTAGCCGCGCGGGCATCAGCCGATCTCGATCTCGAAGGTCTTCACCAGGAAGGACAAGACGTCGACGGACTCGTCGATGACCTGCGAGAGCGACATGCCCGCGCCGTGGCCCGCGCGCTGGTTGACGCGCAGGAGGGCCGGGCTCCCGGTCGCCTGGAGGGCCGCGGCGAACTTGAAGCTGTGGCTGGGGACGACCCGGTCGTCGGTGTCGGCGGTCATGACCATGGTGGGCGGATAGGCGCCCTCCGGATCGACGTTGTGCACCGGGGAGTAGGCCCGCAGGTGCGGGAACATCTCGGGATCCTCGGCGGCGCCGTACTCCCCCACCCAGTACTTGCCCGCGGTGAAGTGGTGGTAGCGCAGCATGTCCATCACGCCGGTCGCCGGCAGCGCCGCCCCGAAGAGATCCGGGCGCTGGAGGAGGGTCGCGCCCACCAGCAGGCCGCCGTTGCTGCCGCCCTTGGAGGCCAGCCGCGCGGCGCTGGTGTAGCCCTCGTCGATCAGGTACTCCGCGGCGGCGATGAAGTCGTCGAAGACGTTCTGCTTGCGCTCCAGCATGCCTCCGGCGTGCCACGCCTCGCCGTACTCTCCGCCGCCGCGCAGGTTGACCATGGCGATGGCGCCGCCCAGCTCCAGCCAGACGAGGTAGAGCACGCTGAAGCTGGCGGGGTAGGGGATGTTGAAGCCGCCGTAGCCGTTGATGATCGTGGGAGCCGAGCCGTCCATCGGCGCGCCCTTCGCGCGAGCGATGAACATGGGGACGCGGGTGCCGTCGCGGCTCTCACAGAAGCGCTGGGTCACCTCGTAGCGCGAGGCGTCGAAGTCCAGCTCGGTCTGCTCCAGCAGGGTGCTCTCGCCGGTCTCCAGGTCGTAGTGGTAGATGCTCGGGGCGTGGGTGGGGCCGGAGAAGGTGTAGAAGGTCTCCGAGTGGTCCCGCTTGCCGCTCAGGCTGGCGCCGCGCCCGAGGGTGCCGATCCCGGGGAAGTCGATCTCCCGCTCCAGGGTGCCGTCCAGCTGGAAGATCTGCACTGTCGGCAGGCAGTCCCGCAGGTAGCCCACGACGAAGCGATCGTGGATGAGGTTCGCCTGGGCGATGGCCTCGGCCGCCTCGGGCACGCGGGTGGGCCAGGGGCCGCTCGCGCCGAGGGTCACCGCCGCGACGCGGCCGTTGGGGGCGTCGCGGGTGGTGTGCAGGTAGAAGACGTCGCCGTCGTTGCCGAGGTAGCCGTGGCGGTCCTGGAACTGCCCGGTGAGATCCAGGAACGGCCCGTCATCGCCGACGCGGCGGACCAGCAGGGTGTTCTCGGAGGGGCTGCTCTCGTAGACCCAGAGGAGCAGCCACTGGCCGTCGTGGGACAGCTCCGGGGAGAAGCTCCAGGTGGGACGCTCGGGCTCGCTGTGGATGAGGGCGTCGCTGTCCTGGGCGTCGCCGATGCGGTGGAAGTGGACGCTCTGGTTCAGGGAGCTGGCCTGGAAGGCCTCGCCCTCGGCGGGCTCGGGGTGGCGCGTGTAGTAGAAGCCCTCGCTGTCGGCGCTCCAGGCGGTGCCGGAGTTCTTGACCCAGCGGACGCGGTCGTCCAGCTCGCGGCCGGTGGCGATCTCCAGGACGTGCAGAACCTGCCAGTCGGAGCCGGCCTGGGAGACGCCGTAGATGATGTAGCGGCCGTCCCGGCTGCAGCTGGTCCCGGCGAGGGAGACGGTGCCGTCCTCGGACCACTCGTTGGGGTCGAGGAGAACCCGGGGCTCATCGGCGAGGGCGTCTCGCACGAAGAGGACGGCCTGCTCCTGACTCGGGGCAGCCCGGTACTGGTAGTAGCGGCCGCCAGCCTTGAACGGCGGGCCCATGCGCGGGCGATCCAGGAGCGCCTTCAGGCGGCCTCGGATGTGGGCGCGCCCGGGGACGGGATCCAGGGCGGCGCGGGTGTGGGCGTTCTGGGCGGTGACCCAGGCGTCGACCTCGGGATCGACCCGGATGTCCGCCTCCAACCAGCGGTAGGGATCAGGAACCACGACGTCGTGGAAGGTGTCGCGCTGGTCGACCCGGCGGGTCGTGGGGGCGGTCTCGGACATGATGGAATCCACGGCAGGTTCTTGATTGTAAATGTGGCTGTATTTTCAGTTACATCTGCGAGGCCGTGATTTATCAACTTGATGCTTGGATACACCGCTGCTCAGCCCGATCGCAGCAGGAGGAATAGCATCGTGCTGGTATGCTCACAGCACAAAATCCGGAAAATGAAACCACCAGGGGCGACGATGTCCAAATCTCATGCACCACTTGAGCAGGCAACGCCGAGCAGCGGCGCGCAGTCGGGAGGATCCTCCCAGTCTTCCGGGCTCGGTGGGCACTTCGGCTACGGCCATCGCTCGGAGTCCTGGGGGGAAGCCGCGGCGCTCCAGGGGAAGATCGATTCGGTCACGAAGTTCGGGGGCAACCTCCACGAGGCCGCGCAGCGGATGATGGCCATCGAGGGGGAGAAGGAGCTGCTGTTGGCGGGCCAGGGGCTGGTCACTGTAGCGGACGATATCGTCAATATCACCAGCATCTACCACTCCTTTCGGAACCAGACGGTGGACCTCTCGGGGGTGACGGACAAGCTGGGGAAGACCAAGAAGGTCATCAACTCCCTACGAATGATCTACGAGTTCACGGACGATAAGAGCACGCTCGCCTTCCTGGCGGATCCGACCAATCCGGAGAAGGCCCAGGACTGGGCCGATGACGCCGCCGGCGCGTTCAAGGTCGCCGCGGACTGGGTGCCTGGGGGGATCCCCTTCGTTAGCGACATGCTCACGGGCTACCTGAAGGCCCCCGCGGCTTATGTCCGCGTCATGTCCGGGATCCTCTTTCATCACATCCACCAGATCGATCTCTACGCGAACATCTCCGGGAATCAGACGGTCCTCACGCATGCTGACAGGACGATCTGGAAGGGGGAGCTCTCCTTTCTGGCGCAGCGGGCTCGTGTGAGTGGGGACAACCTCTGGCTGTTCATGGATCAGAATCGAAAGCGGGATGGCGTCAATTTGGAGAAGGTCCGGGCGACGCTGGGGGTGGCGCATTTGATTCAGCTGACTGAGCGCTACGCGGTCTCGGAGGGGTACACCGACGAGCGCGGGAAGTACGAATGGATCGAGAGGTTCAGTCACTTCGCCTGACCTGGGGATTGGAGCCCTGACGCGACGCGGTTCAGCACCGCGAGCCCCCTGCGAATGCGTACCTTTGAGGGTCATGTCGTCCCCTCTCTGAGTCCCACCTTCCGCCCAAACGCGCCGCACGGCGCGCGCCAACATCGAAGAGGTACCTCTGAGGAACGCGACGTCCACGCGTCTCACACTAGAGGGTGTTGCGACGTCAGATGCCTCGCCGCAAGGCGCTTCAGCTCGCCCTTCAGCGCTCCTTCGTCGCTGTCTCTGAAGTTCTCTCCATCTCTCCTGGCGGCTTGCGCCGCGAGGGGGCATCCCCCCCTGTGACCCCCCAGAACGTGCCGTCAGGCGCGCGCCAACTGCGAGTGCGTACCTTTGAGGAACGCGACGTCCCAGCGTCACACGCGAGAGGGTGTTGCGACGTCAGATG
>Ga0316204_10008943_pt1 | contig 13624 bp, 4 predicted proteins | sample 6monrhotite_MG_2_FD_205661 | JGI IMG/M metagenome (GOLD analysis project Ga0316204, IMG submission 205661) | Microbial mat bacterial communities from mineral coupon in-situ incubated in ocean water Damariscotta River, Maine, United States -... | ecosystem: Environmental > Aquatic > Marine >... | reverse complement strand
AATTGTTCCGGTACTTGCTACTAATACTACTGGTTCTGTTATTACTGCTGTTTCTGTATCAGTACATCCTTGTGCATCTTCTACTGTTACTGTATATGTCCCTGCTGCTACTCCACTTAATACTGCATTGGTCGTTAAGTTACTCCATGCATAAGTGTATGGTGCTGTTCCTCCTGTTTGTGAGGCTGTCGCTGATCCAGTTGAGTTACCATTACAATCTACATTTACAATTGTTCCAGTGCTCGCTACTAATACTACTGGTTCGGTTATTACTGCTGTTTCTGTATCGGTACATCCTTGTGCATCTTCTACTGTTACTGTATACGTTCCTGCTGCTACTCCACTTAATAATGCATTGGTTGTTAAGTTACTCCATGCATAAGTGTATGGTGCTGTGCCTCCTGTTTGTGAGGCGGTTGCTGATCCAGTTGAGTTACCATTACAATCTACATTTACAATTGTTCCGGTGCTTGCTACTAATACTACTGGTTCGGTTATTACTGCGGTCTCTGTATCAGTACATCCTTGTGCATCTTCTACTGTTACTGTATACGTTCCTGCGGCTACTCCACTTAATAATGCATTGGTCGTTAAGTTACTCCATGCATAAGTGTATGGTGCTGTCCCTCCTGTTTGTGAGGCTGTTGCTGATCCAGTACTGTTGCCATTACAATCTACATTTACAATTGTTCCGGTGCTTGCTACTAATACTACTGGTTCGGTTATTACTGCGGTCTCTGTATCGGTACATCCTTGTGCATCTTCTACTGTTACTGTATACGTTCCGGCTGCTACACTACTTAAGACTGCATTGGTCGTTAAGTTACTCCATGCATAAGTGTATGGTGCTGTTCCTCCTGTTTGTGAAGCCGTCGCTGATCCAGTTGAGTTACCATTACAATCTACATTTACAATTGTTCCAGTGCTTGCTACTAATACTACTGGTTCGGTTATCGTTACTACTCTTGTAGTAGGTCCACAACTGTTTGCATCATTTACTGTTACTGTATAGGTGCCGGCTGCTTTGCCACTTATTGAACCTATTGTTTCTAAGGTATTCCATGCATAAGTATAGGGTGTTGTCCCTCCGGTTCCTGTTACTGTTGCTGAACCTGTACTATTACCATTACAATCTACATCCGTTTGTGTTGAGATTAATGTCCCTAATATAGATGGTTCACTAATACTTGTCGAAGAAATATCTGAACAACCATTTGCATCAGTAATTGTAACAGTATAAGTCGCTGCTGTTTTACCGCTAATAGCATTTGTTGTTTCTAAACTTGACCATGCATAAGTATAAGGCGTTGTTCCTCCTGTTGCACTGGAAGTAGCTTGACCATCAGAACCTCCATTACAACTTACTGTTTGAGTAGTAGAAGAAGCAGCAACCAAAGGTGCTGGAGCTGATACTACTTGAGATTCAGTGCCTGTACATCCGTTAATATCAGTAACTGTCACAGTATAGGTTCCTGATGGTTTACTGCCTATCGCTGATGTGGTTTCTCCATCTGTCCATATATAAGTATATGGAGTTGTTCCGCCTGTAGCTGCAGTACCAATTCCTCCATTACTAAAGCCTGCACAACTTGGACTACTTACAATAGAAGAATTAGGAATAATTGCCGCTGGTTCAGAAATTGTGCTGGATGATGTATCTGTACATCCATTGATATCAGTTATAGTTACTGTATATGTCCCTGCTAATTGACTGCTAATTGCTGCTGTTGTCCCACCACCTGTCCATGAATAGGTATATGGTGATGTGCCATCAACTGCAGAAGATGTAATCCCTCCTGTGGCAGCTCCATTACAAAGAACATCAACCACACTCCCTGTGCTAGCAACCAAGCTATCGGGCTCATTTATTGTTGCACTCTGCACTCTACAATCTGCTCCACTGGTAATTGTAACGGTATAAGTTCCATCCACTAAACCTGTAGCAGCTAATGTAGTTTGTACTGGATTTGTACTCCACTCAAAAGTAGCTGTTGGTTGAAAGGGGGAAGTAATTGCAAAAAGTGAACCAGTTCCTCCAAAACAAGGGATAGGGGTTTCAGGTATAGATACTGTCCAACTTACTACTGGTGAACTAATCGTTGCTGAAAATGTTCCATTAGTTCCATCATCATCCGTTATAGTTACAGTATATGTCCCAGCTGCAAGTCCATCTATAGTATCATGAATCGCATGGGTTCCTGTGGTACTTGGTCCACTCGACCAAGAGTATGTATAAGGAGCAACTCCTGAAGCTGTGGCAATTAATCGCCCTACATTAGTCCCTGCACATTCTGAGCTATCGGTAATTTCGGCGGTAAAAGGTTGAGCAACTGGCGCTGATGCAACCGCCGTTGTTCCATTGGCATCTGTTACCGTAACCGTATAAATATCTGCAACAAGTCCTGAGATGGTATCTGTGGTAGCAGAAGTATCTGTTGTTGTTGAACCATTAGACCAACTATAAGTATAATTCCCTACTCCTGGAACAACAGTGGCAACTAGACGCCCAATGCTACCCCCAATAACTGTATTATCAACAGTATCTGTAATGGAAACAGAAACGGCAGAAGGAGCAAATGCTGCCCCTGTAATAGCAGGAACAGCTGCTGGGTGTGAGTAGCTTCCAGTAGTCCAATTATTGGTATCATTAATCATTGCAATACAAGCTGCAATGTCTCCAGCACAAGTAAGGGAACCAGTATAAACTCCTTCATCTTCTCTAACAGAAGTTTGGGTAGCGGAATCTAAACCTGTTCCAGCTAGACTAGCTGGTTGTCCCGTAAGAGACCCAACAAAGCTTAAAAAAACATTTGGTGCTGCCAAAGTGCCAATAAAAGCATAAATCTGATCGCCAATTTCAGTAGTAATTCCTGTATTATCTGTTATTGTTCCAATGCTAACACCATTTGTATCTGCATCAATCCCAGAATTATCATCATCTGTATCAGTGAAATTAATAACAGTTCCAGGACTTAGTATATTGCTAGTAGTGTTTTCCCAAACTATGAGATTCGATCCGACTTGAAATGCTGGTACAAAGTAAGATAAATCGGTAAAGGAAATACTATCATTGACCTGCATACTATCTAACAAGATAATGGAGAACCCATCATCATCAGTAGCAGCTGCACCTATGCTGTAGCCTAAAAAAGCAAGGTCTCCAGCATAATCTATCCTGCCATTATAATTTTGCGCAATTGTGCCTAAAGAGAAAAGAAAAAGCAGAAAAATTAGTATGCGTTTCACAGCAATAGCAATGATTTTTATTAACAATTACAAATAAACAATAAATATAACCCTTTGAAAAATGGCGATTGGTAATGTATAAAGATTCAAATGTTCACAATTATTTTTCTTATTGTGCTGACTTCCAGCAATATATTGAGAAAAATAAATTTTAAGCAATTTTTTTATCAAAATCGATCTCCCTTTTCTTAGAAGGTTATAAACTTTTCTTGTTTTTTTATCCCCTATTCTACGGAGTTTCTTATATAATGTTACTTCTCGGTTTTTCTAAAAAAACTTATTGCATCAGAATGACGAAATTTTTATGAGAAACGGATAATTTGATATTAGATTCTAGTAATAATCAAGTATGAAATGGTAAGCCAAAGTGTAATTATAAAATCAGCCTGAATATAGTCTTATACTTTAAGGATCATGCTGTTGATGCTGCATTCTTTTGCCACTTCCAAGCACTCTTTAAAATTTCTTCAATATCATATTGAGGCTCCCATTTTAATACCTCTTTTGCTAAGGAGTTGTTTGCGAAAATTGCCTCAACATCTCCTGCTCTTCTTTCTCCTACCTCATAATTTAAATTGACCCCATTAACTTTTTCAAAAACTTGTAATAATTCCAAAACTGTAGAACCTGTGCCACTTCCTAGATTAATGACAGTATAGTTTTCTGTTGTTTTATCGAGATATTCTATCGCTTTTACATGAGCATTTGCTATATCTGAAACATGAATATAATCTCTTATGCAACTCCCGTCTTTAGTATTGTAATCGCTCCCAAAAACAGTTATTTTTTCTCTCATGCCTCCAGCAGTTTGAGTAATTATTGGCACCAAGTTATTTGGCCTTTCAGATATATCTTCTCCAATTAAAGCAGATTTGTGAGCTCCTGCTGGGTTGAAATAACGAAGTGAAATTGATTTAAAACCTGGATTAGTCTTACAAAAGTTTTTTAGTATTTCTTCTCCAATCTGTTTTGTATGAGCATATGGAGATTCTGCTTTTCCAAAAGGCTCAATTTCAGTAACAGGTAAAGTTGCAGGGTTCCCATAAATTGAACATGAGCTTGAAAAAATCAGACTGTAAACATTATTCTTAATCATACAATCCAATACATTTATCAATGAATTTAGATTGTTTTTGTAATATAGATTAGGCACCTCTACCGATTCAGGAACTGATTTAAGGGCTGCAAAATGAATTACGCTATCAAAAGAGTTATTAGAAAAAAGTTTCTCAACTTCAGATAAATTAGTCAAGTCTACTTCATAATTTTTTATTTCAACTCCGCTGATTTTCTTAATTCTTTGAAATGTTTTTTTATTTGAATTCAGATAATTATCAACCGAAGTAATAGCAGTGTAGCCTAACTCTATCAACTCAAGAATGGTGTGAGACCCAATATATCCTGCTCCTCCTGTTACTAAAACTTTCATCTGTCAAAAATTGCCGCAAATATACCTCTCCTTTTCTTTTATATAGAATAATCCTCCTATCATTAAATCTCTTTATTATGTCTTTTGGGCTATAGTAAAACATTACTTTTGCATTTCTAAATTGAAAAAAATGGCTGATATCTCAAATGTATTAAGTGAATTGAAAATTACTCCTGAGTCTTCCGGAACCTCAACTGGAAACAAATGGTTTCCTATCAATAGTAATTTACTTGAGTCTTTTTCTCCTGTTGATGGAAAGTTAATTGGAAAAGTAAGTTCTTCAACTTCAGATGAGTATGAGCAGGTAATTGAAACCGCTCAAGCTGCCTTTTTACAATGGAGAAAAATTCCTGCACCTCAAAGAGGAGAGATCGTTAGACAGTTTGGTGAGAAACTAAGAGAAAAAAAAGAAGTTCTTGGAATGCTGGTTTCATATGAAATGGGAAAATCATACCAAGAAGGTTTAGGCGAAGTTCAAGAAATGATTGATATCTGTGATTTCGCAGTTGGATTATCAAGACAGTTACATGGATTAACCATGCATTCTGAACGACCTCAACATAGAATGTATGAACAATATCACCCTTTAGGAATTGTAGGCATTATTTCAGCTTTTAACTTTCCAGTTGCTGTATGGTGTTGGAACACAGCCTTGGCATGGATCTCTGGAGATGTTTGCGTGTGGAAACCTTCAGAAAAAACCCCTTTATGTGGTGTTGCTTGCCAAAAACTAATTGCTGAAGTATTAAAAGAAAATGAGCTTCCCGAAGGAATTAGTTGTTTAATTAATGGAGATTATCAAATTGGTGAATTGATGACTAATGACAATAGAGTCCCTCTTGTTTCAGCAACAGGGTCTATTCGAATGGGTAAAATAGTTGCACAAGCAGTAGCAAAAAGACTGGGTAAATCCTTGTTGGAATTAGGAGGTAACAATGCTATTATTTTAACAGAATCTACTGACTTAAAAATGTCCATTCCTGCCATGGTTTTTGGTGCTGTTGGAACTTGTGGCCAAAGATGCACTTCTACTAGAAGGTTGATTATTCATGAGAGTATTTACGATACAGTAAAAGACAATTTAGTAAGTGCTTACCAACAAATAAGAATAGGAGACCCATTGGATGAAAACAATCATGTTGGTCCTCTAATTGATCAAGATGCTGTCCAATCCTATGAAAATGCTATAGAAGAAATAAAAAATGCTGGTGGTACTATACTAGTTGAAGGTGGAGTTCTTGATGGAGAAGGGTACGAATCTGGTTGTTATGTTAAACCAGCCATTGCTGAAGTAGAAAATGATTGGGAAATAGTTCAACATGAAACTTTTGCTCCAATCTTGTATTTAATGAAATACTCTAAATTAGAAGAAGCTATTGCCATGCAAAATGGAGTAGTTCAAGGCCTTTCATCTGCAATGATGACTACTAATATGAGAGAGATGGAAAGATTCCTTTCTGCCGAAGGTTCAGATTGTGGAATTGCCAATGTAAATATTGGTACTTCTGGTGCAGAGATCGGTGGCGCTTTTGGAGGAGAAAAAGAAACTGGCGGGGGTAGAGAATCTGGTTCGGATGCATGGAAAGTCTACATGAGAAGACAAACCAATACCATTAATTACGGTACTGATTTACCTTTAGCTCAAGGGATTAAATTTGAGTTATAACAAAAAGAATTAGATCTCTTTTCTCAATCTTGCTACGGGAATATTAAGTTGTTCCCTGTATTTTGCTACAGTTCTCCTAGCAATATTATATTTTTTATCTCTTAATAACTGAGAAAGTTTCTCATCTGTTAGAGGTTTTTTCTTGTCTTCGGCTTCAATTAAATCTGTTAGTATTTTCTTCACCTCTCTTGTACTAACTTCGTCTCCATCTTCCGTTGAAAGAGATTCTGAAAAAAATGACTTTAACAAAAAAGTGCCATAGGGTGTGGAAACATACTTGCTATTAACAACTCTAGAAACTGTTGATATATCCATCTCAATTCTATCGGCAATATCTTTCAAAATCATTGGCTTAAGCTTTGTTTCATCACCTTCTAAAAAATATCTTTTTTGATATTCTGCAATGGTTCTCATCGTGCTTAACAATGTATGTTGTCGTTGCACAATAGCATCAATAAACCATTTTGCTGAATCTAACTTTTGTTTAACAAAAGTCATTGCTTCTCTGTCTGATTTGCTCTTTTCTTTCGACTTTTGATAATGGTCAATCATCCCTTTATACTCATTACTTACCCTAAGTTGTGGCGCATTCCTCCCATTTAAGCTAATTTCCAACTCCCCATCTTTGATTTCCATAGTAAAATCAGGAACTACCACTTGAACTGCTTTTCCAGAGGTATTCATTGAGTTCCCTGGTTTGGGGTTTAATTTTAAAATTTCATCAACCGCTTCTTTTAAATCTTCATTCTCTATTTCAAGGCGTTCAATAATTTTAGCGTAATGCTTTTTGGTAAATTCATTAAAGTATTTCTCTAATATTTCAATTGCTATTCTCTTCGCAAAAGAGTTAGACTCTCTTCTTCTAATTTGAATTAATAAACATTCCTGTAAATCTCTAGCTCCCACTCCAGCTGGATCCATCTGCTGAATTATTTTTAAGACGTTCTCAATCTCTTCTTTTGAGCTCATGATATTTCTTCGAAAAGCAAGATCATCTTCTATTGAGGTTATGTCTCTTCGTAGATACCCTGAATCATCCAAACTCCCTATTAAATGATCTGCAATTTCTGCTTCTTTCTCACTTAAGCTTTGAAGGTTAATCTGTCCTCTTAATCGCTCATGAAAAGTGACCCCCCCACTAAACGGAATATCTTTATCCTCTTCGTCTCTCCCTTTGTTGGATATTTGGTATTTATAATCTGGAGTATCATCATCTAAATAATCTGAAAGGTCGATATCCTCATGTTCTTCTTTTGCATCATCTCTTTCTTCATATCGTTCTTCCTCCTCTTCTAGATTTTCTCTGCCTTCATCTAAAGCTGGGTTTCCTTCAAGTTCTTCTTTTACCCTTTGCTCAAGAGCAACAGTCGGCAACTGCAATAACTTCATCAGCTGAATTTGCTGTGGTGAAAGTTTTTGAAGTAATTTTTGCTGAAGAGACTGTCTTAACATAACACTAGTTTGGACTTTTAAATTTAACCCTATTTAAGGCTTTTTAGTTTATCGATTACAAATAATATTATTTGCGTATCCAATATAGTGCCAATCTTTTTTAGCACTGTTAAGCTTATGTTACTTTTTTGCTAGAATTCAGCATTTTTAGGTGTTCTTGGAAATGGAATTACATCCCTGATATTACTCATTCCTGTGACGAATAAAACCAATCTTTCAAAGCCTAAACCAAAACCACTATGAGGGGCAGTTCCAAACTTCCTGAGATCTAAATACCAAGACAACTCATCTTGTGGGATCCCCATTTCTTCCATTCGTTGTTGAAGCATGTTTAACCGTTCCTCTCTTTGCGAGCCACCTACAATTTCTCCAATTCCTGGGAAGAGGATATCCATTGCTCGAACTGTTTTGTTATCCTCATTCTGCCTCATGTAAAACGACTTTATCTCCTTTGGATAGTCGAATAATATTACAGGTTTCTTAAAATGCTTTTCTACTAAAAACCGTTCATGCTCTGACTGCAAATCTGCTCCCCAATCGTTTATTAAGTATTGAAATTTTTTCTTTTTATTAGGCTTTGAATTTCTTAAAATTTCTATCGCATCGGTATAGGTTAAACGAACAAAATCATTCTCTGCAACAAATTCCAATTGCTCAATCAAACCCATAGGTGAACGTTCGATTGTTGGTTTTACTTTTTCTTCGTCTTCTCTTCTTTTATTCAAAAACGCTAAATCATCAGCACAGTTTTTTAACGCATAATTGATTAAATACTTTAACAAATTCTCCCCTAGATCCATATTCTCATCTAGGTCAGCAAAAGCTACCTCTGGTTCAATCATCCAAAACTCTGCAAGATGTCGAGTTGTGTTCGAATTTTCAGCTCTAAAGGTTGGCCCAAAAGTATATACCTTCCCTAAAGCCATCGCTGCCAATTCAGCCTCCAATTGCCCTGATACTGTTAGGTTTGTTTCTTTCCCAAAAAAATCTTTCTTAAAGTCAACCTTCCCTTCTTCATCTCTTGGGATACTATCAAAATCAAAATTGCTTACCTTGAATGTTTCCCCTGCTCCTTCTGCATCTGATGCTGTAATAATTGGTGTATGAATATTATAGAATCCATTATTATTGAAAAATTCATGGATTGCAAAAATCATAGCATGCCGAATTCTATTTACTGCCCCAAAAGTGTTTGTTCTAAAACGGAGGTGTGCAATCTCACGGAGAAACTCTAACGAATGTTTCTTTGGTTGAAGCGGGTATTCTTCTGGGTTAGCTTCCCCTAAAATTTCAATTTTAGAAGATTCTATTTCTATTGCTTGACCACTCCCTTTTGACTCAACTAATTTGCCAGTAACTGCTATACATGATCCCGTATTTATTTTTTCAAGCACTAACTCATCTGCTCCTTCCATATCCACCACAACCTGTATGTTGTTAATGGTACTACCATCATTCAGGGCAATAAAGGCTACATTTTTACTCCCTCTTTTTGTCCTTACCCATGCTTTAAGTAAAACTTCAGCTCCTACTTCTCCTTGAGTTAATAAGTATTGAATTTCTTGTCTCTTCATCTTCTAGTCTTGTAAAAATTACAAGCTGCAAAGGAAAGATTTTTAGCCTTTGAAAACAATAACATCCCTGTTACATCTGGTAGATTAGCAGCTCATGAATAAAACATTCTCTTCCTCTAAACAAACTTAATTTGATGTCTATTGTCCTCTACATTTTGACAGAGACAACGCTAGCAGGGTAATTCACGTCTCCTAAACGACAAATGGCATGAATTTAAAATTGAATTTCAGTTTATTCTGCCTTGCCGTACTACTAAATCCTTAACCTGATAAACTAACTACTATGAAGTCATTACTTGGTTTTCTCTTTATTGTTCTTTTTTCAATTCAACTTTCAGCACAACGTTATGAATGGCTAAAAATATTCTCCTCAGAAGGTTATACTAGTAACAACCAAAAGGTAGAAGTGTTTGAAAACAGTGTTTACGTAGCAGGGGAATTTAGAACGTCAATTAGCTTTGGAGCAACGACCTTAACATCTAAACTATATAGTGTAAATCTATATTTAGCAAAATATGATACACTCGGTAATCTACAATGGGCTATAAAAGGAGGAGCTGATTCCACCTATGAATCTTTTAGAAGTATGACAATAGACAGTTCGGGCAATGTATACATTGCAGGAATATATAATGCTTCCACTACTAAATGGGATACTGTTACATTAAATAAGAGTAGTAACACTAACTTAACCTATTATAATGAAGGTTATATTGTTAAAATAAATACTACTGGAAAGGCAGAATGGATCAAGGGTATATATCATCCCTCAGGAAATTTTAATTATTACTCACTGGGCCAATTATCTTCTTCAAAAAATAACATCTACTTAAGTGGGAATTTAACTGACAGTATTCGAATTACTGGTACAACTTTGAAAATAGATCAAAGCCGCATTCCCAGTGAAAATAACCTTTTTACTGCAAGGTTTGATCTAAATGGGAATTGTAATTTTCTTAAAAAAATCGCTACTGGAGTTTCTAACTATTATTCAATAATTAGTGATTTAAAAGTAATAAACGATTCTACTTATTTTATAAGTGGTTCTTTTGCAGGCCGTGCAACTCTTGGAAATAATGCCCGTCGCTTGACTGGAGACACCTCTATTTATAACAATTATGTAATTGCAAAATATACTAATGACAACTGTGATTGGCTTGTAAATAGTGAAGGTGATAATCAATCTTGGTGGTGGTGGTGGTATAATCCATTCAAATTAGAGGTTTTAAAAAATGGAAGTATCTATTTTGCTGGAGTCCTTAATGATACTATTACTATTCAAAATCAAACTTTAACTCCTGATAGTCTATATTATAACAACTGGCTTGTCGGTAAAATAGACCCGGCGGGAACACTTCTCAACTTCAAGAAATTAAGCATTAAATATGGCACCTTAAATGATGTTACCAAAAACAGCAACGACCAATTAATGTTGGTTGGGAGCTTTGCTGATAGTGTAGAGTTTAATTCTGTAGCTACAGTTTCAAACGGGAGCTATGACATTATTGCAGTTAACATGGACACTTCGCTCAATGTAAATTGGTATCAAACAGGTGGAGGCGGAGCCTATGATTATGGAATTGCAGCTGGGTCAAGTAATAGTCCTAACTTTTATGTTTTAGGAACATTTAATGGTCTTTCACAGTTTGGATCCTCTTTTTATACTGGAAATACATTAGCAAATTCTTCTTTAGTATTTAAACTAACTGAATGCGGCACCACTCCTATTCCATTAACGATCAAAGGCGATACAAACCTCTGTGTTGGAGAGGATGTGCGCCTTCAATTTAAATCCAATGGTTTGGCAACCTTTCAGTGGTTAAAAGATGATACTCGATTAGTGGGAGAAGTTTTTAGAGATATTGTTGTAGATAGTAGTGGGGTTTATGAGTTAATTGTAAATGGGGCGGGTTGTATTGATACCTCAAGAGCTGTTACTATTCATGTAGGGAAAAAGCCTACAATCACTTTAGCATTAGTTGATACGGTTTGCCAAAGCGACACTGCATTTGTTCTTACAGGAGGTCTTCCTTTGGGAGGAATTTATTCTGGTATAGGTGTCACGAATAATATTTTTTCTCCTTCTGTAGCTGGTATTGGGCGAACTGAGGTTACCTATAAAGTATCCAATGGAGGGTGTGCAGACTCCCTAAGTGCCGACATTTATGTCACCCCAACGCCAACTGCATTTTTTGCTCCTATTCCTCCTACCTGTGTCACTGCATCACCTGTTACTTTAGTTAATGCTTTCCCTTTTGGTGGCACATTTTCTGGTGTAGGAGTGAGTGCAGGAAAATTCGACCCTTCCATCGCTGGCCCTGGAACTCATGAGATTACTTATACTTTTTCTGATGCAAATGGTTGTTCCAGTTCTACTACTCAAACTATTGATGTTGACTCTGTATTGTTTGCAGCTCTTTCTGCACTTCCAACCCTTTGTGAAAAAGATTCTGTTTTCATACTAACACAAGGATCTCCTTCCAATGGCTGGTATGAAGGTATTGGAGTAAGCAATGGTGAATTTGATCCTTCTGTTAGCGGTGCTGGTACATTCGATATTCTTTACATCCTTTCTAATTTATGTGGAAATGATACAGCTATACAAAGTATTACTGTTAACCCTACACCTGTTGTTAGCATTGGTAGCTTATCAACTGTTTGTGAAGATGCTGCTCCTTTTACCTTAACAGGTGGTTCTCCTGCTAATGGCTCCTATTCTGGAATTGGGGTGAACAATGGTATGTTTGATCCTAGCCTTGCTGGGGTCGGTACCTTTAAAATCTATTATGAATTTGCAGATGCCATCGGTTGTTTCGCTAAAGATTCTGCTGATATTATTGTGGAGGCTTTGCCTACTATTGTTCTTACTCCTGATACTTCCATTTGTGATGGAGCTTCTATTGATCTAGTTGCCTCAGGTGGATCTTCGTATTCCTGGAGCAATGGTGATATTACTGCTACATCTACAGTCAACCCTATTGCTACTACTAAATATTATGTTACCGTTACCAATGCTGCTAACTGTCAAGAAGTAGATAGCGTTGAAGTGGTGGTGAACCCTAACCCTACTGCTAGCATTACTGGGGTTTTCACCATTTGTGAAGGAACTTCAACTGATTTAACCGCCACTGGGGGGTCTTCATATTCCTGGAGCAATGGTGATGTTACTGCTATTTCTACGGTAAGCCCTATTCTTTCTGCTACCTACTCTGTTACCGTTTCAGATGCTAATCAATGTTCGGCTACCGCTTCACAATTGATTACTGTTGATCCGGCTCCTGCTGTTAGCATCGGTAGTTTCTCTGCTGTTTGTGAAGATGCTGCTCCTTTTACATTAACAGGTGGTTCTCCTGCTAATGGCTCCTATTCTGGAATTGGGGTGAACAATGGTATGTTTGATCCTAGCCTTGCTGGGGTCGGTACCTTTAAAATCTATTATGAATTTGCAGATGCTATCGGTTGTTCCGCTAAAGATTCTGCTGATATTATTGTGGAGGCTTTACCTACTATTGTTCTTACTCCTGATACTTCCATTTGTGATGGAGCTTCTATTGATCTAGTTGCCTCAGGTGGATCTTCGTATTCCTGGAGCAATGGCGATATTACTGCTACATCTTCAGTCAACCCTATTGCTACCACTAAATATTATGTTACCGTTACCAATGCTGCTAACTGTCAAGAAGTAGATAGCGTTGAAGTGGTGGTGAACCCTAACCCTACTGCTAACATTACAGGAGTTTTCACCATTTGTGAAGGAACTTCAACTGATTTAACCGCCACTGGGGGGTCTTCATATTCCTGGAGCAATGGTGATGTTACTGCTATTTCTACGGTAAGCCCTATTCTTTCTACTACCTACTCTGTTACCGTTTCAGATGCTAATCAATGTTCGGCTACCGCTTCACAATTGATTACTGTTGATCCGGCTCCTGCTGTTAGCATCGGTAGTTTCTCTGCTGTTTGTGAAGATGCTGCTCCTTTTACCTTAACAGGTGGTTCACCTGCTAATGGCTCCTATTTTGGAATTGGGGTGAACAATGGTATGTTTGATCCTAGCCTTGCTGGGGTCGGTACCTTTAAAATCTATTATGAATTTGCAGATGCCATCGGTTGTTTCGCTAAAGATTCTACTGATATTATTGTGGAGGCTTTGCCTACTATTGTTCTTACTCCTGATACTTCCATTTGTGATGGAGCTTCTATTGATCTAGTTGCCTCAGGTGGATCTTCGTATTCCTGGAGCAATGGTGATATTAC
>Ga0316204_10008942_pt1 | contig 13625 bp, 15 predicted proteins | sample 6monrhotite_MG_2_FD_205661 | JGI IMG/M metagenome (GOLD analysis project Ga0316204, IMG submission 205661) | Microbial mat bacterial communities from mineral coupon in-situ incubated in ocean water Damariscotta River, Maine, United States -... | ecosystem: Environmental > Aquatic > Marine >... | reverse complement strand
GTAGATGATTTGGTGCTGGTCAAAAAGCAGTTGGAAATAGTCGACGAAGCCGCCTTCGGATTTGACAATAGTGTCGCCGTTCACCAAATGCTGTGCCTTGATCAGCAATTCCGCGCGTCCCGCCCCAAGCCTGTCTGTGCGCTGATAAATAAACAGCCGGTGATCGGGCGACAAAATCAGATCGTTTTCGTTGTGCATCGCACCTTTGCGAATGAGGATCGGGGCAAACGGCCCTTGGCCACGCACCGTTGATCGCCCGACCCAGCGAATTTGCTGGACGCCGTCGTCGCGGGTTAAAACGCGATCCCCGATATTGAGATCCTCGATCTTGCGCTGTTCACCCGTTGCCATCGTAATATGCGTGCCGCGCGCAAAGGACACACACGCCACTTGCGCCAGTTTTTCGCGCGCGGTTTCGGTGTCGATCCCGACCAGCGCGTAGTCCATCTTTGATCGCAGAGGTGCCAGAGGCAGTAAAAACGTGCGCGCGATCATGCCGTCTTGGTCCAATTCGACCAGCACAATAGCCTCGGACGTGTTGCCATCGGGCGACATCAACGTGATCGTGCAGTCCGCGAAGATAAGCGCATCAGGGGTGCCGGTTTCAGTATCCGGTGCGATAGAAACAATACCGTCGTCGCCGGTTTTCAGCGACAGGCGGACACGCTTTGCCAACGGCTCTAACGCGTAGATGTCGCCTTGGTTTAAATCGTCAGATATGGAAACAGCGTCGTGCAGATTTGCGCCACTTACAACGGCGAACGCCCCAGCCAAATAAACGGGGATAGCCTGAACCGGTTGCAGTGGAAGCGGATCACTATAGTCAAAATCGGTCATCGCGAGCCTGTGATAAAGTGTTGCCATTTCTACGTGGCATTTGCGGGCGGGATAGCCTACGAATTGGGCGATATAACGGCAATGCACAGCGACCCCAAGATTTTTTAGCTGAATTTTGTCGAAAATGCACTGAAAGGATATTTGCATGGATCTCGGAATCAAAGGTAAACGTGCGCTGGTTTGTGCGTCGTCCAAGGGGCTTGGTCGTGGCTGCGCCGAGGCGCTTGCCGAGGCTGGCGTCAACCTTGTGATGAACGCTCGCGGTGCTGACGCGCTTGAAGCCACCGCCCAGCACATCCGCGACACCTACGGTGTGATCGTCCAAACCGTTGCCTGTGACGTGACCACGCCCGACGGTCAGGCCCAATTGCTTGAGGTTGCAGGGCAGGTTGATATCTTGGTCAATAACGCCGGTGGGCCGCCCCCCGGAATGTGGACTGATTGGGATCGCGATGATTTCATCGCAGCGCTCGATGCAAACATGCTAACGCCCATCGCGCTGATCAAAGCGCTGGTACCGGGCATGATGGATCGTGGTTGGGGCCGTGTGGTGAATATCACCAGCCAGTCCGTCAAAGCACCGATCCCCGTGCTTGGCCTGTCGAATGCTGCCCGTACCGGACTAACCGGCTATGTGGCTGGAACATCGCGTCAGGTAGCGTCTGCGGGTGTGAACATTAACAACCTGCTACCCGGCATTCATGCGACCGATCGGGCCACCGGCCTTGATTCTGGCGTTGCCGCGCAGCAAGGCATTTCGATTGAAGAAGCCGCGATCCAAAGACAAGCCACCATCCCTGCGCGCCGCTATGGCACCGCGACGGAGTTTGGACGGACGTGCGCGTTCATGTGCTCGCAGCATGCGGGCTTTATGGTTGGTCAAAACATCCTGCTTGATGGCGGTGGTGTGAACTCAACAATGTAATTTGGTGAAATGAGACTGATATGACCCATCAAAGCGTCCAAGAATACTACGGCGAAACGCTTCAAAGCAGTGATGATTTGCAGACCAATGCCTGTTGCACTCCAGCGGACATGCCCGATTGGCTAAAGCCCGTTTTGGGCAAAATCCACGATGAAGTTGCCAGCAAATACTACGGCTGCGGTTTGATCGCGCCCGAAGTGCTTGAAGGGGCAAAGATACTCGATCTCGGGTCTGGGTCTGGGCGCGATGTTTACGCGCTGTCAGGCTTGGTAGGCGAGCACGGGCGCGTTGTGGGTGTCGATATGACCGACGCCCAGTTGGATGTGGCGCGGGCACATCAGGATTATCACGCAAAGGCCTTTGGCTATGCCACATCGAACGTGGAATTCCACAAGGGCTACATCGAAAAACTGGATGAATTGCCGCTGGAAAAGGGCAGCTTTGATATCATCGTGTCCAACTGTGTTTTGAACCTAGCCACCGATAAAGAGGCCGTTCTTCGTGGCGTCTTTGACCTGCTAAAACCGGGCGGCGAGATGTATTTCTCGGACGTTTATGCGGATCGCCGGATGCCACAGGACCTTGTGGACGACGAAGTGCTTTACGGCGAATGCCTGTCTGGTGCGCTGTACTGGAAGGACTTTTTGGCGATCTCGGCGAAGGTTGGCTTTGGCGATGTACGCATGGCCGAACACCGCCCGTTAACCATCGAGAACCCCAAGCTTGAGGCACGGATCAAACCCATCAAATTCGCCAGTGCGATCTATCGTTTGTTCAAACTGCCCGAACTGGACGCAGGGTGTGAAGACTACGGACAGGCCGTGATCTACAAAGGCACGATCCCCAACAACCCAAAAGCGTTTGCGCTTGATGAAGACCACATCATCGAGACTGGGAAAGTGTTTCCGGTTTGCGGAAATACAGGTGCGATGCTGACGAACACGCGTTTCGCGCCGCATTTTGAGCTGATAGGCGACGGCACGACGCATTTTGGTGCTTGGCCGGGCTGTGGATCGCCTGATCCGTTTCAGGGGGCCTTGGACGGTGCAGAGCAGTCTGCTTCTGCGTGCGGCTGCTAAGTCGCACTTGCTGCACCTTCATTCGATTGCTATCCACGCATAAAGCCGATTGAAACTATCGGGATTAGCGCGAGAGACCGGTGTGAGCCAGAAACCTCCTAGACTTGAGATCAAGAACCTCATGCGGTCGTTCGATGGACGGACCGTCGTTGACGACGTGTCTTTGTCGGTCATGCCGGGTCAGGTCACCTGTCTTCTTGGCCCGTCGGGTTGTGGGAAATCCACCACCTTGCGGATTATTGCAGGGGTTGAGCGTCAGGACAGGGGGCAGATCCTTGTGGACGGCGACATGATTTGCGACGGGGTGACATCAGTTCCGCCTGAATTGCGCAGCATTGGCTTGATGTTTCAGGACTTTGCGCTGTTTCCCCATCTCAGTGTCGCGGACAACGTGGCGTTTGGCCTAAAGGGATCGAAAGGCGAAAAGCGCGAACGCGTGTCCGAACTCCTGCAGCGCGTCGACTTGATACGCTATATCGATGCCTATCCCTATGAGCTTTCAGGCGGCGAACAACAGCGTGTCGCCCTTGCGAGGGCGCTTGCCCCGCGCCCCGCGATCATGCTGATGGACGAACCGTTTTCAGGTTTGGACAACCGGTTGCGTGACGGCATTCGCGACGACACGTTGGAAATCCTGAAAGAACAAGACGCCGCCGTTTTGCTTGTGACCCACGAGCCGGACGAGGCGATGCGCATGGCCGACGAAATCGCCTTGATGCGATCTGGCCGCATTGTGCAGACCGGAGCGCCCTACAACATCTACCGCGCCCCAGCTGATAAAGAGGCCGTGGCGTTCTTTAGCGATATCAACGTCGTGCGTGCTTCGGTTCAGGGCGCCTTGGCCAGCACGCCGTTTGGTCAGTTCCTTGCCCCCGGTGTCCCCGACGGCCAACAGGTTGAGATCGTGATCCGTCCGCATCACATGAAGATCGACTTTGATCGTGGTGGCAAGGGCCCAAACCCGACGATGCAAGACGGTGTCGCGGCGCGCGGCGTGGTTGAGCGCGCGCGGTTTATGGGGTCTGAAAGCCTCGTTGAGTTTCGTATGGATTTCGACGGGACGACGTTTAGCGCGACGGTTCCCAATGTGTTCCTGCCCAAAGTCGGCCAGCCACTTTGGTTGACAATCCGGCGTGACCGATGCTTTGTGTTTCCAGTTAACTGAGCAAATAATCTTTTAGCGTCTTTCCGGTCTCGTCCACAAACAAGCCGGGCAGAATAGCGAGAAAACTGATTTCGCTGACCGGCGGGGCGTCAAAATCGCCTAGCGCTTCATCCCAACACACACAGCGCCATATCCGCCCGAAAAAATCCAATCTAAGCGGGCGAATGGTTGTGTGATGGCGCCCGATTGTCACGCGCAGTTTTTGACGCGCTGAAATTGCCAGCCGAATTTGCGTCAAATGACGTTGCTGATGTGGGTCTGCGCGGGTCGGGGATAGTGCGCTGTTTGCAAGATCGTCGCCGAGCGCCTGATCAAGCTTTGCCAACATCGCGTGTGCTGCCTGTTGTTGCCCGCTTTCGCCAGCGTCCGCAATGACGCCCAGCCCAAGGCGGAGGACCTCAAGCTCGTCCCCTGTAAGGTTTAACGGGGGCAGGGTGACAGCGGCGGTGAGGTGATAGCCTTGGCCTTGGGTGCCAGACACAGGCACGCCGGTGGCTTGCAGGTGGGCCATGTCACGGTAGATCGTGCGCGGGGTCACATTCAGCCAGGCGGCCAAACCCTCGGCGCGATGGGTTCTTCCGTCTTGAAGACGGGTGGTGATGGACAAAAGGCGCTCTGTCTTGGACATAAACTGACAAAAACATGTCAGTATAATGAAATCAAGTTCCAAAACTTTATTCAAAGCGGTGAATTTGAAGCCGTTTGGGCCAGTGCATTCTTTTCTCCCGTTCAGGGGCCGGATAGGCACAAACCAGAGCAAGAATTGGGGCGCGGTCATTCCGCGCAATATATGAGGAGTTAAATCATGCTTAACAATATCGGCCCTATGGGCTTTATTCTGATCGCTGTCGTTGTTTTGGTCATGTTTGGCCGCGGCAAAGTCAGCTCGCTTATGGGCGAAGTCGGCAAAGGCATCACAGCATTTAAGCGTGGCGTGAACGACGGTCAAAAGGAATTGGACGAAGCGGTATCCGAAGACGTCAAAGACGTCACACCTGCTGAAGACACAGACAAGGCGTAACGCATATGTTCGGCATGGGTTGGGCCGAACTGATGATCGTGGGCATTGTTGCGCTCATCGTTGTCGGCCCCCAAGAACTTCCGATGTTGTTTCGCAAGATCGGTCAATTCGCTGGCAAGGCGCGTGGCATGGCTAAGGAATTTTCCAAAGCTATGAACGACGCGGCTGATCAATCGGGTATTGGCGACATTCAGAAAACGCTGAATGCGGCAACCAATCCGGTCAACACAGCCCTTCAAGGCGTTAAGGATGCGACGACCAGCTTCACCAAGCTTGACCTCGATCCCAAAAGCGAGACTGGCAAGCTAGCAGCCGAGCGCGCCGAGGCCGCCAAGAAGATACATGCAGCGACGGCACGTGTTTCCGCAGACCGGCTTGTGCGCGAAGCCGAGGCCGCCCAGAAGGCCGCCGAACTTGCAGAGAACGAATTGCTTAAGGCGGAACAAGACGCGGCGACTCTGTCCGAGGGCGCGTTGCTTGAAGACGTTCCGACCGCCGCAGACGTTGCCAAACAAAAGGCGGCTGAGGCCGGAGAAACGACATGAGCACTACGGATCAAATCGAAGATTCCTCGGCCCCATTGATCGAGCATCTGACCGAATTGCGCACCCGCCTGATCAGGGCGGCTATCGCGTTCATCGTCGGGATGATTTTGTGCTTCACGGTGGCTGGCGTTATCCTCGATTTCCTATTGGTGCCGATTGAAAACACGATGCGCTCACTGGGCAATCCAAATCCGGTCATGCAGTACACGGCACCGCAGGAATACTTCTTCACGCTTGTGCGTATTTCAATGGTTGGCGGCCTTATGGTGTCGTTTCCCGTCATAGCCTTCCAGCTTTGGCGGTTTGTGGCACCGGGTCTTTATAAGACCGAACAGAGCGCGTTTTTGCCCTTCCTGATCTCGTCGCCTGCGTTGTTCATAATGGGCGCGGCCTTTGCGCATTACGTTGTGGTGCCTTTGGCGATGGCGTTCTTCCTTGGGTTTGCGGATGTGCCAAGCTTTGTTTCGGCGCTTATGGCGACGGGCGATATAGCGGCCGCTCAGGAAGATACAGGCATTGATATCGTCTTTAACGGTAAGGTGAATGAAAGCCTTGATATTACTTTGAAGATGATCGTTGCCTTTGGGCTTTGCTTCCAATTGCCGGTTCTACTGACCCTGATGGGCAAAGCCGGATTGGTCGGGGCGCAGGGTTTGCGCGACGTGCGCAAATACGCGATCGTTGGTATCCTTGTACTTGCAGCACTGGTCACACCGCCTGATGTCGTCACGCAGATCATTCTGTTCGTGGTGGTTTACAGTCTCTATGAGGTGTCGATCTGGTTGGTGAAATCCGTCGAGAAAAAGCGCGAAGACAAGCTGCGTGCCGAAGGCTTTTATGACGATGAGGACGAAGACGATCCTCTTATGAAGGAATTCGACGAGGATGACGACTGATCCATTGATACGCATTGCCGAGGCGCTTGAGCGAATAGCTCCGGCGCCTTTGGCGTCTCCTGACTTTGACGCGGCGGATGCGTTTGTCTGGCACGTCGACCCCGAGCGTTTAACGCCGGTCCACAGCGTTAGCCGTGTGGCGCTTGATCTGCTGATCGGCGTTGATCGATCACGCAACACGCTTTTGGAAAACACGATCCAGTTTGCCAAGGGGTTGCCTGCCAATAATGCGCTGCTTTGGGGCGCGCGGGGCATGGGGAAATCAAGCCTCGTCAAGGCGATCCACGCCGAAGCGATAAGCCAAGGCCACGCTCTGAAGATCGTCGAGATGCAGCGCGAAGACCTCCCGAGCGTTTCGCGGCTTCTCAATCATTTGCGCGATAAGGATCACCGGTTTTTGCTGTTCTGCGACGATCTTAGTTTTAGCCATGACGATCAGCACTATAAATCCCTCAAAGCGGTTCTGGACGGCGGCATCGAAGGACGTCCCGACAACGTCGTGTTCTACGCCACGTCAAACCGGCGGCATTTGATGCCGCGTGATATGATCGAAAACGAACGCGGAACGGCGATCAATCCTGCCGAAGCCGTTGAAGAAAAGGTGTCGCTGTCCGACCGTTTTGGCCTGTGGCTTGGCTTTCATGCCTGTTCGCAAGACGATTACCTCGACATGATCCGCGCCTACTGTGCGGCTTACGGGGTTGAGATTGACGAAGATACCCTCTGGTCGGAAGCGATCGAATGGCAGGCGACACGCGGGTCGCGCTCTGGGCGGGTGGCGTGGCAGTATTTCACTGACCTCGCTGGACGTCGGGGCATAACCCTAAGCTGATTGGCGCCCAAAGTGCACCGAGCTTTGCAATTCTTTGATAAGCCGTTTTTGCACGGACAGAATGCGCGGTACATAGGTAAATTCCTTAAGCGAGGCGACCCATATCTGCACCCCAAGCGGCGGACTTTCTATGTCAAACCGTGCCAAACTCGGGTCGCAATCCCCGACAAATTCGGGCAGCAGCGCCTTGCCAAGACCGCAGGCTGCAAGGTGTTGCAGCACTAAGAAACTATCCGAACCGGCCGTCATTTGATCGCCAGTGACATGATCCCTAAGCCAACCCGCTGCGATTGACCCTGCCAGCATGCCTTCTAGTTTCAACCATTTTTGATCGGGCGCACCGTTGCTATAGGCCGCAAAGAACAGCTTGCCAACGCTTTGACCTGCCAGTCCGTCGCCCAAAACATTCGTCGCTCTGACCGCGATGTCTGCAGACAAACGACCAAGGTCGTGGTGTTCGTTCGCGCTGAGAAGCGACACTTCTATCTTGGGAAAAGCATCTGAGATTTTCGCGACGATGGACGGAAGCACAAGATTGCACAGGCTATCCGTCGACGCGATCCGAACGGTGCCCGAGGGTGATTGATCCGCGCCGGCGATGCGGCGCTCCATCGAAATTGTGGCTTCTTCTATGCCTTCCATTGAGCGCAGAATGGGAAACGCCTCGGGCAGCAGCTTGTAACCCGCCGGCGATTTCTGAAAGATTTTTTGGTCGTGACTTGCTTCGAACGCGGCCACCCGTCGCATGACGGTGGCATGGGTCACGCCAAGTTTGGCGGCGGCGGCGTTTAGCGATCCGAGACGGGCGACCGTCAGGACAAAGCGGATGTCATCCCAGTTTTTCTTGTTCATAAATTCACAATAGATAACAAAATTGATCAATTACAACGATAATTGTTCAAGCTATCCTTGCCACAGTCAATTAGGGAGAAAATTTATGTTCAAAAAATCAATACTATTGGTGGCAGGCGTTACAGTTGCAATCACCATGGGGGCAGCGGTTGCCCATGAAGCCAGCTCGCCTGCGATCAATGCACGCCAGCATGTTATGCAGCTTTATGCGTTTAATCTTGGTACTTTGGGCGCGATGGCGAAGGGGGACGTAGACTATAACGCCGCCGCCGCTTCAAGCGCTGCCAACAATCTCGCGTTGCTAAGCACGTTGGATCAATCGGCGATGTGGCAAGGTGGATCGGACAACAGCGCTGATACAACGACGCGGGCTTTGCCAGACCTATGGCAGAATTTCCCAGACGTCGGTGCCAAGTCTGCAGCCCTAGCCGCTGCGGCTGCCGCGATGCAGGATGCCGCAGGGCAAGACCTTGCGTCGCTTCGCGTGGCAATGGGGGCCCTTGGTGGGTCGTGTGGTGCATGTCACAAAGCGTACAGAGCACCGGAAAACTAAAAACAAAATGGCTCCCTCGGTTTTGAACGAGGGGGCCTTTTCAATCTATGACGTCTCAGAGAAATCTAGCGAAGATATTCCAAAGGGTTGACGCTGTCTGACCCCAAACGCACTTCGAAGTGTACAAACGACGGGTTGCCTGCGCGCACAGTGCCGATGACCTGACCACGCGAAACGCGGTCTCCCTTGGCGATTTTCGGGTTTGAGACGTGGGTGTAGACTGTCAACAAGTTGCCCGAATGCTTGATCACGATGATATCGACGCCGTTGGTGTCTTGCACGATCGCGCCCACGGTTCCGGCCTCGGCGGCTTTGACGACAGCGCCCGCGGTGGCCGCGATGTCGATGCCTTCGTTGACGCCTTTTTCGTAGGCTTTCAGAACATCGCCTTGGACCGGATACCCCAGACGTCCGCCTTCGTCTGCGACGGGGGCCGGTGTGACGGTCGGTTGCGTCGGCGTCGGTATGACGTCGGCCACTGAGATCGGTGTGCTGATCGCAGGTTCGTTGAGCGGCAGCGCCGTGGATGCGCTTGGCGGGGCCGGGGTGACCTGACTGCCAACGCCGGGTTGGGTCACGACATCCTCAAACACGTCAGTACGATCACCAGACCCTGCGCGTGGGATGACAGGGATCAAAAGGTGCTGGCCTTCGCGAATGGTGAAATCAGCATCGAGGCTGTTCCATTCCGAAAGCGCTTTGATCGACACGTTGTAAAGACGCGCAATCGTAAAGGCGGTCTCGCCCCGTTCGACACGGTGGCGGATGGGTTCGAGGCCGGTTTGAGGCAGCACACTTAGCCCTGCCGTGGTGTCGGCCAGATTGGCCGCATTCGTATCGGCCGCAATTGAGGTGCGATCTATCGCATTTCCAGCAAGCTCTGTGATGTTGATTTCAGATATCGGGCGGATCGGGCCGGTGGTCAGCGCGCCGGTGGCGGGCGATGGTTCCGTAACCCTTGACGGCAACACGAGAACTTCGCCGGATCGCAGCGGGTCGGTCGTTTTCAGCCCGTTGAAGGATGCCAAAGCATTCGCGTCAATCCCCACGCGCGCCGCAACATCTGCAACGACGTCACCGCGTTCGGCCACAACGACCTGGAAATTGGGATAGGAAATCACACCGCGTGTGTCAGGTTCAGGGCGTGGGGCCGCGGCGACTCCGGCGGCTAGGGACGTGTCTAACGCCCCCATTCCGCCGCGAAAATCGACATCAAACTGCCGGTCGCATGCCGCCAACACGGTGGTTGCTGCGATTGTTGCTAGTAGGGCGGCGCGTTTGCCGTTCACTCGTTTACCCAGATGACTCATGTCTCGATCCTCAAAACCGGGCTTTTGCTTTGATGCAAAATGACCCGAAAATTGGCCGCTTATTCGCGTCCTAAACCTTCAACCAAAGGCACAAAACGCACGGCTCTTAATTCATCATACTCGTATCCATCGTCCGTTCTGGTCACGCGGATCAAATCTTGAACCGTGTTTGATTGGCCGACAGGCACGACCATGATACCGCCGATTTTCAATTGCGCCAATAGCGGTCCGGGGGGATCTTCGGCCGCGGCCGTCACAAGGATGCGATCAAAGGGGGCTTGGTCGATCAATCCGTGGCTGCCATCGCCCACCAATGTGGTGATATTTCCCAGATCGAGGTGTTCAAACACCTTCTTTGCATTCGCAACAAGGCTTGCATACCGGTCCACCGTATAGACGCGGCGCGCCAACTGGGACAGCACCGCGGCCTGATAGCCAGATCCGGTTCCAACCTCGAGAACTTTGTTGCGTGGCTGGACGTTCAGCGCTTGCGTCATAAGCCCAACGACGGATGGCTGGCTGATGGTCTGACCGCATGGGATAGGCAGGGGCACGTCTTCGTACGCGCGGTCCGCGAATATGCCTTTGACGAACTGGGCGCGGTCGATCCGTTCCATCGCTTCGAGAACACGCTGATCGGTCACACCTTGCGAGCGTAATGTATAGACGAACTGCATCAAACGTTCGGCTTCGGCGTGCATCATGTCAAAGCCTCGTTCAGTTTGGCGAGCGCTTGGTAGGCCGTTAGGTCTGCGACCATTGGCGTGACCGAAATATACCCGTCAAGGTTCACGCCTGCGTCCGTGTCGGTGCCAACCGGGGCGCGCTGATCGCCGCCTTTGATCCAAAGAAAACGGCGGCCTGACGGTGACTTATGCGGCTCAACCCCGAAGTTCGTGCCTTCGCGGCGGCCTTGGCGGACGGCCTGGGTGCCTTTGACGTCTGCGGCTGGAACGGGCGGGAAGTTGACGTTGTAAAACAGGCGATAGTCGCCGGTTGAGGCCAGCCCAGCGTCCAGAATTTTGCGCACGGTTGCGGCCCCGTGCAGACGAGACGCTTCAAACGGATCGTCAGCCGAGGCGTTGAGCGGTCCGTAGTACTGCGACAGCGCGATCGCAGGCACGCCCTGCAAAGCGGCCTCCATCGCGCCGCCGATGGTGCCGGAATAAAGCGTGTTCTCAGCCGAGTTGTTGCCGCGATTAACGCCGGACAAAACAAGGTCAGGGCGGGCGTCGACCATAACGTCGTGAAGGGCAACTAGAACGCAGTCGGCGGGGCTGCCTTCGGCGGCAAAGCGGCGTTCGCCCATTTGCGAAACCATCATGGGGTGGGTATAGCTGATGCAGTGTCCAACGCCGGATTGCTCAAACGCAGGGGCGACAATCCAGACTTCGCCGTCTGGGCCAGCGACGTCACGGGCGATGTGTTCCATGACCTCAAGACCGGGTGCATTAATGCCGTCGTCATTGGTGATTAGAATGCGCATGCCCGTGCCCTTTTCGCGTCTTTTTAGGCAACTCTTAGGTCACCAAGCCCCCTGCAGCAAGGCTTTGGGCACCACTTAGCGCCCCCAAGATACAAATCGATTCTATTATGCAACGCCTTAAACGAGGCCAGCCGCCTGCAAAAGTCGCGCAGCTTCGGCGTTGACGTCGTAAAGCGGAGCACGATCTTCGCCCGGAAAGAAACGGGCGCGCAGTGCCGTTGGCATCGGATTGGGCGTCAGAATTTGAACCTTGGGTCCAGTTTTGACGGTTTCGGCTTGCCAAGACTTGGCCAGCGACATTTGCGCGGCCTTGCTGGCCCCGTAAGAGCCGAAGAATTTTTCGCCCGTTTGGGCGTCGTCAAAGAACAAGGCTGTGCCGGTGTCGCCAAGCAGAGGGGCCACAAATGGGATCAAGCGGCCCACGGCCTTGGCGTTGATATCCAGCGAACGCTCAAAGTCTTTGTAGTTCAGATGTGCGGTCGGGTTCAGAGGTGCTGCATGAATGGCCGTATGCGCCCACACGTCGATGGTGCCCCAACGATCATAAATCGAACGGCACAGCTGCGTCATCGCGTTCTCGACAAGAATATCCATCGGCGCGAGGGTGGTCTGACCCCCAGCGGCCTTGATCCGGTCATCAAGTTCTTCCAACGCGCCGGTCGTCCGTCCGACAGCGACAATGTGATGCGTAGGGGCCAAGGCAAGCGCAAGAGCAGCGCCAAGACCGCGTGATGCGCCGGTAACAAGGGCGACGGGCTTTTTATTATCCTGTATCATAATGAGGCAATCCCATTGGTTGCACTGTTATTCAAGGTCAATCGCTTGACTTTTTCGCAGTTGCAGCGAAAAAGTGACGTTAAAGATTGACGAAAGGGAAAGGAAACCCCAATGACCCGAGAAAATACTCTTATTCAGAGCGATAGCCTGCTGCGCAAGTCGGCTCTTGTTCTTGGTGGATCGCTTCTGATTGCGATTGCTGCTCAAATTAGCGTTCCAATGTATCCAGTTCCGATGACGTTGCAGACATTGGCAATTCTACTTGTCGGTTTCGCTATGGGCTCGCGCCTTGGTGCGCTGGCCGTTGTTGCCTATCTTGCTGAGGGCCTTGTTGGCCTGCCTGTGTTTGCAAACGGCATGAACGGCGCGGCATTTGCTGGTCCAACCGCTGGCTTCCTTGTTGGCTTTATCGGCCTGGCTTGGATGGCGGGTTATGCAGCTGAGCGTGGCTTGGCCAAAGGCGTTGTCGGCACTGCAACCGCGGCAATCGTCGCATCGGCTGCACTTTATATCCCGGGCATCCTATGGCCAATGACAGTTGCAGGCGCAACCGGCATGGAAGCTGGCTGGATCGGCAAAGACTTCGGATCTTACTACTGGGCTTACTTCATGGCACCGTTCTTGATCGGTGACGCTGTGAAAGCTGTCATCGCTGCGTTGATCGTGACTGGCGGCTGGAAAGCGCTTAGCAAGTAATCACGCTGACCTAGAATTTGAAAGAAGGCCGCCTTTGTTTGGGCGGCCTTTTTTTATCGGATCGGGTTTGGTCTGATCTTTAGCTTTGGCCGCTCATTCTGCGGAAGGTGTCGGTTCAACCGTCTGTTAACCAATCCGAATATTGCCGTGACGATCAATGTTAGCAGGATGAAATACCCCGCCAAAATCGGATAGGGCACAAAGGGGTTGAAGGTTTTGTCCGCAAAGTAGTTGGCATAGTAAAGCGCGTCCCCGCGTTGGCCACGGGCCGGAAAGCCCGACAAGAATACCAGCGCCGTCGCGTGAAACAAAAAGATCGCCTCGTTCGTGTAGGCGGGCCACGCAAGGCGCAGCATCGTCGGCCATGTGATCTTGCGAAACCGGTTGAGACCAGAGAATCCGTAAGCGTCAGCGGCTTCGGTGTCGCCCTTGGGGATCGACAATAGCGCCCCGTAGAAGATCTCGCCTGAATAAGCTGCGGTGTTCAGGAACAGCACGACCAATGCCCCTAGCCAAGCCGAGGTGAAGGGCGAAAAGATCGGGAAGGTCTGCTTGAGGCTAAGGAACAGCAGGTAGGCAAAAAAGAACTGGATGAACAGCGGCGATCCGCGAAAGGTGAAAATGAACCATTCAGACGGCTTGCGCACCCAA
>Ga0316204_10008941_pt1 | contig 13625 bp, 13 predicted proteins | sample 6monrhotite_MG_2_FD_205661 | JGI IMG/M metagenome (GOLD analysis project Ga0316204, IMG submission 205661) | Microbial mat bacterial communities from mineral coupon in-situ incubated in ocean water Damariscotta River, Maine, United States -... | ecosystem: Environmental > Aquatic > Marine >... | reverse complement strand
GCGAATAATTCCGTAAACCGAAGCGCCTAAGACCTTTCGTACGCCTATTTCTTTTGTTCGTTGAAATACATGAAAGGATACCAAACCAAATAACCCCATACCGGCAATAAATAGAGCGAGAATTGCGAAAATATTGAATGCTTCTCCCAACTTCTTTTCTTTATCATACAGACTTAAATAGGTGTCGTCCAAAAATTTTAACTCAAATAATTCTAGGGGAGCGACTTGTTTCATGGTGTTTTCGATAAAAGCTTTGGTGCCTTCATAATCATCTAATGAAATTTTCAAAATAACCTGACCGTAGCTTTTAGACCAAGATTCATTACGTATTTTCATAAAGAGCGGCTCTATAGACAAATCGAATGTTTGCAAATGGAAATCTTCTACTACACCAATCACATTTCCTTCGTTAAATTGCTTCCCTACCGCACTTTTCCAACCTAATTTCTTAACTGCTGCTTCATTCAATATGAAGGCGTCGGTCGAATCGGAAGCAATTTTTTCAGAAAAACCTCGTCCTTCTACCATATTCATTTCAAAGAGGTCTAAGAAATTGTAGTCAACGTAGGTTCTGTAAATATATAATTGCTCTTGATTTAAATTTCCTTCCCAACTACTTATGGGACCTTGGCTAGTAACACTTATGGGCAGTTGCGTGCTTATTGATACTTTATGAATTTTTGGATGATTCAATAATTCACTCTTTATAACGGCTTCTTTTTTAGCGATATCTTGATTGAAATAAGACATGTGAACAACATGCTCTTTATTATATCCCAATTTTTTCTCTTGTATAAATTTAAGTTGTTGTGTTATGATGAAACTCCCTGTAATGAGTCCCATGGCGACAGCAAACTGTCCAACAACCAACGAATTCCTGAGCAAGGAAGTCCCTTTGTTGGCGTTAAACCCTTTTCCTTTTAGAGCGTTAACCGTATTAATACTAGATAAAAAGATGGCCGGATAAAGACCTGATAAAGATCCAACCAAGATGGCTATAGATAACATCCCAATTAAAATCCATCCATTGTCAATCATGTTTAATGGAATTTCTTTACCAATTATAGCATTGAATTCTGGTAAGAACATGATCACTAAGAAAATTGCGATTACAAAACTGAATATCGTAAGCAATATGGATTCACTTAGGTATTGAAACACCAAGTTTCGCTTACCGGCACCTAATGCCTTAAATACACCTACTTCTTTTGTTCTAAGAACCGATCTTGAAGTGGCTAAATTCATATAGTTGATCGAGGCTAGTGCTAGTATGATTAGGGCGAGTAACCCAAAGAAATAAAGAAACTTAATGTCTCCATTGACTTGAATTTCTTTGTTCATTTTAGACCGCAGGTAAATATCTTTAAGGGGTTGTAACGAGAATTGCGGATAGAATTGAAATCCGTGTGATTTATAAGCCGGCTTAGTAATCTTTTCATAACCAGACATTTTAGCTTCTAAAGCGGTGTAATCTTGCCCTTCTTTTAAAAGTAAATAGCTATGGTAGTTATTACTTACCCAATCTGTGCGATCCCTTGCAAATTGAGTACTGGTTGCGCTTGAAGCAATAAAGCTATACGTAAAATGCTGATTGGGCGGTGGATCTGCGATAATGCCTTTAACAATTAGTTCTTTTGAATTATAAAGAATTGTCTTTCCTATCGAAGCATTGGCACCGAATATTTTTTCTGATAACGACTCAGTTAACAATATGGAATTGGCGTCTTCTAGCGCTTCTTTACCAGAACCGCTTAAAACATTTGTTTCGAAAACATCAAAAAAGGATGAATCGGTAAAAAGACCGCGTTCGGAAAAAGAATTTTCACCATTTACTAATAAACTCGTCCAAACGTTCAAATTTGTTACGTATTCTACTTCTGGAAAATCACTTAACATCGCCGTTCCTAGAGGGATAGGTGCAAGCGCAAAAAAATCAGTACCCCTATACGCATTTCCTTCCTGTTGTTGAACGATACGATAAATTCGATCAGAATTTGCGAAATGTTTGTCGTGGCTTATTTCATATTGAATATAAAAGGCTATCAGAATAAAACAAGTCATTCCAATCGTCAACCCTAACAAGTTGATAAAAGAGTATACCTTATTCTTTCTTAGGTTTCTCCATGCTATTTTGAAATAATTCTTAATCATAATCGAACCTGGTTTTTGAAATGTAGTTGTTCGTTGCGAACGCTACATCTGTTTTCTCATATTCGTTGTACTGTTAAGATAATGCCAAGTTTTTAAAATACTGAAAATCAGTTAATTGTAATTTTTAGTATCAAGAAAAGTGTTCGATTTTGATACACAATTTGTTCGGAAACGCACACTCTGATATACAGATTTTTACGAAGAACGCACAGACCTATATACCATTAGTTCTCACCTTGCCTACGTTTAACATTGAAATGAATAAATTAAATTGACAAGGAGAATCTATTTGGGTATTAATTGTTTTGCGGAAGTCAATAAAGCGCATCAAAACAAAAACAAGAATCAATGTAAGGATATAACAAGCGTATCACGAATTGATATCAGTTGAGTCAACACGACGCTTCATTCTTCATCTCTAAAATTTCTGTTGTAAGTCCGAACTACTGTTATTATCCAAATCGCAAATAGAACCGAAGCAATGATCGAGTAGGTGATTATAAGTTCCATTAGCGGTTAGGTTTTAAGTAGTTCATAAAGCCGAGGATGGTAGGAGCCCAGAGACCAATAAAAATGGCATGTAATGTATCTCCTGTAATAAAAATGTACTCAGCTACAATGATAATTGAGACAACGAAAGCAAGCATGATGGCATTCATAAGGCCTACTTTCTTAATAAATCTTTTGAACATAAATTAGAACGTTTCTTTTTTGGTTATGTTATGATAAAAGGTTGATTCTGTTAAAATTACCCATTTCATTTTTAATAGCGCCAGAAAACGGAAAAAGATTCTGTAAAAAAGTGATTTTTTTTTGAGTTCGTAATTAATTATCTATATTAGGCAAACTAACTACAAACCTATGGATGACAAGTTAAAATATGAGATGGAGTTCCCAATACATGTATCCCCATCTCTTTTATATCAATATATCTCAACCCCGTCTGGATTAAGCGAGTGGTATGCCGATAATGTGAATTCACGTGGTGAAAATTTCACATTTATCTGGAACGATAGTGAGGAACAAGCAAAACTTCTCGGAAAGAAAAGTGGAGAGCGAATCAAATTTCGTTGGGATGAAGACGCGGATACCGATTACTATTTTGAGTTACGCATTCAAGTAGATGAAATTACGAAAGATGTGTCCTTAATGGTTACCGATTTTGCTGAAGATGATGAAGTAGATGAAGGCAAGATGCTGTGGGAGAATATGATTGGAAACTTGAAACAAATATTAGGGTCAAAATAAAACCGATAGAGATTGGGTGCAGCCCAATTGACAGAATATATCCTTATCTTTGCGCCGTTCTTTTTTTAACCAAAGGACGGTTTTTTTATGGTTAATATTAATGGAAATATTTATCCCGACGGACAGGCGGTTTTAGCAACCGAAAATCGAGGACTGCATTATGGTGATGCAGTTTTTGAAACGATAAAACTATCTGGTGGCAAGCTTTTCTTTTGGGAGGATCATTATTTTCGTTTAATGGCGAGCATGCGTATTATGCGTATGGAGATTCCAATGGAGTTTACCATGGAGTTTTTGGAAGAACAAATCTTTCATCTTTTTGAAAAAAACCAACTGTCACAGACGTATCGAGTTAAACTTCTTGTATGGCGCAGTCCAGGAGGAAAATATACGCCAACAGGTACTTCGATAAATTATATGATTCTCTCTGAAGTACTGCCGCAGCCTTTTTATACGCTGGATGACGGTGTGTACGAAGTTGAGTTGTTTAAAGATCATTACCTCACATCTGGCTTGTTGTCAACATTAAAGACTAACAATAGAGCGATTAACGTCTTAGGGAGCATTTTTGCGAAAGAAAATGACTATGCCAATTGCTTGTTACTGAACGAAAAGAAACAGGTTGTTGAAGCTTTAAATGGGAACCTATTTTTAGTAAAAGGATATACCATTAAAACACCACCAATAAACGATGGTTGTCTAAATGGGGTTTTGCGAAAACAGTTGTTGAAAATTATTGCTCAACTCCCGGATTATATATTGGAAGAGAGTTCTATTTCTCCATTTGAGTTGCAAAAAGCAGACGAGCTGTTTATTACCAATACCATTGTGGGAATACGTTCTATCACAAAATACCGGAAAAAAGAATACAAGAATGAAGTAGCGAAGGAGTTATTGGCAAAACTAAATGTTCACGCAAGGTTAGGCTAGTTATAAGCTGGATTTTCGGGAGCGTTTGACCATAGGAGGTAATCTCCACCAAACTCGATCATTTTTTCTTTCCAGAAGTCAATACAGCATTTACCGATGATTTCATTTTCCATGGTATTGTCTACGACCACCCAACTATTTAAATCAAGTTCTTCATGTAATTGTTCGGTAGCCCACCCAGAGTATCCTAAGAAAAATTGAATTTCATCTTTTTCTAACTTCTTTTTATCGAGCAATCCGATAATGGTATTAAAGTCACCACCCCAGTAGATGCCATCAGCTATTTCTACGCTGTTGGGTATGAGATCGGGTACGCGATGTATAAAATATAAGTTGTCCTGTTCTACCGGCCCTCCGTTATAGACAGGTAAGCTCGATTGAACTTCAGGAATAAAATCACGCAATGTATATTCTAACGGTTTATTTAAAATAAAACCGACAGAGCCATTATCTGTATGATCAGCCAACAAAACGACAGATCTATTAAACGAAACATCACCTATAATAGATGGTTCCGCCACTAGAAGTGCGCCTTTGGTTGGTTTAATGGAAATCATGGTGTTAATTTACCTATTAAAGCTAAGTATTAATTTTATAATAACTAACATTTTGGTTTTAGAAATTAAAAAGCCCTACTGAGAAGTAGGGCTTTTATATTACAAAGTTGTAATTAAAATTAGTTCACGCTGCTTGATAAATCAGATCCAGCTTTAAACTTTACAACATTTTTTGCAGCAATTTTGATGGTTTTCCCAGTTTGTGGGTTTCTTCCTTCTCTTGCAGCTCTTCTAGATACAGCCCAAGATCCGAAACCTACTAAAGAAACTCTATTCCCTTTTTTAAGAGAACCTTCTACATTTCCTAAGAAAGATTCTAATGCTTTTTTTGCAGCTGCCTTTGTGATCCCAGCATCTTCTGCCATTCCATCGATTAAATCAGATTTGTTCATAGTTTACTGTTTAAATTAAATTGTTGGTTAAACTTTTACTTAATTGCTCTACAAATTTAAACGGATTATCGGTTCACGCAAGTAATGACGGGCGAAATCAGGTTTTTTGTTAATAACTTGGACCCTTTGTTAATAAAGCTGAGCGTTTTTCTTACATTTTTAAGGAAATCACTCGTAGCAAGGGCTTAGACGAATCTGGCTCCTTTTTCGAAAGAATAACCATTTAGAAGATCGGCTATTTTCATTTTTCGTTTTCCAGGTAATTGTAACTCCTTTATATATAGGTACCCTTTTTCTACTGCAACTTTTAATTCTTTTTTCGAAGAAATAATAGATCCAATTGGATAGTCATGCGATTCTTCAATAGCACTTACTTGATGAATTTTCACCTTTTGTTCGGTGTCTTGTTCAAATAATGTCGTCCAAGCAACTGGATACGGATTAAGTCCGCGTACTAAAGCATCAATAGATTCCATAGAATGAGTCCAATCGATTCTCGTATTTTCGGAGTTTAACTTGGGTGCTTCTTTAAAGACCTCTGTCTTTGGTTGATTGATTGGTGTTACTTTATCTTCTTCTATAAGATCTACGGTCTTTAACACGAGCTTGCTGCCAACTTCCATAAGGGTAACGTGTAAACTGCCCACGGTTTCATTTTCAAGTATATCCACTTCTTCAGAAGCTATGATTGCACCGGTGTCGATTTTTTCATCAATAAAAAAGGTGGTAACTCCAGTTTTTTTCTCCCTATTTATGATCGCCCAATTGATTGGAGCTGCACCGCGATATTGAGGAAGCAGTGAAGCGTGTAAATTAAACGTGCCATAAGCCGGAAGTTGCCATACAACCTTAGGTAACATACGAAATGCAACCACGATCTGTAAATTGGCCTCTAATGCCTTTAACTGTGCAAGAAAATCTTCGCTCTTTAGTTTTGTAGGCTGCAATACTGGAAGGTCTTGAGACAACGCATACGTTTTAACGGCCGAAGCTCTCAGCTTTCTTCCACGACCGGCAGGCTTGTCTGGAGCTGTTATAACACCAACAATAGGGTATCCATTTTCTACAAGTGATCGTAAAACACCCACAGCAAAATCGGGTGTGCCCATAAACACAATTCGTAAGTCTCTTTTATTTATCAAGCGTATATTGGTTTTTTGTATTTAAAACTATTTTCTTGGCATCTAACAATAAGTTGAGCACCTTAAGAATTTCAATTTCTGCAAAAGTACTTTTTTCCACAATTTCCCGTGAGGTTAGATCCTTTTCTTTTAGCCTTTTCAAGATATATGCCGAAATTTCTTTGATTGAATTTTTACCAGATGTTTCATTCCGCTGACACACCGAACATACGTGACAAGTAAGGTTTGTCGTTTCACCAAAATAGGATACCAATTGCTGCGTTCTGCATACGTCTTCGTTTTCAATGTAATCCACAACCGATTGAACTTGAGCCGCTTTTTTTTGATTTAAGGCTTCTACACTTTTCGATAAGGGATTGATCGTTTTTTCATCTTCTCGAGGTACTAAAAAAGTAATGGAAGCGTCGGTTTCATGAATACTTGCTTCCAAAAGTTGATCTCGCTCCATTTGCCTAATAACCGTAATTACTTCGTCAATGGAAAGCCCCGTTTTTTTAGCCACTAATTTTAAACGAACAGGAGTAGGAACTTCAAAAATTCCACCGTAAATGCGTAGCATCGTTTTTCCAACTACAGAAGCTAATGTATTTGTTTCAAAATAGGCTAGTAGCCTAGTGGTAGGAACCATGAATTGAATCGTAGATCGTTGCCCATATTCTTTTGATAATTGGATAACTCCCAATCGATCAAGACTATTAAGACCATTGTAGGTAAGAATAGTATTTAATTCGTACGTCGCACAGAAATCAGAAAAGCTAAAACTGTATGATACGAAACTACCTTCGCCATACGGAATTTGAAAATAATTATTTAGTCTCCGATACAACTCTTTAAGTTGTTTTGGAGTAGGCATGGAGGCAACGAACTGTTTGTGTACCAACTGTTTGTCAAAGTCATTATATATAATAGTCGCGATCGCGTTTTGCTCGTCTCTACCCGCTCGTCCAGCTTCTTGAAAATAACTTTCGATGCTCTCTGGTAATTGTATATGAATCACCGTTCGCACATTGGATTTATCGATACCCATTCCAAAGGCATTGGTCGCTACCATGGTTTGTATGGAATCGTTTTTCCAATCTTCCAAGCGTTGTGTTTTTTCGGTTTTAGAAATACCCCCGTGATAGAAAGTGGCAGAAATACCAAGACTATTGAGTTGTTCACTAATGGAAGCAGCATTACTTCGACTGCGCACATAAACTATTGCGCTCCCGTTATTCGACTTTAATAGGCGTTCTAAATGGTATAATTTATCGTCTGCTTTACGAACTTGATACGAAAGATTGCTTCGTACAAATGAGCTCTTAAAAATGGCTGGAAGCTCCAACCGGAGTTGTTCTATGGTATCCTCCAATACTTGGGGTGTGGCTGTAGCAGTTAAGGCTATAAATGGTACAAGAGGATGTAATTCCTTAAGTACGTTTATTTCTTTATACGAAGGTCTAAAATCGTTTCCCCATTGCGAAATACAGTGCGCTTCGTCTACGGCAATAATATTGACATTCATTTGTCGAATGGCATTTTGCACCATTTCCTGTTGCAGGCGTTCTGGCGATAAGTACAGAAACTTGTAGTTACCGTACAACGCGTTGTCAAGTAAGCTTCGTACTTCGTCAAATTTGAGTCCGCCTACTAAGGCAAGAGCTTTGATTTGCTTTGCTCTTAGTTGTGCTACTTGGTCGTTGATAAGTGCAACAAGAGGCGATATAACGATACATATTCCTTCTTGGGCTAAGGCTGGAATTTGAAAGCAAAGAGATTTTCCTCCACCGGTAGGCAATAAGGCAACCGTATCTTTGCCATCTAAAACACTATGTATAATCTGCTCTTGATTAGGCCGAAATTGTTCGTGGCCCCAATAGGATTGCAATATTTGGAGTGGCTCGGTCACTACACTTTGTTCAAGGATTGTTCAATAAATGAAACGCGGTTCGTGACGGTATCTTTAGGTACTATTATTGGTGTGCTACCAAAATAACTGTATCGTTCATTTAAGTGTTCGAAAATATGAGTCGCCTCTTCAAAGGTTTCATATCGTTCTTCATCTCCTGCAAATATCGCCTCCCAGGGTGGTAATATAAAAACGGTGTCGTACGAATGTAGCTTGCATGCATTGATAAAATCCTCTTCATAAGTTTGATCGAAATAATCCATATAGGCCAGTACGTCTGGCATTCCGCGATCAAAAAATATGTAATCGGATTGCAAGTTTAACGATTCGAGATATTGTTGCTTTCTACCCTCAAGCAACCGTGTATTAAAGTCTTTGGAATCGTCTGCAAATACAATGGGATTCGATTTTAACTGCGTAGCGTCTTTATCTTGAGCTTCTTCTACAGTAAATTCACGAATTAATTCTGGAAAACATGGATATCCAATGGAAGTTAAGCTTTCAATAATTGAGGTTTTGCCAGTTCCAGGCCCTCCAGTAATAACAATTCTTTGGCTTTTCAATCGTTACAGTTTTGTGCAAAGTTCGTAAATATAATTGAGACCATTGCCGTATATTTGCCGCTTATATGCAATACACATTTTATGGAATCAACTCCAGATAATAAAGAGTTTTATGAACGTCTTCGTCTTCAGTTAGAAGAAGATACCACCTGGCCTTCCCCTTATATGTTTAAATTTATAGTTCCTTCTTCCTTAGAAAAAATAGCTGAAATTGAACGTATTTTCGACAATACCAATGCCAAAATACAAACGAGAGATTCTTCCAAAGGAACTTATACAAGTGTATCCATAAGAGTAATCATGGAATCGCCAAATGCGGTGATCGAAAAATATCTGGAAGTTTCTAAAGTGGAAGGCGTTATTTCCTTATAAATTTATTATTTTGCGTTGCACAAGCACTTCAGAAGAAACCCTTCCTTACAAATTTTTACATTTTGATAGATTTAATAGAGTACAATACAGAACGTCCGCATTTAATTATTCCTGAATATGGACGTCACATTCAGAAAATGGTAGATCAGGCTGTGGCCGAACCAGATAAAGAAAAACGAAACAAACAGGCGAAGAGTATTATTGCTGTGATGGGGAACCTAAACCCTCATTTACGTGATGTACCAGATTTTCAGCACAAGTTGTGGGATCAGTTATTTATTATAGCCGATTTTAAACTGGATGTTGAATCGCCTTATCCAATGCCTTCTAAAGAGGAATTGTCGCAGCGCCCAGAGCATTTAGGATATCCACAAAATTTCCCGAAGTATCGTTTTTATGGAAACAACATAAAGCGAATGATTGATGTTGCCAATGGATGGGAAGATGGTGATATGAAGGACGGCTTAGTACTTACGATAGCCAATCACATGAAAAAATGTTTTTTGAATTGGAATAAAGATACTGTTGAAGATGACGTTATTTTTCAACATTTATATGAACTTTCCGATGGAAAGATTAATTTAAAAGATAGTAACGAAGGTTTGTCTGATGCTCAAAATCTTTTGAAGGTTAAAAAACGCTTCAATACCAACAACAATTCAAACAATAAAAAGAACTACAAAGGCAACCGAGGCAGAAAGCGTCACTAATCTCCACAATTATTTATGGGAACTTTTCAAATTGAAGGCGGTCATAAACTCAAAGGTGAAATCCGTCCGCAGGGTGCTAAGAACGAAGCCTTGCAAATTCTCTGTGCTGTTTTACTGACAGAAGAGGAAGTTATTATCGAAAACATTCCAGATATCCGTGATGTAAACAAACTCATCGGAATTTTAGGGAATCTAGGTGTAAAAATTCAGAAACTAGGAAAAGGAAAATTCGCTTTCCGTTCTGATGATATTAATTTGAACTACCTAGAATCTGAATTGTTCAAACAAGAAGGAAGTTCGTTACGTGGTTCGATTATGATTGTTGGACCGTTGCTTGCTCGTTTTGGAAAAGGATACATTCCGCGTCCTGGAGGTGATAAAATTGGGAGGCGTAGATTAGATACGCATTTCGAAGGTTTTATCAACTTGGGAGCTACCTTTAGATATAATAAGGAAGAGCGATTTTATGGTGTAGAAGCGCCGGATGGCCTCACTGGCACCTATATGTTATTGGATCAAGCTTCGGTAACAGGAACTGCCAATATTGTTATGGCGGCTGTGCTCGCAAAAGGAGTTACTACTATTTACAATGCAGCATGTGAGCCTTATTTGCAACAATTATGTAAGATGCTCAACTCTATGGGAGCTCAAATAGAAGGTGTAGGTTCCAATTTATTAACCATTACCGGAGTAGAGCGATTGGGAGGCTGTACACATCGTGTACTTCCGGATATGATCGAGATTGGTAGTTGGATTGGTCTTGCGGCCATGACACAAAGTGAAATTACCATCAAGGATGTGAGTTGGAGTAATTTGGGATTAATTCCTGAAACATTCAGAAAACTAGGTATAACATTAGAAAAGAGAGGTGATGATATCTATATCCCACCGCATACCAATGGTTACGAGATACAAGGATATATAGATGGTTCAACGCTCACGGTAGCCGACGCACCTTGGCCAGGATTTACACCAGATTTACTTAGTATTGTTTTGGTGGTATGTACCCAAGCAAAAGGTAGCGTATTGATTCATCAAAAAATGTTTGAAAGCAGATTGTTCTTCGTCGATAAACTTATCGATATGGGAGCTAGAATCATCTTATGCGACCCGCATCGCGCCACAGTAATGGGGCATAATTTCGAGTCGATGTTAAAAGCGACTACGATGGTATCGCCAGATATTAGAGCAGGTATTTCATTGTTGATTGCCGCCTTGTCTGCCAAAGGCACTTCTACAATTCACAATATAGAGCAGATCGATCGAGGGTACGAAAATATTGATGAGCGATTGAGGGCCATTGGCGCTAAGATCACTCGAATAGACGCATAAAAAACGATCCCTTAGAATTCTAAGGGATCGTTTTGGTTTACTTTTGTTTGTTGATTTCGTCTTGCAACTTCCGCCTTAATTGCTGTTCCCGCTCTAGACTTCGTTGTCTATGACCTTCGAACTCGGTTTCGGTTTCCGCCAATTTTAATTTCGCTTCTTTCGTTATTGAGTTACTGTTTTTAAATTTGAAAAACACAAATACCAGTGCCAATAGTAATAAGCCTATAATAGAAAAGAGCATCGTATTATAACTCGACTTTTTGATGACGTTACCAAATAAAGATATACCATCTTCTTTTTCTCTCGAAACGGTTAAATCTGAGTTCGTTTGAGCTAAACTGGCTTTTAAGCTTTCAATTTCTTGAGCTTGCTTATTGATTTCATTTTCTGAAGTTGTAATTGTTTCTTCTAAACTGGCAATCGAATCGAATACGTTTTTACGCAGGTTATTCAATTTGTAGATCTTGACTACTTTGTAGTCTTCAAAACGGTTGGATTTTTCAATGGCATCTGTAAATTGAGCTTCCAACGTATTGGTAGCCGGTTCTTGGGCAAATAACAACATTGAAAAAAGAAACAAGGGGAGGATGGTTGTAATTCTTTTCATTAGTAAGGGAATTAGGTTTGTGATGGTTTTAATACGCTGCAAGAGTAGAAAAATTGTGTATAAACGCCTAACTTTTAGTCAGTTTTTAAAATTATTTAACAGCTTCCAAAACTTCTACCTTTTCATAGGTAAGTGCTTTTGACGGACAAGCATGTATTTGTTGAATAATCTGATTTGTATTTGCCGCGTCTAAATCGATCCATGGAATTACCGAATTTCTGAATACTTCGGCTAAGCCTTGACAGCAAATTCCAGAATTGACACACTTTTTAGGTTGATAGGATACGCGTATTTCTCCATTACTGAAGAATTCTTTCTCATTTTTCATTCGTACACAAATTGGGGCTTTGATCTATTAGCAAAACGTAAAAATATCGATAAACTTATGTAAATTATCGATAAAATACAATTTTTCGGAAATTTCGTACAGAAATTAATTAAGGGCTGATTTATAAGTTGTTAGACATCGTTCTCTAGCCATTCGGTGGTCGACCATCATGCTTGGATAGTTTTCGGTGTCCAACTCTGGGACCCACTGATGAATATACGCAAGGTTTTTATCAAATTTCGTGACTTGGGTAATCGGGTTGAAAATTCTAAAGTAAGGAGCAGCATCAACACCACTTCCAGCAGCCCATTGCCAATTGCCCACATTGCTGGACATCTCATAATCTAATAACCTTTCGGCAAAATAGGCTTCTCCCCAGCGCCAATCAATCAATAAATGTTTGCATAAAAAGCTAGCCACCAACATTCGCACTCTATTGTGCATATATCCTGTTGTATTTAGTTCACGCATTCCTGCATCCACAAGGGCATATCCGGTAGTACCATTTTTCCATTTTTCAAACTCTCCTTCGTCATTACGCCAATCGATGCGATCGTATTTTGGTTTAAATGCTTTTTTGTGGGTGTGAGGGAAATGCCATAAGATTTGCATAAAAAACTCCCTCCAGATCAGTTCTTGCCAAAAAATTTCATTGGTTTCTGCAGTGGCTTTTTGCACCATTTTACGAATACTAACAGTACCAAAACGCAGGTGAGGCCCTAAACGAGAAGTTCCTTCTACTGCGGGAAAATTACGTTTGGCTTCATATGTGCTGATGAGTGTTGATCCAACATTGTAGGGTAGCACCTTTATATTGGAACGCTGAAATCCAATTTCTTCTAGCGTTAGTTTCGGTAAATTCGAATCATGTAGTAAATTATTGACGTACTTCGATGGATCATTATTGGTTATATCAACTTTGGAATCAAACTTTGCTTTCCAGCGTTTCATATAGGGTGTATAAACCACATATGGATTCCCATCGCTTTTGACGATTTCGTCTTTTTCAAAAATCACTTGATCTTTAAATGTATAAAAACCAATGTTTCGCTCTTCTAGAAAATTCTCAATGTTGGTATCTCTCTCTCTAGCATAAGGCTCATAGTCTCTGTTCGTAATAACGTTTTGAACATCAAAATCCGCAAGAATAGATTGAAATACATCCAAAGGATTTCCTAAATACATTCCAATACTACTTTTAAATTTCGAGAGTTCCCTTTGCATCCCTTGAAGGGAATCGTGAATGAATGTTACTCTGGCATCGTCTTTTGAAAGTTTACCAAGTATTTCGGAATCAAAAATAAAAATCGGGAGTACGGGATGTTTTCCTTGTAAGGCTTTACAAAACCCGACATTGTCATCAAGTCTAAGGTCCCTACGGAACCAAAATACATTTACTTTTTGC
>Ga0316204_10008940_pt1 | contig 13625 bp, 13 predicted proteins | sample 6monrhotite_MG_2_FD_205661 | JGI IMG/M metagenome (GOLD analysis project Ga0316204, IMG submission 205661) | Microbial mat bacterial communities from mineral coupon in-situ incubated in ocean water Damariscotta River, Maine, United States -... | ecosystem: Environmental > Aquatic > Marine >... | reverse complement strand
TAAGCCATAAATACAGGCTTTTGGTTGAAATCCCCAAACGATCTGAAACATCCGAAACTGAATAGCCTCGTTCGCTAACCTGCTTGACCGCTTCAGCTTTAAATTCTGTTGTAAATCTCTGCCTCAGTGATGAATTGTCAAAAGCAAGAAGCCTACCCCTTGCGGGTATAAACACTCCTCATGTCATTCCACTTTGGAATCAGATTTGTGTCTACTATTTTAGGGGTAGTCCATTGTGATGTTTATTGTGGTAGAAACAATATGTTAGCGTGTATGTACTTTTTAGAGGGTTGGTGTTCGCGCAACGCGCCGTCACGCAACTCAAATGCTTTGTAGTTATGGTCAAGCAAGAAATGCACACAGGCGCTACTATCTTTGAATGCACCTTCATTGACGTCACCGACTTCTAGTGTGATTGTCGGGCGAATATCTCTTAAAGTACTCGTCATGCCCTGCAAAATATCATATTCTGCATTCTCCGCGTCGATCTTTATGAAGTCAGGTCGTGCTCCTGACTTTTCGATATACTTGTCGATTGAAATCGCCTTTACATCGTAATCTTTGGATTTTACTTTTTTGATTGTTGAATCCTCAAGCTTGGCGCCGTAAAGCGAATTAAATGCCGAATATTCCGTACCATAGTCTTTGAACTTAAGGGTTGTTTCCTCTGACCAAGCGGCGATATTGTTAAGGCTCACGTTGCTTTTTGACCTTAGGTTCGAATGCACGACTTTATAGGTTTCCATGGTTGGCTCGAAGCCGTGTACCTGCCCATCTTGCCCCACAAGCCGCGATGCCAACATGCTGTAATATCCGAAATGCGTACCTACATCAAAAAATGTCTGTCCGGGTTTGACATGTGTCATGACAATTGTGGAAAGATCTGGTTCAAAGTAGCCATACCTATATAGAAAACATGAAACAAGTTCAGGAAAGACTACATTCATGTCTTCGCCCCAGAACGTACGAGCTTTCAATATCATAGTCTTATGTGTTGCTTGGCAAGTTTTTTCTAGCAGCTTGGACCAAGGTAGCCGCAGTGGCGATTTTAAGACTCTTTGAATTGAGGTGCCGTTGTTCTTTTTAACACATAGTTTCAGCGAATCAATCAGTTGTTCGAGGTCAGCATTATTCATCTTTATTTCGTACCTGTTGTATATTATATTTTTGCAGTAGTTTGTATCATGTTGCCGAGATTCAATTCAGTTGTCACTTTCAAAGTGCTAGAATACTAGCAAAGACAGCATGAGTTTACTATCACTAAGTTCAAAAATAAAGGTACTGTCACGACTGAAGTACTCTGAATTCAAGTCGTAAGTGCTCTGGAGCCATAAGCGTGTGTATCGCACCTACAGGAAATTTGAACTTATTTTACGTATCAGACCAAGGAAATATCTCAAACGGGACAGGGTAGGTGTATTAGCTGTTTCTGAAGCTATCAATGAATATTGGTCGATGGATTTTATGTATGATCAGCTTGATGATGGGCGAAATTATTGACTGCTCAATGTCATTGATGACTTTAATCGTGAAGGGTTAATCATTGAGGCTGACTTTTCTTTGTCTGCTATGCGAGTCATCCGCGCACTGGATCAGGTGATTGAGTGGCGTAGCAAAACCAAGCGTGTTCGAAGTGGTAATGGCCCAGAATATATCAGTCATTTAGTCAAAGGCTGGGGTGGATGAAGTGATGTTGCATTAGACTTTATCCAGCCTGAAATCCCACAAAAAAATACTTATGCTGAAAGGTATAACCGAACTGTGAGGTCCGATTGGTTATCACAATATACCTTCAAAAGAATCAATCAGGTTCAAGATCATGCTATACGCTGCTTATGGACGTGCTATAGTGACAGGACTAGTATGGGGCTCTGGCGGTATAGCATCGGTTTGAAAGTTGGCGTTAGCTACTTGAAAAAAACTCTACTTTCAAAAACGAACACTCTTGGGTGGATTATCAACTAATGCAAATGAAATATTTATTACCTATTGTCTTCGTAGAAACATATTTGGTAATTACGTTGTTAGTTTTTTCATTCGGACCAATCGAGTATTTTCTGGAAGAACCGCTCGTTTTCTGGGGCTACATTGCCTCATACCATCTCGCAATGATTATGGGTTACATTCTTGCTGAGGTAACTTCAAAGAAAAAGATTAACAGAACAGTTAGCTTTGACGATATAAGTTCTTTTCAAATTAGATTTTTGATTCTGATAGCATTCCTTGCGTTTCTGATTGGGCATAAAAACCTTACTATGTCCGCTAGCATTATTCCTTATGATTTTATATCGAACATAGTGGCTGGCTTACAAAACAGTACAGCTCAATATGTTTTAAAAATTGCTCGCATGGATGAATATGCTGGTGATAAGGCATTAAACATATTATATTTTTTTGTAGCCTTTTCTAAGTTGATATTAATTCCAATTGTGGTCTTTTATTGGAGAAAACTTTCAATTATCGATAAACTTTTGGCACTTATAGTTAGTTTTTTACCTGTCTTGTCGGGGATATCCGCAGGAACGAACAAGCCGCTATTCGACTTTGTATTTATTTACGCCTCATCAATTTTATTTTATTTTATTTACGCTTATTATAGTGGGAAAAAATATAGCTTTAAGCGTGTAGTTTTTTTTGCCGTAATTATTTTATTGTTTCTTTGCTTGGCTATTTGGTTCTTTGGTGAAGCTATGCTGGGCCGAGGAGGAGATCTGACTTATATCGAAAGCACTTCCCCACTTGGGCATATAAAGATAGATGATGCTTATCGAAATGCTGACAAAGACTCATTTTTGTCCTTTATTTATGTCTGGCTTTCAAATTATCTTGTGCAAGGCTATTATGGGTTTTCCCAGTCGCTTAACGTGGATTTTACTAGCACGTTTGGTTTTGGAAACTCTCCGTTTTTAATAAGGCAGGCTCAATGGCTGACTGGGTATGACCTTTCACAATATACTTATGAACATAAAATTGAAGCTGTTTGGGGCGAAGCACAGTGGCATTCTCTTTATGCTAAAATTGCAAATGATTTTCATTTTTCTGGTGTCGTGGTGTGGAATTTTATAATGGGTTTCTACCTTGCAAAAGTGTGGAGAAGTTTTTTGGACGAAAACAACTTGTATGCCAAGTTCTTGCTTCCCTTGTTTGTGATTATGGTCATATTCACACCTGCTAATAATCAGGTTTTCGGATTTATAGAAACTCTTTCGACTTTCTTTTTGATGACATTGCTTTGGTTGGTTAATGTTTATCGAATAAGAGTTTTTCCAAGAAATTAGAAATGAGGTTTTAATGTTTGCTAGAAAAAGATGGTATGTTTTAAAGTTCTACCTATTTTTTGTTTGTTTAGGTGAAAATAATGAGTTTAATTAGAAAAAAAATGACTGTATTGGTAAATAGTTGTGATGCATATTCCGATGTGTGGGCCTTCTTTTTCTCAGCGTTAAATGAATATTGGCCAGATAGAAAGCTAAAAGTGGTATTAAATATAGAACGTAAAAATCCTGATTTAGGTAAAAATGTTGTTGTTAGTAACTTTGAAGGTAGAGGTTCTAATGACTCTTGGGGGTTGCGACTAATAGAATCATTAGAAAAAATCGAGACGGAATATGTCTTGGTTGTTTATGATGACTTTGTTTTAGAGGGCGTTATTGATGAGTTGGAATTGAATGAAATTGTTTTGAAAATGGAGTCTGATCTTGATATTGCGGCTGTATATTTAACAAAATTAGGGTTGAAAACAAAAGAGAACACTTGTTTGATGTGTGATAGAAAAGAAGGCAACAAGTATGTTTTGTTAGACAGTAAAGTCGACTATAGGCTAAATTCTGCACCAGCAATATGGCGAAGAAAAGATTTATTGAACTATACAGGTGTATTTGATAATCCTTGGGCTTGGGAAGTGTTTGGTACATTTCGTACATTTGGGGACGGCAAAAAACTCTATTGTCCTGGCAAAAACGAAGAAGATATTTTTGAGTATAATTATAATAAGGGTGGCGCTATTTATAGGGGGAAATGGGTTCGTGATGTTGTCGCGGATAAAAATGAAAAATATAACCTGAATGTGGACTTTAGTGAACGTGGGTTTTCTGTCGATAATGGCCATGAGAAAAGAAGCTTAAAATGGAAAGTAGATTTTATTTTATTGGGTTATAAAGTGGTTGGGTTAAAAGTGTTTAGTTTTATATATCGTTCACTTAAGAGTAAATTATTATGACAAGCTTAGGGGGCGAATTTACTTTTTTAGCATTAGCCTACAATCATGAAAAATATATTATTGAGCATCTTGAGAGTATTAAATATTTGGTAGAAAGTTACGGCTCTAGCATAAACTGTAAATTAATAATAAATGACGATTGCTCTAGAGATAGAACAGTTGAATTAATTAATGAGTGGCTGGATCAAAACCCAAATTTATTCCATGCTGTAGTTAAATTATATAATAAAGACAATTTTGGAACATGTGCCAGTGTGATTAACATGCTTGCGCACGTGGATACCCCATACCTCAAATTAACAGCTTGTGATGATGTTTACTCCTTTGAGAATATCTTTGAATACATAGTTTTGGAAGATGAAGTTTCTATTTTGAGTGGTTACCCTCTTGGGCTTATTGAAGGCGAGTTATCGCTGAATAAAAAAGACATCTTCAGCATAGTGGCATCTGATGTTATTTATAGTAACCGCCCGCTTATTGACAGGTTTAAGTACCTTTCTAATAATAATGCCCCCAATATTTTTTATAACTCTGGGTATTTAACTGATGAAAAAGTCTTAAGTTTTCTTAAAGGTTTTGACGTTGTAGAAGATTGGCCTATTCAAATTGCCATAGCAGAAAATTTCCCATCTACTAAGTATAAACAGGTTGATAAAGTTTTTACTTATTATCGTCGTACGTTAGACTCAACGTATTTAGTTGCCGGTAGTCGATTTTATAAAGATAAGTGTAAAGCTTATGATTACTTGATCTGTAAAGAAAGTAATATCTTATTCAAGCTTATTTTAAAGAGTCGTTTACTATGCTTTAAATTGAATAATCCCCACTTGAATAAGGTTTTAAATTTTGCTTTTTATAAGTTTTTATTATCAGTCATTTTTAATTTTTTAGAAATTAATAACCTACAAAAGAAAATGAATTTAAAACTAGAAAAGCACCAAATCCATTATGAGTTTATTAAGGGAAAGGCGAGTGTTAATAAGTAGTTTTTTTTACTTTCAATAGGTACTAAATAATACTTGTGAGCTTACGGTAATCCCCCTCCCCCATTTTTAACGTTGATTAAAAGTAGAGTTTTTTTTCAAGCAGCTAAGCCCAATTTTTGAATCGCTGTTATGCTGCCGATAGCGATGTTAGGTCTATCGTTGTTGTACGTCCATAACCACTTAGTTGCATGCTCTTGAACTTGGTTGATGCTTTTGAAGACATGTTGCGATAACCAATCATATCGTACTGTTCGGTTATAGCGCTCAACATAAGCACTTTGTTACGGGTTTCCTGGTTGGATAAAATCCAGAGTAGTATTGTTTTTTTCAGCCCAGTTTTTGAGTAAATGACTAATGTATTCAGGATCATTATCACTTCGAATACGTTTGGGCTTACCTCGCTATTCAATCACTTGATCCAATGCGCGAATCATACGTACAGTGGGTAATGAAAAATCTACCTCAATGGTTAGCCCTTCTCGATTATAATGCCCCATAGTACCCTCTCTGCCTTTGGCATTCACCTTGTCATCAATTACATTAAACAAACGAAAGCTTCTTCCATCACCACGTTGATCATGCATAAAGTCCATCAACCAGCATTCATGGATAGCTTCAGGCACTGCTAAGGCATCTGGTTTATCGCGTTTTAAGCGTTTCCTTGACCTGAACTTGAGTTCAAGTTCCCTGTAGATGCGATATACACGCTTATGATTCCAACCATATCCTTTGACGCTACGTAAATACAAAAAGCACAAACTGAATACCCAGTTAACCTGATTCTGAGTAAGACGAATCAACCAATCAATAATGATTTCATTTTCAGGCTGTAGTTTTGATTCATATCTGTAACACGTTTGGCTAATTGTAAATGCGCAGCATGCTAAGCGAATGCTTGCACCTTTTAATGTAACCGCCTTCTTTGCTAACTCGCGACTTGCAGAAAAATTTACCACTCAGTGTGCCCCTTAGGGTGTTTTTTCGAGTGCTTCCTGAACAAGATCGTACTTAAAACGCTCTTCAGCATACATTCGCTTTAGACGACTGTTCTCAGCTTCAAGTTCTTTCATGCGAGCCATCATTGATGCACCTATGCCATCATATTTACTCCGCCATTTATAAAATGACGCTGAACTCATGCCATGCTCCCTGCAAAGCTCTGGAACAGCAACACCTGCCTCTGCTTGCTTAAGAATATTCGTTATTTGACTCTCTGAATATTGTGATGTCTTCATGTAAAATTTCCTAAGGCTCTAGACTAGCAGACGGTTTTATTTTTAAGTATTTCCCATAACTCTTTTGCAAGAGTTTCTGGTTCTTTTTTTCATCGCCATTCGCATTCTTTCAAGTGTAACTAGAAGTTAACTTTTACTCCATTAAACTTTGCAAAGCGTCGCTTGGTAAAACTCCAGAATGACTCAATACCATTGATGTGACAGTGCCCATCACATGCAAATTCATTCACGCCATGATTAACTCGAAAGTGCTTAGAGTAACCCACATCAACAAGCCCATTATAACCACACCATCTATCACTATAGATGACACTTTCAATCGAGACTTTCCCTTTAATTACAGCCTGTAAAGTGACTTGCTTACAATCAGGAAAAATCTCTGTATAGACTCTTCCATCACGTTCAAATATGCCAATCACAGGTTGTGCCGCGACCTCGTTTTAGTTTGCCATGAAAACCTCGTTGACGTGTCGCTCCAAAGTAAGCTTTATCGACCTCAACGTTGCCAATAATTTGTTCTTTGATCGCTTCCTGATAAATGTAAATCGTACTACGAAAAACATTGAACCAGTTGTTGATCGTGTTGCGGTTTAAACTAAGTAAAATCGCTGTTTGAGTTGCATTTACATCGACGCAAAAGCACCAAATAATCTTTCTAACTTTAAAATTACTTAACTTACTGTTTCTAAACATAGTATCAGAATATCCATGATAATCTGCTAATCTAGAGACTTGTTTTTTTATACTAGGAGTAGTCAATATATTTCTAGATGGTGGTATATTGAATCAGCGTATAGGGAATTCGTTGGTTTTTGTGCAAATTTTAAGCGGCTTGTTGTCAGATGCGCCATCGTATGCTTATTTTTCTACGGGCGTAGATAATGGGCATACTTGGTGCAAGTTTTGGCTTTTATGTCAATAAAAAACAAAAGGGCTGTCCCAGATAACTAGGAAAAGTTATCATGAGGGGCAGGGGGGGCTTATGGTCTCAATTTCCGTCATCCGGATAGCTAATTGACGCTGGATAATTCAAGCATTATCATGGCCTGTGAGAATATTGGTAGTGGTTCTGCTGTTGCAGGGAGACCTGTGAAAAATAAAGCCTAGGTTTGTGAATGAAGAAGGCAATCTCATTCAGGTATAACTGTTGGAAAGTATGCTGAAGCAATGCATTAACTAAAAATCTATTAAATTTGGGTGAATATGTTTACGAATAAAATATTGTTAATAACAGGTGGTACAGGCTCATTTGGGAAAACCATGGCGGCCCATCTTCTTAAAGGCGAATGTGCAGAGGTTCGTATTTTTAGCCGCGATGAAGCCAAGCAGGATTTATTGCGCACCAAATACATGACCGACTCCCGAGTGAAATTTTATATCGGTGATATCCGCGACTATCAAAGTATACATGCAGCTCTTCAGGATGTGGATTACGTATTTCATGCAGCGGCGCTAAAGCAGGTGCCTTCTTGTGAGTTCTTCCCCATGCAGGCGGTACAAACCAACATTCAAGGCAGTGATAATGTGATTCGAGCTGCCATTGCTCAAGGTGTAAGGAAAGTGGTTTGTTTGAGTACAGATAAAGCTGTTTATCCTATTAATGCGATGGGCATAAGCAAGGCGATGATGGAAAAAATTGCGCAATCCTATGCTCGACAAGTGAAAAATGATGAAACAGTGATTTCATGTGTGCGATATGGAAATGTGATGTGTTCGCGTGGTTCGGTTATACCAAGATTTATTGATCAAATTAAAAGCAGCAGTCCGATTACAATCACCGAGCCAACAATGACAAGGTTTTTAATGGCTTTGCCCGAAACTGTAGATTTGGTGGAACATGCTTTTCACAATGGTCGCCAAGGGGATATTTTTATTAAAAAAGCACCCGCTTCTACAGTGGAAGATCTCGCGCAAGCGTTGAAGGAACTGTTTTGCGCGAATGTGGAAACACGAATTATAGGTATGCGCCATGGCGAAAAACTATTTGAAACACTTGCTTCGACTGAGGAGTTGGTTGCGGCTGAAGATATGGAAAATTATTACCGCGTACAGATGGACGACCGCGATTTGAATTATGAAAAGTACTTTACCGATGGCAATACAGAAGAAATAAAACTGGAAGACTATCACTCGCACAATACGGAGCGCTTGGATGTTGCGGGTGTGAAGCAATTGCTGCTGACATTGCCAGAGGTAAGAGAAGCCTTAGTTGGTTGGCAAAAATGAAAAACGTTTTAATTACAGGTGCGAACGGTTTTATTGGACGGAATCTGCAAGCGCATTTAAAAGAACGTGATGAAGTTGCTGTCAGATGTTTTCAAAAAGACATGAGCATGGATGAATTGAACCAGGCTTTGCAAAATTGTGATTTTGTGTTTCACCTTGCGGGTGTAAATCGCCCAAAGGATGAGTCTGAATTTGAGGTGGGTAACACCCATTTTACCAAAGTGCTTTGTGATATGGCAGAAGCGGCAAATAAACCACGTGTTTTATACACATCATCCATTCAGGCTGATGCGAATAACGCTTATGGTAAGAGCAAATTGGCTGCAGAAAAAGTGTTGCTTGAGTACGCCCAAGGAGCGCAAAATAGAGTGTATAATTTTCGCTTGCCCAATGTGTTTGGTAAATGGGCGCTTCCCAACTACAACTCAGCGGTAGCTACGTTTTGTTATAATACGGTGCATGATTTACCCATAGAGATTCATGATGTGCATGCTACAATACGGTTGGTTTATATTGATGACGTGATTGCCCAGTTTATTCGCGTACTGGATGGCGAGAGTGATGGTTGCGATATTGCTCCAGAATACGCGATTACAGTGGGGGAGCTGGTAGGCAAGTTGCAGCGCTTTAAGGCGAGCAGGGAAAATATTACCACCGAACCTGTTGGTTTGGGTTTGGATAGAGCTTTGCACGCAACATATTTAAGCTACTTAGCGCCAGAAAGTTTCTCCTATGGTCTTAGAAAGCATTCCGATCCAAGGGGCGATTTTGTAGAAATGCTGCGCACTCATGATAGTGGGCAATTTTCGTATTTTACTGCACACCCAGGCGTGACAAGGGGTGGGCATTATCACCACAGTAAAACAGAAAAATTTTTAGTGGTGAAAGGGCAAGCGAGATTTAAGTTTCGTCAAATAATGACGGGCGAAGAATATGCGTTAGAAACCAATGAGAATTCCCCCAAAGTTGTCGAGACTGTGCCTGGCTGGACGCACGACATTACAAACGTAGGGCAAGATGAGATGGTGGTTTTATTATGGGCAAATGAGCGGTTTGACCCTGACAATGCCGATACTTATGCCTGCCCACTATAAGGAAAACGCATGAAAAAATTAAAAGTAGTAACCGTTGTAGGCACGCGCCCCGAGTTGATTCGATTGGCTTGTGTGATGAAAACGTTGGATCAATTTGTAGATCAAATTATCGTGCATACAGGTCAAAATTATGACTACGAACTCAATGAAGTGTTTTTTGAAGAGTTGGGCATTCGCCAGCCTGATTATTTTTTAGGGGTGGACACCAGCTCATTAGGCAAAACGCTGGGTGAGATTCTGATTAAAACTGAAGAAGTGTTGCTCAAAGAAAAGCCCGACGCATTTCTGGTGTTGGGCGACACCAACAGCGCAAGTTCGCTTATCATGGCGAAACGCATGAAAGTACCATCGTATCACATGGAAGCGGGCAATCGCAGCTTTGATGCAAACGTACCTGAAGAGATTAACCGCAAACTTGTAGATCACTTGGCAGATTTTAATTTGGTATATACCGAACATGCGCGTAGGCATTTGCTTAGTGAAGGGTTGTCACACCGTTTTGTATATTTAACGGGTTCGCCCATGCGTGAAGTTTTGCAAAGTAAAATGAGAAACATTGAATCATCTCAGGTGTTGAGTGAGCTGGGAATAGACAGTAAGAAATATTTTATTGTTAGCGCACATCGAGAGGAGAATGTTGATAGCCCTGAAAACCTAAAAAAAGTAGTGACTTGTCTCAAAGCATTGTATGAAAAGTATCAATACCCAGTGGTTGTTTCCACGCATCCAAGAACAAGAAATCGTTTAGAAGTTTTGGGTGAGGACATATCAGGTTTTGATATTCGGTTCTTAAAACCATTTGGTTTTTTTGCCTATAATAAACTTCAAAAAGAGTCTTTTTGTGCTGTATCTGATAGCGGTACAATCAGCGAAGAGTCGGCCATATTGGATTTTCCTGCAGTGACTCTGCGCAACTCTTTGGAGCGGCCTGAAGCTTTGGATGCTGGGTCGATTGTACTTACGGGTTTGGATGCAGAGGTGTTACTGAGCGCTGTTGATTTAGCCGTTCAAGAAAAAAGATTGCATAGCAATCGTGAAATTCCAGAGGAATATAAGGTGGAAAACACGTCCTTACGTGTAGTTAAATTGATTATGGGCACAGCAAAACTCACAAATAAATGGCGGAATTTGGATTCTTTTAGCCGTTATGACTGGTGAACCTATATGAAGGTTCTCATTGTAAGTCAGTATTTCTGGCCTGAGAATTTTCGAATCAATGATTTGGCTTTGGCTTTGAAAGATAAAGGGCATGAGGTTACAGTGCTCACAGGTATGCCAAACTACCCCAAAGGTAAATTATATGATGGTTATAATTGGTGGGATAAAAGACGTGATGTGATGGAGGGTGTCCCCATCGTTCGTGTACCACTTTTTACTAGGCGTAAAAGCAAATCGTGGCAATTGGCTTTAAATTACATTTCTTTTGCCTTGTCAGGCTGTCTGTTTGGCTCATGGTTACTGAGAAAACAAAAATTTGATATTGTTTTTACCTATGAAGTGTCACCTGTGACTGTGGGTATTCCTGCGATTTTAATGCGCAAAATAAAGCGTGCTCCGATGCTGTTCTGGGTGCAGGACTTATGGCCAGAGACGCTCTCGGCGACAGGGGCTATTCAGTCTGAATCTATTTTGTCAGCTGTGAGATATCTGGTGAAAAAGATTTACCACAGCTGCGATAGTATTCTCGTGCAATCCAAAGGTTTTATTGAGCCTGCTTTGCAATCGGGCGCTGATAAACAAAAAGTTCAATACTATCCCAATTGGGCAGAGTCACTTTATAAACCTGTCACGCTTACCGGTGATGCCATTGAGCGTAGCGAAGTACCTACCATGGGGTTCGTGGCTATGTTTGCTGGGAATTTGGGTGGTGCGCAATCACTGGAGACGATTATAAAAGCAGCCGATCTTTTAAAAGATAAAAATATCCATTGGGTTTTCTTGGGTGATGGACGTCGGCGTGCGTGGTTAGAAGCTGAAGTTAATCGATTACAACTTCAACATGTCTATATATTGGGTAGTCGGCCGATGGAAACCATGCCGAATTACTTTTCTTTGGCAGATGCCATGTTGGTCACCTTAAAAGACGACCCTGTCATGGCCAATACAATTCCAGGTAAAGTACAATCATATTTGGCGTGCGGAAGACCTGTTGTCGGTGCTTTAAACGGCTCTGGGGCAGAAGTTATTTTGGATAGTAAGGCAGGTTATTGTGTGCCGGCGGATGACTATAAGGGTTTTGCCGAGGCTGTTTTAAAGGTGGTAAACGCGTCGTTAGATGAAAGGCATTCCATGAGTGTTTCAGCACTTTCTTATTACCAAAGTAACTTTGACCGTGAAATGCTCATAAGCAAATTAGATGATTTGATGACAAGCATGATTATGAACGGAAATAAGCAGTTATGAACATATTTCTTACAGGTAGTACAGGTTTTTTAGGTAGGGCGGTAGTGGAGCGTCTTGTGCGTGAAAAGCATCAGCGTTTGGTGCTGCCTGTAAGAAGAAAAATAAGTAGTCTTCCTAATTCTGTTCAACAGGTCATGATTGACAACCTTTGCGGAGTAACCGATTGGCTTGAACATTTGGTTGGTATAGATGTCATCGTTCACTCAGCTGCCCGAGCGCATATCATGAATGACACTGTGAAGAATCCGTTGTTGGAATTTAGAAAGGTGAATACGGATGTTACCTTAAACTTAGCCAAGCAGGCAGCTCAAGCTGGCGTGAAACGATTTATTTTTATCAGTTCTATCAAAGTGAATGGAGAGAGTACTCAAGAAGACCTTCCCTTTACTACTGATGAGACACTTGTAACCAGTGACCCGTATGGGATTTCGAAAAGAGAAGCTGAACAGGGTTTGCGAAAGATAGCTCAAGAGACAGGTTTGGAAGTGGTCATTATTCGACCTCCTCTTGTTTATGGCCCAGGTGTGAAAGCAAACTTTAGAAGTTTAATAAAATGGATGAGTGCAGGTGTTCCCTTGCCTTTGGGGGCAGTTTACAACCAACGTAGCTTTGTTGCTTTGGATAACTTGGTAGGTTTCATTGTATTGTGTATGAGGCACCCAAGAGCAGTTGGCGAAACTTTTTTAATTTCTGATGGTGAAGATGTGTCAACAACAGTGTTGTTAAGAAAGATTGCTCAAGCAGCTGGAAAACGCCCTTTATTGCTGCCAATACCTGTTTGGTTGATGGCGTGGGCCGCAAGTATTTTAGGAAAAAGAAGTGTTGCAGATAGGTTGTTTTCCTCCTTACAGGTGGATAGCTCCAAGGCAAAAGAATTGCTAGGATGGAGGTCTGTGGTGACCATGGATGAACAGCTTAAAAAGGTTGTTGAGGCATACAATAATGAAAAGAATATTTGACATTATTCTGGCGTTCAATGCAGCTCTTTTTTTATTACTACCTACATTACTGGTGGCATTGCTCGTAAAATTGACTTCAAAGGGAGCTGTGCTTTATTGGTCGGATCGAGTGGGTATTCGCAATGATATTTTTCGGATGCCGAAGTTTCGTAGTATGAAGACGGACACGCCTGCGGTTGCCACGCATTTGTTGGAAGACCCAAAGAGTGTGTTAACGCCGATTGGTGACTTTTTACGCAAATCCAGCTTGGATGAGTTGCCTCAATTATGGTGTATTTTGAAAGGTGACATGAGCTTTGTAGGGCCGCGCCCTGCACTATTTAATCAGGATGATTTGATTGGATTGCGTACACAAAAAGGTGTGCATAAACTTGTGCCAGGCTTAACGGGTTGGGCGCAGGTGAATGGGCGAGATGAATTGCCGATTCCACAAAAAGTAGAGCTAGATGTGGCGTATTTAAAGCGCCAATCATTTTCGTTTGATATTTATATCTTATGGCGAA
>Ga0316204_10008939_pt1 | contig 13625 bp, 14 predicted proteins | sample 6monrhotite_MG_2_FD_205661 | JGI IMG/M metagenome (GOLD analysis project Ga0316204, IMG submission 205661) | Microbial mat bacterial communities from mineral coupon in-situ incubated in ocean water Damariscotta River, Maine, United States -... | ecosystem: Environmental > Aquatic > Marine >... | reverse complement strand
GTTTAAAGCGCTTCCCAAAGTAGAGAGTGTTGACGATGTCGAAGCACTTTTGCCCTGGAATGTGGATGCGCAAACGATAGCGATAATCTGAGTTTGTTCAAGGCGGGGTTTATCGACCGCTTACGATTAATTTGCCCTTATTCCAAGGAACATGATTGCTGTTGTTGTATGTGAGTAAATACATGACGATTCCTCCATTGGTTAGTAGGAATCTAAGTATGGTTATTTATGGCGAGACCATCCAAAAGTGGAGTGCTAGCGATACCTTGGTCAAAACTATTAAGCTGGGTACAGGCCAAATCGAAGCGCTGATGTAGTGGAATACGCCGGAAAAAATAAAGAGGATGATGTTACCTGACGCTAACTAGGTCAGAGCCGCTCTTGTTAATCCTGATAACCGCCATTAAGGGTGATTCATGGCACCAGAAAACTCTACTTATGAGAGCGACTATTTTTAGGGAGGATTACCCAGCAGCGTACTAACGAATAAAACATCACTAGTACACAACTGCTGGATTTACGGAAATCAAAGTGGATTATTTCTATTACCTAATTTCCCAACAAACTATTTACTTTTTCCTTGGTGAAATACCAGAAACTCGCTCCATCGGGGTCTGATACTGTGTAACTCTCAGCGCTAATTTCATTTAACTGGAATGGCCACACATAACTAGTTGCCCATTGGATTTCCCCACTATTATTTACAGTGTAATTGACTACATTTACCATTTCACCATAGTCTTCTTGACAGCCTAGAACCCAATTGTCATCTGCATGATATACCCATTCAGTTGCAGTAATTGTGGATGAGGTGAAAATCATTTCTAAAATGCATGTTTCACCACCACTAGCATTTGTCTGTACCCTGTAGAATGATTTCCCTTCTAATAATTCGACTGTGAACTCAACTAAGCTCTCTTGTTCTGGTTGAATATAATCACTAATTACTCCAACATGCATTAAACCACCAAAAAGATCTCCATGAACATAAACATCGTTACCTGACGTTCCTAAGTAAATATTCGTATCTGGGTAGTGTCGAGCTAAGTACACATCAATTTCAAATGTTTCCCCACCTGGTGGACTAAAAAATTGAGGAAAGTTTTCTTCCGCCCAGTCAAATAATTGATTTGAATCACTTAAATTATCAGCCAGAACTTGAAATGAGCTAATAAAAAGTAATAAAAATGACAAACTAATTTTCATCATAAATTTTTCCTTATTCAAACATGACCTACCATTCCAGTCATTCTGATTGATTAGTAATAACGTTGGATAAACGAGACTAATTGTCTAATTATTTTTTGTTAGAACCAACAACTTCGAATGAACTTTGGAATTAAGGTTTAGGGGGAATGTTGATAGAATCGTTATTACGATAAACTAATAAATTCATGATTGCCCCCAACCTTGCTTCCTACCAACTGAAAAACCAAATTACCACTTCTTTTTAGAATTTACTACAGAACACTCTGAAAATACTTATTGATCTCAAAAAAGAGAAATTGTCTTAGCACTTTATATGTTGATTATATTGAGGTGACCGCCCTGCATAACCTTTGGTGAAATGAATGGCTGCTAATGCTAGCTACAGCAGTTGGATGGTTGTTCTTTGAAAGTCTGCAAAGGGCACTTCTCGGTCAGATAGATTTCTTGCGCTGCCAGTAAGATCAATCCTGAGTGACTACAAGTTAAGCCTGCCAAGTTCAGCCAAGGTCACCCCATAACTGCTGAATAACACTCAAGGCGGTCAGTCCTGCAGTCTCGGTGCGCAGAATACGCGGGCCGAGGCGAATGCCACTAAAGTCGTGTTCAATGGCAGCTTTGATTTCGTTATCACTCAAACCACCTTCAGGTCCGATTAATAGCGCTACATCTTTTTCTGGTTTGTTCAATGTCGCCAATGTGTTGCTTGCAGTTGGATCGAGTACCAGCTTAAGCGAGGCGTCGAGTTGTTGCTGCCAGTCTGTTAATGACATGGCTTCGTGCAGTTTGGGAATGTGATTGCGACCACATTGTTCGCAGGCGCTGATGATGACACTGTGCCAGTGGCGCAGGCGTTTTTCCATTCGTTCCTGGTTCAGTTTGACGCCACAGCGTTCGCTGAACAGTGGCACGATTTCCGTCACGCCTAGCTCGACGGCTTTCTGGATGGTGTAGTCCATCTTCTCGCCGCGGGAGATGCACTGGCCGAGGATGATGGGCAGGGGAGACTCGCAGTTCTTGTCGTGGAACTGGCCGATAGTAGCGCTGGCCCACTTCTTTCGTACGTCTGCCAGTTCGGCTTCAAATTCACCACCTTCACCGTTGAACAGGATCAGGTTGTCACCCTGTTTCAGGCGTAACACACGCACGGCATGGCTAAAGGCATTCTCGTCCAGTTCAATAGTGGCGCCGCTGTTGAGTGAGGACGGAGTGAAGATTCTGGGATTACGCATGCAGATTATCTCGTTGCTATATCGATGCCTTCAGTGGCAATACGAGCCAGTGTATCAATCTGTTCCGGCGTGATGACATAGGGTGGCATGAAGTAGATGACGTTACCCAGCGGTCGCAGTAGTGCACCTTGTGCCAGTGCATGTTGATAAACCTTGAGGCCGCGGCGCTCCTGCCAGGGGTAGGGGGTCTTGTTGGTCTTGTCCTTAACCATTTCAATGGCCAGGATCATGCCGGTCTGGCGCACATCGGCGACGTGGGGATGGTCGTGTAGGTGGGCCACGGCAGTGCCCATGTGATTGGCCAGCTGCTTGTTATTTTCGATGACATCGTCCTGGCGAAAAATATCCAGTGTCGCCAGGGCGGCGGCACAACCGAGTGGGTTGCCGGTATAGCTATGTGAATGCAGAAAGGCGGTCAAGTTTTCGTAGTCGTCATAAAAGGCCTGATAGATTTGGTCATGGGTGACTACGCAGGCCAGCGGCAGATAACCGCCGGTCAGCCCTTTTGACAGACAGATGAAATCGGGGCTTATGTCGGCCTGTTCGCAGGCGAACATTGTCCCTGTGCGACCAAAGCCTACGGCAATCTCATCGGCGATTAGATGCACGCCGTATTTGTCACAGGCCTTTCGTAATAGTTTCAGATAGACAGGGTGATACATGCGCATGTTGCCAGCGCACTGAACCAGCGGCTCGACGATGACGGCGCAGACCTCGTTGGCATGTTGTGCCAGTGTCGCCTCCATATGTGTGAACATGCGGCTTGAATAATCAAACCAGCTTTCGCCTGTCTCGCGGTGATAACAATCGGGTGAGGGCACGGTGATAGGTTGCATCAACAGTGGGGCATAGGTCTCTTTGTAGAGCGAAACATCACCGACAGCCAGGGCACCGAGAGTTTCGCCGTGGTAGCTATTGCCAAGTGATATAAATTTGGTCTTTTGTAATTGGCCCTTATTACGCCAGTAATGAAAGCTCATCTTCAGGGTGGCTTCAATGGCAGAGGAACCGTTGTCAGCATAAAAACAACGATCCAGGCCTTTGGGGGTGATCTCAGCAAGTTGCTCTGATAGCTCAATTACCGGCTCATGGCTGAAGCCGCCGAGGATGACATGTTCCAGAGTATCAAGCTGGTGCTTGATGCGGTCATTGATACGCGGATTACAGTGGCCAAACATATTTACCCACCAGGAGCTGATGCCGTCGAGATAACGTTTGCCCTCAAAGTCTTCCAGCCAGATGCCTTCGCCCTTTTTGATTGGCACCAAGGGCAGCCATTCATGGTCTTTCATCTGGGTGCAGGGGTGCCAGAGATTAGTTAAGTCGCGTTTTATTAGATCGGTATTATTCATAGCCTGAGTATAAGTGATCCTGGCCGTGAATATGAACTTTGACTGTTTTTTGGGTTTTCATATCTTGCTTAGGTTGTTGCGGATTAGTCTTTAGCTTGGTTATATGAACCTATTACATGATGTGACTCGCTCTAAAAAGCTTAAGTTGTCTGATGTGAGTGCCCGCTTGATAAATTAACCGTGCCTACTATGCCAGGGTAGAGTCATATCCGACTTGCGCACGAATAGTAGATACTCTAGATCAATTAGATTAAGTTCTACTGAAAGGTGTCAAATTGGCTAGAAAAAGAAAAATGCGTATTCAAAGTTAGACAGTTTTAATTAACCGTTTTACAGAGGTTCTTATGAAGAAGCTGAAAAATGAAAAGGAATTGGTTAAAAAAGCGATTGCCGAGGGCGTGAAATATGGTGAAAAGCGGGGTGTCGTTAAGTTTGAAGCGACAGATTCTGCGAATGAAAAAATTGAGTATATCTATCGACTGCTTGTCCACGATAAGGTGATACAACCTCTACCTGAAGACCAGGTCTCCCAGCAATCCATGAAGCATAAGTTAGCTATTTGGGCATCAAAGCTAGAATCATAAGCTATCCACTTTGGCCTCCATTATGCCTTCGTGTGCAGTTGTTGTGGTTTGGATTGTCAGATTGGTGCTGAGTTTCTGAAAGGCATGTTGATTGAGGCTGGCCAGTGCAGCATCAACATCTTGGCTCGGGAGTATAAGTTTGAACCATTCATCGCAGTTCAATAATCAGAGTGTACGTGACCTGGCCTGGGTCATGTGTAGTCCGTCCTTGTTGGCTCAGAAGCAAACACCTTATGCTGGTGAAAAAGTGAGTGATGTTTGGTGCGATCAGGTTTGTCAGAAAAACCTTGCCTGGTTGTCGCTGCTGGATGAAGAGCCTGATTCTTTGTTGCAGTGGCTTGATCAACGCGCAAGTCCCTTGCTCGGAATCTATTTTGAATCGCTGTTGGCCTTCTGGTTGCAGCACCTGCCTGATACAGAATTATTGGCACAAAATCTGGTGGTGGGCCAGCCGGGGTTGCAGTTGGGTGAGTTTGACCTGTTGTTTCGTGATTTAGTACAACGGCAGCTGTTTCACTGGGAAGTGACGGTGAAGTTTTATCTGCGATATGGCAAGGCCGACTATCAATGGCTGGGGCCAAATCCGCGCGATAGCTTGCAGCGAAAATTGAATAAGGTGTTTGATCGTCAGTTGCACTTGTCTGAACACCCAAGGGCGATGCAGATTTTGCAGCGTGAATTGGGTCAGCATCAGCTAGTGCCTCAGGCCTTTGTTAAAGGTTATCTTTTTTATCCTTATGATAGTGATTGGCTAAACCCGACACAGATCCCTCCAGGTGTCTCAGCCAGTCATCTAAAAGGCTGGTGGTGCCATCATGCTGAGGTGCCTGCTTGGCTGCAATCATCCCCGGCTGAAAATCGCTGGTTGGCTTTGTCGCGTTTGCAGTGGCTATCGCCAGTGATCAGAGAAAATATCGCTGAACTTATGGATAAAAATGAATTATTGGAATGTTTGGCAAACTATTTTTCTGAGTACTACAAGGCATTGTTGTTAGTGGAGCTCAAAGCCGGTGATGACGGCTGGTCTGAAGTCTCACGTGGTTTTGTTGTGAATGACACGTGGCCACAGTAAAAACAGGGCTGGCTTTTCATTAATCTCCTCCACGAATAAATATTTACTGGTTAGTCGACTTCTGATGATCTAAAAAATTGCTCAGTGGGATAAGTGGAACTGCTCAAAACGGCCAAAAGCAGTCTATTGTGCTAAGAGACAAAAACAGCAGCACCATCGACAAAGCAAACTTTCCCGCTAAAAGCGATGACTTAAAAATAAATCTCAAGCAGACGTTTATGTGCAAGATTAATATTTAGCGTTGGCCTTAAGCGGCTAAATGCCTGAGCTATTTTTGGCCCCCAATACTTCTCGGACTGTTACCCCTCTCCCAAGCAGTGGCTATACTAAACGTCGAATCGAGTGATTGATGGTAGAGGGACTTTCACCTTCTAAGATTTGCGGCCTTTTCGGCAGCTCCTAAGCAGAACAAACGGTACTATACTTTAGTTGTGGCCATCATTAATTGATGGCCATATTTTCTTGCATTATTACTATGTATTAGTGCAAATAACTGTGCTTGTTTTTCATAAGCCCATTTGGCTTGTCATGCGAGTGATGTTTCTTATGAGAGTTGTTTTTCTGTTCGGATTTAGGTTCAGGCCTCCATGGGAATGGACCCATTGACATATCAAGCATAATCCTCCAAACATTCAAAGGTAGCCATTCTTCATACATGGCTAAATTTTCGTATTGGGATAGATCGATAGCCTGAGGGATTTGTGTAAAAGGCGTTCCCATAGCAAACTGAGCTATGATTGCATTTTGAACATCAGTTACATATTCGTGAGTCGTGGTTACCCAACTTTTCGACTCAAATGGACTGGCATTGCTGTGGCTATATACTGCATTATCGAATTCCATTGATTCTATTTTTTTCAATGACTCGACAAAGGGCCCAATATTAAAATCTGGCGCAATTGTAAATAGGACTCTATTTGGTGTGACAAGATCAGCGATATAGGCAATTCTCTCGTCAGGCAATAGAAAAACAGTCATCCCTAATCCATGATTCATTCCCAAGTAATGTAATTCAATCAACTTTCCGCCTACACGCATTTTTTTAAAATCACCTTTCCAGTATTTGCTGGGTAATGCCATGTCGGGGTGAGGATTAGCCTCCATCCATTGATAGGCTTCATGATGGGCCATGGTTTTAGCACCGATTTCTTGAAACACTTTACCACCTGCTGCATGATCCCAGTGATTATGACTGTGCAACGCATAACGGATAGGTTCATCAGTAATCGCCTGGATCGCAGATATCAAACCTTGAGCATGAGTAGTGTTAACTGTTTCAAAGACCACAACACCATCATCGGTTACAACAAACATAGAAAAATATCCTACATTAGGGTCACCATAGCTATACACATTTTCTGCAACCATTTGTGTATGATCAGGCAAATCCATTGCATTAACAGCGGTTATGAAAAAAGACAAGAATAGTGCAGAACAGATAGCTTTAATTCGTAGAATTCTAAACATAATTTTCCTCCATGAAATAACTTAAATATTTTTAAATGCCTCGACCGTGACAACTCATGACGTCACAGGTAATAAAAGTAGACTTAATCTACACGACTATCAAATTATCTCTCTAATTACCTGATTGCATCTTTTGTTGAATCAGTACCTGGAAGTCATCTGTCGTATTACTTTTTGGGAACGGTGTCTCAGGAACAGGCTTATCCAGAAAGTGACATATCGGATCCCAACCACTGCCCAGTTCGTAGGTCAGCAGACGGTCTGAAGAAAATGCAGACTGAACGTCACGAATGTTTTTTTCATAGATACCAATCACATATTCCTTATCATCAAAGCGATTGGCAAACACTCGCTCACCCACTAATTTATCTGCAACGGCAAAAGCTTCCGGTTTGGTTTTTAGAACTTTAAAAATCGTCTGTTCCATACTCCTATACCAACTTTCAGAATCTCTAACCGTCAGCAATATTTTTGCGTCAGGATAATATTCACTTAGCTCCTGCCAGAAGAAGGCTGCCGGCCAATCGATACAAGCGCCGTAATTCTCAAACACCTGATCCCATTGCACGGTTTTCCCCGTCGCGGCGGCCAGCCAGTATTTATTTTGCTGAGGGGTGGTGACCTCTTTCATGTGATGACAAGGTCCAAAGCCGAGCAACTCCAATGCTGATTTCATTGATGCCGTGCCGGTACGACCGAATCCAGCACCTATTAATGATAAGCTCATAATGTGTCTCCATTAATGTTATGCGTGTATAAACTAATCACGAACGGCTTCCACTTCGAATGAAAGTGCCATGTCATCACCAATGGCAGGCAGGCCATATTTGATGCCGAAATCAGAACGTTTGATTTTGGCGGTGGCATCAAAACCACAAACGTATTTTTGTTTTTTAGGGTCCATGGGGTGAATGCCGCAATTCATTTTACTAACATCAAGCGTTACTGGATTTGATGTCCCCATGATAGTTAACACACCTTCAACTCGCGCGCTGTTGTCGGCTTTAATTTTTACCGTGCTCGACTTGTAGGTAATTTCAGGAAACTCGGCGGCATTTAAAAAATCAGGTGAACGGAGATGATCATCACGTTTGTTAAACCCCGTATCAACAGAAGTGGCATCAATGGTGATGTTCACACTACCGACTTTGTTGGCGCTATCCACCGTCAGCTTACCGCTGGTTTTGTTAAAACGGCCGTGCATGGTAGAAAAGCCCAGGTGGCTGATTTTGAAGTGCGGGTAGGTGTGAGTTGGATCAATGGTAAAATTTTCCGGGGCGCTGAAACCCACCACAGGCAAAGTCATCAGTACTGAAGCTATAAGTATTTTACGCATTTTTTTATCTCTCTTAATAAAGTGAAGGTTCTACGGATAGGCTACTTTGCCAGGCGATTACGATAGCCATAATCGCAGGAATGACGCTATAGCCGCTTAATACAACTGCTTGAATGTAGCGGTTCCAATCCGCCTTAACAGGTAAGTGGACAGCCAAAGGAACCAAGGCAAGGGGGAGCAGGGTATACCAGCTGAGGCCGGCATAAACGACAGCAGAGATGCCGATGAGCCCTGCGAGTACTGCCACGGGCAATACAAAGCTAGCGCCAAGCTCTGCGCGCTTAACAAATAGCAACAGCACAAGCAGCGCCCCTGCCGCAGCCCCAATCGCGCCGCCCAACTGGCCAAGCAGTGCAGAGGCACCTAATACAGCGCTGATACCTGTACCCACTCCAAGTGAAATTGCGGCAGTGGAAGCGGCAAGTTGCCTATCCCTCAGTCTCTCGAACATAAGCACCATCCAGGCAACGTATACCGTGCACAACAACATCGACCAAAGTTCCATGCCCTCAGAACGCTTTAGTACCGGCCAGATCACCCACACCGTTGCAGCTGCAGCCAGTACGGCAAGCACCCAAGGCAGAGCTCGGCGGGTAAGCCTGTAGTGATCGAGAAAAATCCCGAGAACCACCGCCCCACCAGCCAGCACTAGAATCTTGCGCGTGCTGGTGAGAGGAAAAAGCTGGAAACCTGTTGTGTAGTACCAGGACGCAGCATAGCCTAAGGTAAAGCCAAGCCCTGCCCATCTGCCCCCCAGCAGGCGTAGCAGGACACCTGTCGCTAATGCCACCACAAGAGGCGCCAGAGCGGACTGAAAAAAGGGGTTGTTTAAGAGCTCATTCATCATGGTTTAGATGATAGAGGCTGTTGATATGATGATATATATGCATAATGGAAAAACATTGTTTCCATAGCGGAACTAATAACATGGCACCACTCGACGATTTGATTCTGTTCGCCAGGCTGGTTGAACTGAAAAGCTTCACTGCCGCAGCGGAAAGTTTGCAGCTATCGCGCTCACTGGTGAGTAAAAGACTCAGCCGCCTGGAAGAACGCCTGGGCGTGCAGCTGCTCAACCGCACCACCCGTCGTTTGGAGCTAACCGAAGCCGGCCGCACCTATTACCAATACTGCCTGCAGATCGAGAACACCTTGCAAGAGGCTGAAAGCGCGGTGAGCGAAATTCGCGCCCACCCGCAGGGCACGTTAAACATCAATGCCCCCATCACCTTCGGGCAATTGATATTACCGGGCATCATTGCCAACTTCCTGAAAAACTACCCCTCCGTTAAGATCAGTCTAAGCCTGACAGATCACTTTGCCGATGTAATTGGCGGCGGCTTTGATCTGGTGATTCGCATAGGCAAGCTTGAAGACTCCAGTCTTAAAGCGCGAAAAGTGGGTAGTACGCAACTGAAGGTGTTTGCGCACAAAAGTTATCTAAAAGTACACGGCACACCACAAATACCTGAAGATCTTCGAGATCACAACTGCCTGGTCTATCGTCATATGCGTAGTGGTGTGAATGAATGGCATTTTAAAGGACCAAAAGGGGTTTTTAGTGTGCCTGTGTCAGGCAATCTTTCTGCTGATAACGGCATCCCCTTATACCGCGCCGTAGCTGCAGGAATGGGCATCGCCATTCAACCCTGCTTTTCACTAGATGCCTTTGATAACAAAAATATTATCTATTTGCTAGAGGATTACATGCTGCAAGAGATGGGTATTTACGCTGTATATCCACCTGCTAAACAGCCATCATTGAATACACGTGTGTTTATAGATTTTCTAGCTAATGCTTTAACGGGGAATTAATAGGTTTTAAAGACCGCATCCCCAGAATCTTTAATTGACTGCTTTGGGCTGTGAGTTCAGCCTGTCGACACAACAATCCATTCTTATTAACAAGGAAGGAGTGTTGATGGACGAATGACTCACAGCACATAAGGGCCGATCAATAGTTATGACCAAAAAGATTATCCGATGGATTGTATTGTTTTATTTCGCAACGCGGCCAGCTTATGCTTTTGCATGCAACTGCTATACGGCAATCTGCTCGGCATAGTTTTTCAGTTCATCCAATATCGCTAGTTCAGCTTCAGTTCGTTCAGGCGCTTGGCGCAGTTCTTCCAGCTCAGCACGATAGGCGTCGAAATCAAGGCGTGCCTGTCTGAATTCCTGCCAGCGTTGTTTTTCTTCGTCGGTCAGTGTTTCAGGCCAGTTACGGGCGCGCATGCGGAACAGCATTTCCGGCAGGCGGCTGTCGTTAAAGGCAGGGCTGTAGCCCACTAGCTCTTCAGGTGGCATGGTGTGGATGTGGCTCATGCGTTCTTTGTCGTCGTCGTTGAAAAATGGTCCGCCATAAAGCATTTGATCCGGGTCGGTGCGTTTTTCAAATTTTGTTTCAGAAAAGACCTTTTGAATCTTTTTCGCCAGGCCTGGCTGGTTTTTGATGGCGTCGAGATTTTCTCGGCAGACATTCATGTCGATGTTGTATTTTTTGGCTGCCTTGCCGTCCAGGGTCATGAAGGGGGCGATGATGGGGCACTTGTTGACGTGCACAGTCTTGAGCGGGATGCGTTCGACACCTTCTGGCAGTTGATCGTTGGGTGTGAAGATGCGCTCAAAGATCTTGGTCGGGCTGAGGTTGATCAGGTCTTTGGGGTCAACGCTGAGGTCATAGACGATGATGCCGTTTTTGTTGACCGGGTGCTGTGCCACCGGCACGACCACGGCCATGTTGCCTTTCTCCATTGGGTACATGCCGGAGACGTGCAGTACCGGTTTTTGCTCGCGTAGATTGAGCAGTTTGAAGAGTTTGTTCTTGCTGCGATTGTTGAGGGCGAAATCAAACAGTTTGGGTTGTTGTTCTTTAACCAGTTTGGCCATGGCAATGGTGGCGTAGACATCCGAGAGGGCGTCATGGGCCGACTCATGGGTAATGCCATTGGCGACGGTCAGGTCTTCGAGACGCACACTGGGGCGACCTTCGTCGTTGATGGGCCATTCTATGCCTTCTGGTCGCAGGCTGCGGGTCATACGAACCACATCGAGCAGATCCCAGCGGGTACAGCCGTTTTGCCATTCGCGGGCATAGGCATCAAACAGGTTGCGATACAGCACGTGACGGGTGAACTCATCATCGAATCTTAAATTGTTATAACCCAGCACGCAGGTGTTGGGTTGTGCGAATTCTTGGTTGATGCGCTGAATGAATTCAGCTTCGGGCAGACCTTCGGCCAGCGCCTTTTGTGGCGTAATGCCGGTAATCAGACATGAAGTTGGGTTGGGCAGAAAGTCATCAGCGGGTTTGCAGTACATCATCAAAGGTTCGCCGACGATGTTCAGATCCATATCAGTGCGGACGCCGGCAAACTGGCTTAGACGATCAGTCATTGGGCTGAGGCCAAAGGACTCGTAGTCGTACCAGTAGAAGGTGGGTGTGCCTGAATTATTCATGCTATGTCTGTTCTGGCTGTTGTGAGCGGTAAGCCGCAATTTAGCATAGTTGTCTGTTTTACTGTGAAATCAACAGATTTTCTATTAAACCAACAGGCTTTAACTGGTTCTGATTATAACGATGGTCAAAAATTGTAAATCCTGAGGATGAACTGTTTTTTCAGGCAATGGCCTGCCCTATCCTTGTTGTGAGTGTTAACGAAACAAGAGGGTGGTCATGGAAACCGTCGAAATTATTGCCTTGAGTATGGGCGTGGCCTGGGCCAGTGGCTTGAATCTCTATGCCGCCATTTTTGTATTGGGCTGGCTGGGTATTAGCGGCAATATTGTGTTGCCACAGGAGTTGCAGATTTGTAGCGACCCTATGGTGATGTTTGTTGCCGGTTTTATGTATTTTGTCGAATTTTTTGCCGATAAAACCCCCGGTGTCGACACGGGTTGGGATGCCATTCATACCTTTGTCCGCATTCCCGCCGGGGCCATCCTCGCTGCAGGTGCGGTGGGCGAGCTGGGGCAGGGCGCTGAACTGGCTGCGTTTCTGTTGGGTGGTGGTTTGACTGCAGCAACTCATGCGACCAAGGCTGGGGGGCGCATCCTGATTAATACCTCACCCGAACCGGTGACCAATTGGACAGCGTCGTTGGCTGAAGATATCGCTGTGATTGCCGGTTTGTGGACAGCGCTTAATTCGCCCGTGGTGTTTCTAGTATTTATGGGGTTTGTCATTGCGCTGATGGTCTGGTTGTTGCCGAAGATTTGGCGTGGCATTAAACTGATGTATGGGAAAATTGTTGGTTTTTTTAAACGTCGTAATAGCGTCGAGCAGGTTCAAAAAGAGAGGCCTGCTTTGCCTCAAACTAAAGCCCAGGGGCGGGAAGATGGGCTTAGATAAATAGACAAGGATGTTAAGATGGCGTTTTGAATTATGTGGCCTAAACCATGTCAGAAGCTGTTGTTAGCCATGCGCCAACGGATGAAATAATTGCCTATGAGTTGCATGGCAATTGTTATCTCAATATTACCGACCACTGCACACTGCGTTGTGCTTTTTGTCCTAAGTTCAATAAGACCTTTGAGGTACAGGGTTACGACCTGCGCCTCAAACATGCCCCTAGCTTTGAGCAAGTTGTGGCGGTTGTGGGTGATGTCAGCCGTTATCAGGAAATTGTATTTTGTGGTCTGGGTGAACCAACTCAGCGGCTTGAATTGTTGTTGCAACTGGCGCAGCATTTTAAGGCGCAGGGAGCTTTTATCAGGGTTAATAGCGACGGTCTGGCCAGCCTGCTGCATGGCCGTGATGTTACGCCGGAACTGGCGGGCAAGATCGATGCCTTATCCATCTCCATGAATGCCCATAACGAAGATGTTTATAATCGACATTGTCGACCCAAGCAGGAATATCCCGGTGCCTATCAGGCGATGCTGGAGTTTTCCCGTCGCGTAAAAGCGTTTGTGCCCTCAGTGACCTTGACCGCGATTGATGGTTTGGAGGGGGTTGATATTGAGGCCTGTGGCAAGATTGCTGCTGAACTGGGCGTGCAGTTTCGACGCCGTGAATTGGACGTGGTGGGCTAAATTAAAGGCTCATTCATTGCTGGAGTTGTAATGTGAATATCGAACTTGCCAAGTTTCTTGCTGCCGATGAGCGGCCTGAAGAGACAATGATATACCCCGAGTTATATGGCTTTTTATTTGCGGTGTGTTGTGCACCGGAGATGACCACGCCGTCTGACTGGTTGCCACTGGTCTTTAATGGCGAGGAGGCTGGTTACGCCGATGAAGCGGAGGCTGGCATGGTGATGGCAGGCATTATGGAGGTTTATAACGAGGTAAACGACGGCATTGTTTCTGCCGAGCCATGTTTGCCTGCGTGGTTGCAAGTCTTAAGCCCGCCTATGGAAAATTTTGATGACGAAG
>Ga0316204_10008938_pt1 | contig 13626 bp, 14 predicted proteins | sample 6monrhotite_MG_2_FD_205661 | JGI IMG/M metagenome (GOLD analysis project Ga0316204, IMG submission 205661) | Microbial mat bacterial communities from mineral coupon in-situ incubated in ocean water Damariscotta River, Maine, United States -... | ecosystem: Environmental > Aquatic > Marine >... | reverse complement strand
CACCACCATATCTGCGCCAATAATATCAGATAAGATTTTTTCAACATCAATAATTTCGACTATTTCGTTATCGACTTCTGTTACTGCGGTTAAGTAATTATTGCGACCTACTCCGCGAGGAGGCGCCTTAATATCTTTCCAATTCATATTCACAATACGCTCAACACCTTTGACTAAAAATGCCTGAATCGTGCCATTGTATTCTGTAATAATGATCAGATTTTCAGTCACCTCTGCCAATTTTTTCTGACCAATTGCCGCGGCTAAATCAATCACCGGAAATGTTTTATTCCGTATAGTTGCTAAGCCTCGCGTGGCAGCATGTGATTGAGGCAGTTGAGTTAATCGAGGGCATGTCAGTACTTCCTGAACCTTAAACACATTAACACCAAAGAGTTGACGTCCATTGAGTCTAAACATAAGTATTTCGAGCCGATTCTCTCCGACAAGATTTGTTCGGCTATCAACGTTTTCTAATATACCTGACACGATAAAGCTCCTCACAATAGTGACTACACTAATATCGGCTAAATACTGTATTTACTTAAATCTTAATAACTAAATCGTCTCAGAAAATAAATGGCACACAGATTGCATTTATTCAGCAAACGAAAGTAATTGAACAAAATATGGCGGTTTTCGTTGTGAAACCCGTATTTTCTTGGATATTTGAGATGATATTAGCCAATCAACATCACTATAAACGCATAATTGCCGTTTTATTGGCACTTTGCCCTTTGGCAACGCTGCAAGCTAACGCCTTTCAAAGCCACGAAGGTATTTCACGTGCTGTTGAAAAATTCATCGGTCAACAACAAATTCATCTCAAGCAAGTTCAAGTCAGGCTAACCTCATTAAATCAGCCGCTACGACTCGCTCAGTGTACAAAACCACTAAAAGTCAGTATGTCGCCGGGTTCAAAATTGATGGGAAACATTAGTTTAGCGGTCAGTTGCCCAGCAGCACAAAAATGGAAAATATATGTAGCCGCGCATCTTGATGGTATGGTCACTGCACTTATTGCTCGCCATCCCATGCCCCGTGGAACTGTCATCCAAGAATCAGATCTAGAGTTTGTGAACCGAAGATATTCACAACTTAATTATGGCTACTATGGCTCAGCCAAATCGCTCAAAAATATGGAGGCCAAACGAAATATCAAAATGGGGCAAATTATCACTCCGCACCTTGTTAAAGCGCAAAAGATGGTTTTGAGAGGTCAGCATATTACAATCGTTGCTCAGAATGGTAATCTAAACTTAAGAGTGAAAGGCAAAGCGCTTATGGATGGTCAGCAAGGCCAAACCATTAAGGTAAGGAACTTAAATAGTAAAAAACTAATATACGCTCGGGTTGTATCTGCGGGTGTCGTTGAGGTCGGATTATAACTAAAATCAACCTTAAGTTATTGATATTAATAGTATAATGAATATGTGGCTAAAGTTTTTTAAAAATGGGTCGCTAATTAAGTATGAAAGTGTAAGTGTGTAGGAGTAAACCATGGCAAATGACATAACCAGTATTAATTCAAACCGGTCGCAATTGAGTTCAAATCAAAGCAGCTCACTAAAAGGCCGTAATGAAGCGAAAGAAGGCAACAGTGGTGAAAGCACCAATATTGCAGCAGGCAGCGATCGTGTTACCTTAACCAATACAGCCTCTCGCCTTAAAGATATAGAACAACAACTTAGCGATACCTCATCGATCGATAGTGAGCGTGTTACCCAAGTACAAAGCGCCATTTCAAACGGTGATTACGTCGTAGATGCTGATCGCATTGCAGACAAAATGCTCGCATTTGAAGACTATATGAACAAATAATCATGGAAACCGAAACACATACACTTTCACTTGAGTCTATCCTGAGCGCCACTCGAGATAGTATGCAAAATTTACTTGGTATACTCCAAGAAGAAACAACTGTATTAAAAAAAAATGACCTCGCGGCACTCGAAGTTATCACCGCGGAAAAAATCAACTTAACCGCAAAAGTTGAAGAAAACGAAAAGTTACGTATTAATTTTTTAACTAAGAATAATTTAAATCCCAATAAACCTGAACAATGGTTACAGAGCGATTCATTGCGTTCACTCTGGAATGAAATCAAACTTGTTTCAGAAAAAAGCCAAAAACAAAATCAAGTCAATGGCTTAGTCATTAACGGCAGTCGTCGCCGCGTACAAACACAAATAGAAATATTCAGCTCTTCAGCACCTGCTGTTGAACTAACCTATTCCTCGTCGGGTGCTAGCGTTAATCAAAGAAACTCTAAAACACTCGCCCACGCTTAAATCTGCAATACATATCGTATATAGTATTGTGATATCAAATAAAAAAAATTCGTTAAGCAATAAACTAGAAATATTCAATTTATTAAAACGTATTCAAAAATCAAAATGTTTTATTTCTTTATCCTTGCCTGCACTACCTCAATGTGGCTTAACGACATTATTAGACATACATCATGATGCGCAAGTTTTAGTTTTTGATGAGGCGAATCCCAGTATTCACGCTCAAACACTCAATGCCAAAAAAGAGCTTGAGTGTTCATTAAAGCTTGAACAATTACCTGTAATCTTTACCGCGAAATTTCTCGAGCATAAAAAAAATAATCTTATATACACTCATTTCCCTGGCTCTATTTATTATCCTCAGAATCGTCGTCATTATCGTTTACACGCTAAAGCTGATAAGTCAATCAATGCGACCATTTTTTTATCTCCAACGAAAAAATTAAACGCTGAGGTTATTAATATTTCTCTAGAAGGTATATGTGTACGTTTACCCTTTGCGTTTGCAAAATTCTTCTCACTCACGCAAATCATTGAGGATATTTATATAGAGCTATCTGAAAAAAATGATTTTTCTGTTTCCGCTTGCATTAAATCACTGAGCATAGAAAAAAGTTACCAGCACATTTTAATAGGATTACAATTCGATCAGCACAACACTCGTATAGAAAAAATCATCCAGCAATATATATTCAAAACCGACAATATCAACTCTGTTATATAAAAAATAACTCCATCGTATTATTCATTAAAATAAAATCATCCTAGCGCTAAAGAAAACTTAACATTTATGCGTGCTTTCAGAGAATGCTATTGATAACATGTGACATAAATTGCCTTCGTAGCTCAGTTGGATAGAGCGCACCCCTCCTAAGGGTGAAGTCACACGTTCGAATCGTGTCGGGGGCACCACTCATTTTTCATATTAATAGCTAAGCATAAAAAAACCACCTTACAGGTGGCTTTATACTACTACTGACTCGCTTTTAACTATGAAAGTAAGCCATTAATCTTAGCTAATAGTCTCTGCAAATCAACTGGTTTGGTATCATAATCATCACAACCGGCTTCGATGGCTTTTTCGCGGTCACTAGACATCGCATGTGCGGTTAAAGCGATGACTGGAATATTCGCCGTTTCAGAATTATTCTTTATATTTTTAGTGGCTTCCCATCCGTCCATAACAGGTAAACTCATATCCATTAAGACTATATCAGGTAAGTCAGATTTTGCTTTATCAACGCCTTGTTGGCCGTCAACAGCAAGTGAGACGTCAAAGCCTTTTCGTTCTAAGCGTCTCGATAACATATCCCGGTTATCTTCATTATCTTCTACTAATAATATCTTTGGCATTATCTATAAACCTAACTCATATACAAAATAATCAATAAGACTTAATCAAACATATCGGTTACTACTCGTTTTACTTTACCCTTATTTGAATATATTTACAGCCTTTTAGAGTAACGAATTTTGGCATTAAATTTATCTGTTGGCAGCACACCTACGGCTCTGGTATAAATACTGTCATTCAGATACTTCATTTCTTCTTCGAGTTCATTTTCGCTTAAGTCCTTATACCAGGCTTTACGTTTACCATTTTCTCCTGGTGACCAGCGGTAACCTCTTTTCTTGAGCACATCTTTACGATCAAACGGCGCTCCCTCTGCCCATAAGCGAATATCGGTTCTACGCGCATTTTTCAATAATTGGGATAAAACTTGTTCACCACTTTTAGGGAGTTTCCGACTTAATAGTTCGATACCTGCCTGACAATCTATCGTTGCGCGATGTCCTTCATAAAAAAAACCATACTTATAAGCAAGAAATTCCAGCTTTACCCCTTCAAAGCCTTCTTTATTCCAATCAACATCGGCAATAGAACAGGCCCAAGCAATATCACTAAAGTCATCTAATAAATTTTCAACGAAGGGGCGATCAAAACGGGCATTATGAGCAATAACAATGACTGCACTTTTCAGCAAACTCGCGACTTTTTCTAGATCAATAGACTGGCCCTTTACCATATCATCCGTTATTCCTGTGATTTGAGTAATGATTTCAGGAATAGGAATACCCGGGTCTTGAAAAGCATTATATTCGGGCAATAAACGATAAATGTTACCTGACTTATCAAATTCAAACGGCACCATGGCGAGCTCGATGATATAGTCCTCATCTGCATCCATACCGGTTGTTTCTGTATCTAAGTAAATGCCAATTTTTAAGTCATCTACACTAGCGGTATTATAACACTCAACCGGTTCAAAGCGCTTTACCACTTTATAGTCACCCGTATCAGCCAGTTCTTTAGCGATTTTTACGTAGTACTCTTTATCCATAAGATTCTTCTTTTAATTTATTAATTGAATGACTACGCTTAGGCTGCGAAGAGAAAATCTCGTCCTTCTCTTTTGTCCATATCAATAAGCGCTTCACGTATTTTTATTCGTGCGCCTCGAGCTCCTACAGCACTAATTATGATGGCATCGCTATATTTACTCGCTTTCTCATAATGATATACAGGTAACCCTCTTTTAGCACCACCTATACGATTAGGGTTAACTTCTAGAAACGCTTCAATATTAACGCCATTTTCCGCTAGTCTGTCGTGTAAATATATCGCAATTGGGCCGGTTCCCCAAATAATGACTTTGCGATCTGCTAAATTATAACGTTCGACTAGATAATGTGCTTTGGCTTTCAAAAATAGCTTATTATCATAACGTTTATCACAATGAGTTAAACGTCGCTCATGCTCACGCCAATGCAATAAAATACCTATAGGCTTTCCCATTTTAATACCCGCAGTATGAGCTCTTAGCCACAGATCATAATCTTCTGCCCATTCAGAATCGTGATAACCACCTAAAATATCATAAATTTCACGCCGAAAAAAAGCCGTTGGATTGGGTATAGGGCTCTCAACAAACAACTCTTGTTCAATATCTTCAGGTGAACATAATTGATTTAACCAACTTTCGTATAGTTTGAATCCTTTATTTATAGGTTCTGAACTGATTATTTTTACTTGAGCTCCAGCGATACCGATACTCGGATTATTATGTAAGTAACATAACTGTGTAATTAACCGTTCAGGCAATGCGATATCGTCTGCATCCATTCGAGCAATATAGTTTCCTTGGGCATTAGACACGCCTGTTTTCATCGCAGCAACTACTCCCTTACCAACAGAAGGAATAATCTTAATACGTGAATCATTTAAGAGATTAGGCGGTAACCTTTCTATTGCATCATCAGTTGAATGGTCATCAACAATAATCAACTCTAATAAAACATCAGTTTGATTCAAAATACTTTTTACCGCAGCAATAAGGAAAGAGCCTGGATTATGAGTAGGCATAATCACGGAAATAAGTTCAGATTTATATAATTCGCTCATGGTTTAGCCAATAAATTCAGCCTGACGGTATTTGTAAATCATCTCTTATATTTAATATTAATTATATTTTATTAGGCCATGCCAATAAATATGGTGGAATTTTTATTTACTACTAAAGTTACCATCGAAACCACTAAACAACTTATTTTTAGCCGCTTCATAGTCTGACTTACTAATTACTCCATCGTCACTTAAACGACGTAACATTTTCATTTCACCTGTAAGTTGTTTTTCTTCATCGATATTCATATGCTTACGAAATTTTTTAATTCTATTTTCTAGTTGCTCGATAAATTTTTTAAACTCTTTTTTAGATGGTTGATTTTTTCTTAATGACAGTATTGGAACATGAGCATTACGTGAATAGAAAACTTGTTGTCTCGAGGTTATAAGAAAAAATTTAATCATCGACAATACGACTGCTAAAAAACCAAACAATATTACCATCCCTAAATAAAGATTTTGATTATCATTTAAATAATGCGGTAATATTTTTAACAACAGTAGTGAAAAGATAAAGATAGTTGCACTCAGCATGAGCCATTTCCAAGCAATATAAAAACGTGCTTCACTCTTTTCTGTCAAAGAAAGAATATCAACCGAGAAATCATTTTTCGCTGTATTATTGGAAATATGTAATTCACGGCCATCGAGCAATTTAACCATCACGTCTACACCATGAACATTACGTTGTTTTAAACTTAATTCATTTATTGCCATAACTACTCCATATAGGCATCAAACTAGTCACTTAGCGACCTCGCGCTCAAATCATTAATACACCTTTATTTATAGCATGAAATAATATCAATTTCCTTCTAATTATCAACAGCGTCTAAAATTATAAAATATCTAATTTATAACGCTTTATTGCTGAGCAAGATTAATGGATAATTCCATTTCAAATATTTGAGGAGAGATTTACGTGAACAAAAGCATAATTACCAATGGATTAGCCTTATTACTTGTAGCAATTGGCATTATCGCAAAAAATGAGCTCATCTTAACCGTTGGATTATTTGCTTTATCTGGCGCTGTAACTAACTGGTTAGCAATACACATGCTGTTCGAGAAAGTGCCAGGATTATATGGTTCAGGTGTTATTCCTGCCCGTTTTGAAGATTTTAAAATAGCGATAAAATCATTAATGATGGAGCAATTTTTCACAGAAGAAAATATTGACCGTTTCTTGCGTTCATCTGAAGGAATAAAGCCTGATTTGCACCTCGCCCCTGTTATTGAAAAAATTGATTTAAATCCGTCTTTTGATGCTTTAGTAAAAGTCATCATGGAATCCTCCTTTGGTGGCATGTTGGGTATGTTCGGTGGTCAAGACGCTTTAACGCCATTGAAAGAACCATTTGTGAAGAATATGAAAAGTTCACTAATTGAAATGACACAAACAGAATCATTTTTAGAATTACTAAGAGATGAAATTGAACAACCCGATGTAATGAAAGACATTCGTGAAAAAGTGGAAGATATTATTGAAAAGCGTTTAAACGAACTTACCCCACAACTTGTTAAAGAAATCGTACAGGCCATGATTAAAAAACACTTAGGCTGGTTAGTTGTATGGGGCGGTGTATTTGGTGGCTTGATTGGAGCAGTTGCTACATTCGTTACGATATAAATTAAAAAGCTACCCACATAAACATGGAAATACCTGATTTTTCACTAATGGAACTGGGCTTAATTGGACTCACGTTCATGTGGGCAGGTTTTGTCCGTAGCGGCCTAGGCTTTGGTGGTGCAGCGCTCGGATTGCCGCTTATGCTATTTATTTATAACCAACCATTATTCTGGCTTCCGATTATTGGTTTTCATCTGTTATTTTTCACCTTATTAACACTAAGAACACGAATAAAAAATGTTGATTGGGCTTACTTAAAAAGATCAAGCATCTTCATTATCCCTCCTACTCTTATCGGGGTGTTTGGTTTAATCACATTACCGAATAACTGGTTAATCATTTTCATCTATTCAGTCACATTTTTTTATGCCTTTTTGTGGGTGTTAAATTTAAGCATCAAAAGTAATAATAAATGGCTTGATCGTTTTTTATTAGCTATGGGTGGATATGTTGCGGGGACTTCTCTAACCGGCGCGCCATTAATGGTGGCAGTTTATATGCGACATGTTGCCGCCGAACAATTAAGAAACACTTTATTTGTATTGTGGTTTATTTTGGTATCAATCAAAATGACGACGTTTAAAATGCTCGGCGTTGATCTTCATATTATGGCAGCAATTTATCTCATTCCCATTGCTGCTATCGGCCATATTATTGGCATTAAAACACATGACCTTATTCTAAAGAATGATCAATATTTTAAGCGCATTATTGGTGGGGTACTTATCGTTATTAGTTCGGTTGGTTTATCGCAAGTTAGTTTTCAAGCTTAGGCCAGTACTTTTCAGGTAAAACATATTCTTTCAAGGATTTGTCTATAGGACTGACAAATGAAAGTTTGTAGGCGGTTAATTGTAAATCTTTGTTGTCTTCAGATTGGCCATAAAGCCTGTCGCCTACTACAGGAAATCCTGCACCAGACAAATGTAATCTTATTTGATGTTTACGCCCCGTCTTAATATCCACTTCTAACAATGTTTTATCGTTTTCCTCATCATAACGAATAAACCTAGTATGTGAACAAGCTGATTTATTATCGACATTTTTATCGTAGATAATTTTATCTGTTGGAAATTTTCCATGAACCATAACAAGATAACGTTTATCAATATTTCTATTTCTAAATAAAGCAGATAAAGATTGTGCTACTTTTTTCTTATGAGCGATTAATATTAAACCAGAAGCATAGCGATCTAATCTATGTACAATAAAAGCTGGCCGCTCTGGAACAGCATTATTTTCCACCCAACGGTTAATGGCAAGATGATCCCCCCATTTACTACCCTGAGACAACATACCTCTCGGTTTATACCAAAGACTAAAATCCATTTCATCTTCGATTAAAATAGCATCATCTACTTTTGCATCAATCACACTAGGATCAAAGTATAGGTGTATTTCATTTAGTGATTTTAGTTTTTTAGTATGTCTGCGCAGTCGATGCGTACCTCTGTCATCGGTTAACCAAACAGCCCCTCTTTGCATAACTTGTTTTATTTTTTGTTTAGAAAAACCTGTTTCTGCCGCTAACACTGCAACGGCAGAATCTTCATTTTTAATTTTAATGTGAAATTCATTTCGCTCTAGACTCAAAATCAAACCTCAGATTCACTTAAGGCATTACATTCAGCTGAATCAAGAAAAGAATCTACCACGCTCAAAAAATCATCAATATTGAGCGGTTTAGTCACATACTTTTTAAACCCTTGTTGTTTAACAGACTCGATTGAACTTTGAACTGCATCTGCACTAACTGCTACAACAGGAATATTCATTGTGCGCTCATTGACTTTTAGTTTATCAAAGGCTTCCTGACCTGACATGCCAGGCAAATTAAGATCCATTAAAATAAGATCGACACTTTCATTATTTAATATATCTAATCCTATTTCTGCAGTCACCGCCTCTAATAATATAATTTCCGGTCGCATCACAGAAAAAATATCTCTTACTAGTTCCAGATTAAATTCATCATCTTCGATATATAAAACTTTGCGTGAATCATGCGTTGTTTTTTCATGCACAGCGACAATATTGTTTTCTTCTTTTATATTTTGTCTTTCAACTGTTTCGATTATAGGCATCTCTACCCAAAAACAACTTCCTTTACCTTTTTCGCTATCGACACCAATTTCTCCATCCATGAGTTCAATAAGATTTTTTGCGATATTCAGCCCTACTCCAATACCATCAATCGATTTTTCATCTGCATCTAAACGTTCAAAAGCATCAAAAACTTCTGTTCGCTCCTCTAAGGTTAGTCCATCACCTTGATCATAAATAGAAATTCGAACGATTTTTTCGCCGACAAGATCACACTTAACATCAATCATTCCATTTTCAGAATTATATTTAAGTGCATTGGTAAGCAAGTTTAAAATCACTTGTTTAAAACGAACAGGATCAACATTTGCGTAATAAGTAAAGTCCTTGTTCAAATTTGTATTTATCTGCATGGATTGTTCGACAGCCATTATGCGAACAATTTCAATACAATCTTCAACTAAATATAGAATATCCTTTTTCTCTTTTTTGATAAAAATCGTATCATTTTCTATTTGGCTTAAATCGAGAAGCTCTTCTACCAAATCTAATAAATGCCACCCAGACTTAATAATGTTATCAACATTTTTACTATCAATATTTGCGCTATCGTTTTGTAGCTCTAATGATAAAACTTGTGCAAATCCCAAAATAGCATTTAACGGCGTTCTTAATTCATGACTCATTTTCGTTAAAAAATCTGACTTAACCTTGTTTGCATGTTCAGCGACATCACGTGCCGTAATAAGAGCCGATTGTGATAACTGTAACTTGCTAATCATTTCATTAAAGGCTTGAGCTAAATGAGTGATTTCATCATGGCCAGCCACAATAATTTTTGTATCTAAATTACCCTGAGCAACTTCTTTAGTTGCATCAACTAATGTGACCAGGGGCTTTCTAAGGCCTAAAGTAATAAAACTGGAAATAACAAAAGCCATCACCATGCTGATGATAATTAAAGCGATATAACTGTATTGGGCTACATTAAGTTGGCTGGATAGCAAGCGATCCGCTCTTTTTTGATTGCGTTGTTGAATATTTGAAAAATTATCTAAGTATATTTTTAGTTCCTCAAATAATGGCATGACTTTCGTTGTCATAATATTAGCATCTTGACGCCATATTTTTTTATCAAAATCCGCAATCATTTTGTCTAGTTGTAAGGTATATTCTTTACGAATCTCATCTAATCGTTCCAATCCTTCTAAGCCAAAATCAATCTTGGTTCTCTTTAAGTTATCCAATTGTTGTTTATTGATTTTTAAGTAAGTTCCAATATTGATAAATTCTGTGCCTTGCCGCGTCGCAAGCGTCACTCTCAAATGACTCAATAATTGAGTCCAGCTATGTCGCATGTTTGCTAATTCAACTAAAATATTTTTCGGTAGATTTAACTCTTTATGTTCCTCGATAATGCTATTTAAAAGCCCTAAATATTCTAATGCCAGTGGATTTAAAGCAGATGCAGCAGCATTAATAACGGGATGGTTTAATTCGAAATTAGCATTGATTTTTTTAATTTCAAAAGCATGCATATTTATTTCTTCACTGATTTCTTTTGCGCGCTCGAGTTCTCTAACGCTGATGTCAAAATCGGGTTGTTTCGCATAATCCAACAGTGTATCTAAACTGTTATTCAGCTTATCAATCGTCGTGACATAATCTTCCATATTCAACGATTTATTATCGAGCAGAAAATTATGTAGATAACTCAGTGCCGAACGAGCACTTTCTTGAGCAGTTGCGGAGTATTCAATAATAGGACGTTGTTTTTCGATAATATTTTTACTTAGCTGAGATATTTTCGTAAATTCATACAACATGTATCCCATGCCTAAAGTAAAAATAACACTCAGCAATAATAAACCAAAAATAATTTTCTGCTTAAAACTTAATCTGTCAAAAAAGTAAATTAGTTTCATAAATTCATCTAGTAATTAAGGAAAGGAGTTTACTTAACCAATATACTCCCATAATAATTATATTCCTATAGCTAACAAATAAGCATGAACCCTTAAAGCACTTTAACTAACTAATATTGTTGAGTAAATCCATCAAAGACGATCTTAATAAAAAATATTTACCGGCAGTATAGATTTTATATATTCATTTACTTTCTCAAACAACGCTTCACGATAACTGTTTTTTCGATATAGCATACCAATACGACGATAAGGTTTCGGCTCACCAAACTCTATATAATTTATAACATCCGACTTAAGCACTTTTGCGGGTACGGCAAGTTCTGGCATTAACGTCATACCCATCCCCTCACCAACCATGTGACGTAATGTCTCTAAACTTGTTGCATTATATTGTCCTTGAGCTTTCACATTAGATAATTGGCAAACATCTAAAATGTGGCCTCGAATACAATGGCCTTCTTCAAGTAGGATCAACTCTTGTTGTGATATGTCACCTAAATTAACTGATTTTCTCTTTGCTAGTTTGTGCTGCTTAGATATAGCCAAACGGAATGGCTCGCGATATGTATCTAATTCCACAAAATCATGGGTTTCTATGGGTAAGGCCACTATGAGTAAGTCCAGTTCTGCTCGATGCAGTTTTTCTAATAATATATGTGTTTGGTGTTCGTAGAGCCAAAGTTTTAACTTTGCAAATTCTTTATTTAATCTGGGCATAATAATCGGTAACAAATAAGGCGCTATTGTCGGAATAATGCCAACCCTTACATCGCCCACCATAGGATCATGATAATCCTTTGCAGAATCTTTCATTTCCTTTACTTCAGCCAGTATACTTCTAGCATGGCCAACCACTTTTGATCCGACCTCGGTCATCGAAACTTGTTTATTGGTTCGTTCTATCAGCAACACACCTAATTCAGCTTCAAGCTTTTTCAACTGACCACTTAAAGTAGGCTGGCTGACAAAACATCGCTCAGCAGCACGATGAAAATGGCGCTCTTCGTCAATCGCGACTAAGTATTCTAATTCTCGTAAATTCATGGCTCACTTTTCCTGATAGTTTTTACCTATCATTATGGTAGAAATAAACGATTTTGACAATCTGTATTGATAATACATAATCTGCCCATAGTTTGAAAAGCATATATTTTATAAAACATGACACTATTACAATTAGCCCATTAGGAGAGCACGATGGAAAATAAAGAAGGCCAAAACGTACCACAAGTTACATTCCGAACACGTAACAACCACGAATGGAAAGACGTAACGACAAATGAGATTTTTAAAGATAAAACGGTTGTTGTTTTTTCTTTACCGGGCGCATTCACGCCAACATGTTCTTCAACACATGTGCCTCGTTACAACCAGCTAGCATCAACCTTTAAACAACATGGTGTTGATGAGATCGTTTGTGTTTCTGTTAATGATGCCTTTGTGATGAACGAATGGAAAAGAGAACAAAACGCAGACAACTTAACCTTCATGCCAGATGGTAACGGTGAGTTTAGTGAAGGCATGGGTATGTTGGTTGATAAGAATGAAATTGGCTTTGGCAAACGCTCATGGCGCTACTCTATGCTAGTAAAAAATGGTGTTGTTGAAAAAATGTTTATTGAACCTGATGTACCAGGCGACCCATTTGAAATGTCAGATGCTGACACAATGCTTAATTATTTGGCGCCTACGGCAGAAAAGCCTCACGACGTTACTGTATTCACTCGTAAAGACTGCGAATACTGTGTGCGTGCAAAAGGCATGTTAAATGATGCAGGCATTAAGTATGAAGAACTTGTATTAAACCGTGACTATACTGAAGCTAGCTTACGCGCGCTTTCAGCTCAATCAAGTGTGCCACTGATCTTTATTGATGGTGACTACATAGGTGGTTCAGAAAGTTTAGAGCGTTACTTAGAAGAAGAAAAAGTCGCCTAGTACAATGTTAAGGTGCATGATTATTCATGTACCTTATTCATTTTTACCCGCTACAGCCCCAACTGCTTGAGATTAAGCTTTCCCTTTTTCATTGGCGGACACCAGTAATAGGCGCCAGAAACAGGCTTAGTGAAATTAAAAAGGCCATCCTGAATTGCATCTTCCTTACCTAGCATTCTGCTGAGTATGGCTTCAAAAGCTGAAAAAGATTTGGCAAAAGCCACAAACATGAGACCGCCACTCATACCGTCAACCCATGGCATAGAACGGCGCAATAAAAAGGCTTCTGGCTCAAAACTTTCTTGAGCAGCTCGTTTAACATGAGCAGACTCGGGTGCTGAATCAAACTCTTCATTATCTTTAATATGTCGACCTATCGAATCATCTTTT